>QGNH01000434.1_pt1 | contig 43138 bp, 61 predicted proteins | sample 1735481 | NCBI WGS metagenome assembly QGNH01 (sample SAMN09239004, study PRJNA386568) | Viral metagenome, whole genome shotgun sequencing project. | reverse complement strand
GTGTCGATAACATAAATGTCTCCACCCGACGCTCGCTTCATTCCACTGGCGAGGCGAAGCGCGGAGTAGGTTTTGCCGACGCCTGACGGCCCGACGATGCCGACCAGCAGCGGAACTTTCTCTCTCTTGGCGGGGTTGTCGGTGAAGATGCGGGGGGTCATTGCTTGCTCTTGTGTTGGGCCTGAAAGTTGAGGGCGTCAGCGCATCGGATCAGCATCTCTTTGGTGAATTGCTCCGCCTTCTCGTCTTGCTGCCTAAGCCTCACGCACTCTTTATGGCACGCATCCAGCGAACTTCGGAGTTGCGCGATCGGCGCAGGCGGATCAACCTCCGGCATCGAGTTGTCCACATGGTTGCGGTACTCACCGCTGGCCGTGAGTTTCATAATCCCGTAGCTGCTGCCGAGATTGCCAGTGACGCGCTGGTACGCCAGCCACGCCTGCGCGTCGTCGAGACGCGAGAACATGGCGATTGGGCGCGGGCAATCACCTTCCAGCGCGAACACGCCAAGGTATTCCGCTTCATCAAACGATTCCATTTCCGATTCTTCGCTCATTGCTCGTCTGCTTTCTTCCCGCCTTCGGGTGCCTCGGTGCGAATCTTCCCCTCTTCATGGAATCTCCGTAAAAGTTAAACCGTCGCCAGGCCCAAATCCCACTTCGGCTTATCGCTGTCGCCTGTTTCGTCGCTCATCTGCCGCTGCAACTCCCACGTCGGCGGGTCAACGATCGTGGGCTCGTCGCCATATCCCGGCCAGAAATCATCCTTGAGGCACTTCGACCAGATGCGCAGGGCATCGCACCACCGGGCCGCGCCCAGACTCAAGGTCGCCGGCGATGGATCGACAATCGCGGTGGCATAAGGCGGGGCCGTCTCGATGAACAGCCACCGAAACTTGATGCGGCCGGCCAGATCGGGCTGCAGTCGCTCGGCGGCGCGGATGTACGACGCCGCCTGAATCTCATATCCCATGTCGAAGATTTTTCGGTGGGTCGCGTGCGGGCTGGCATCGGAGCAGGTCTTGAGATCCCAGATGGTCAGCCCGTCGATTAGGTCCAGCATCGACCGGCAAAGCACTAGGCCGGTGGCGCCGTACGCATCCTCCCACTCGATGATCCGTTCGGCTTTGTCGGGGTCGGCCTTGATGCCCAGGTCGAAAAAAGCCTCGTCAACCGCATTGGCGCACGCCTGCACCTTGTCCATCTTGCACAACAGAATCGGGTACTGGCCGTGATTCAGCGCCTCGGCCTTGCTGACCTTCGCGGCCTTGGTTCGGTAGTCGGGCGCGTCGATGGTCACGGTGCGGCCGCAGGCGTTGAGCACGAGGTCATGCACCAGGTTTCCAAACAGCATGTCATCAGTCGGCCCGGCGGGATGGCCGCCGAGCCGCGGGTGCGCGAGGTAGGCGTGCGCGGGAGACTTGCTGACGAGCACCTTAGCGATGGAGTAGTTCAGCGACGGCCGCGCGCACGGGTCGGCATGGTACTCTTGAGGGGAACAGGCGAGGGTTTTGGCAGTCATGGCTTAGTACCTTCCGCGAACAACATCACCACCCCCATTGCATAAAAAAGGCCACCGAAAAGGATCGCATCGCCCCATAATCCAGCGAAGTGGTCCACGCCGAACATGAGACCGATGCCACCAGCAATTTGCAGCGCAAGAGGAATGATTGGAACTGATTTCATGGCGTCTCCCCCAGCGTCTCCGCGATGATCCGCCTACGTCGCTCCAAACGCTCAATCTCGGCCACAAGGATCGCCGCCGCGATGGTCAGCATTTTAACGGTGTCGTTCCCGTGCCGTTGCTGGATGTGCCGGGATGCCTTGCCGATCCAGTCCGCATCGAACGCATCCTGACAAGCATCGGTTTCGGAAACCTCATCGAGAACACCAATAGCGAGCGCGATCAATTCTCCCTTGTTGTGGGCGTCGTCATGCGCGGTCCCGTATCCCTTCGCCGCCTGACGTGTCCTCTCGGCGATTATCAAATCTATTGCTGTCATGGTGCTTCTCCTAAAGTCTCCGCGATGATCCGCTGGGCCTTTTCGTTGAGCCACGCCAAATCGAAGGCGATAGACGCCTTTTCTGGAGTATCCCCGAATCCGCAAACGCCTTCTTGGATATTGTCGCCGTACAGGGCGCACCAGACGTTGCCGTCGGGAAACATTCGTGGACGTAGAAGGTAGAATGGTCGAAGCCTTTCTAAACTGGCCCTCCATTCCACATCTCTTGTTCTCCCGTTGTCGCCCGCAGCATCACAAGCGTTCGCATACATTTGATTCCAATAGTCATGCTCTTCTGCCATTTTCACTCCTGTAACATCGCGTCAAGGTCCGCGATTGCCTCTTGCTCGGTCTCGCCGTATCCGATGTGCATTCCAGGCTCGTAATCCGGCTGAACGGCGATCCAGTCTTTTGACCGAATCGGGATTGGAGGATGGACGAACTCGGTGACACAGTGAATCAAATCGTTCTCGTAATGGTAGTTGCGTCCACCTGAACCACGTTCAACTCGGTTCATGGTTTGCCTTCCTCTCCTAATACTTCCGCGATGATTCGCTGGGCCTCGGGGCTCGATGGGTCGGTGTAGAGGGGGACGCCTTCGGGGGTGCAAAGTATGTTGAGGCCGATACGAACGGTGTCGATAATCCATTCAGCCGAGTTGCCATCCCTATGCGTCCCGGACGGCGTGTGTGCCTCGACAACATCGCCCACGACGTGCCGAAGATACTCGCAGCCGATAGACCAGAACTCCCGCACCTTCGGCTCCTTGACGGCCGTAGTTGCTGTGCCGGTAGTGCCGTCCATGATGGTTGTATGCTCCCGCACCTTCGGCGTCGGCGGCAACGCTCGGCCGGTGGGGTCGCAGAGAACCATTCGGCCAATTTTTATCTCTTCCGAAAGTTTCTCCCTTGACCACTTATCCGCCGCCGGGCCTACGACACGATCCCCCATTACATGCCAGTACATTTTCGCCGGGGGATGTTCAGAATACCATTGAGTGTTACACAGATACTCCCACGGCAGCCCGTCCGGCTGGATCGTGGTGGGGTCGGGAGTCGGCTCCTCCAGACGCTTGCCGGATTCGTTGCAGGGGTAGTAATTGGCACTGGACGACAATACCTTTCGCGAGAGCGATGTAACGTTCCATCCACCGTTCCATCCACCACAGTCCGTCTTGCTGTAGGTGTAGGGGCCGTCTCCCGTTTTCCATATCACTCCGGATTCACTAGGATCATTGGATGCCCAGTATTCCCACGGCTCGGACGCCGCTTCATGCGCCGCCAGCAACCGCTTGCCAACCGGGTCCGTCTCCATCGTCGGCGGCTCTGTAGCCAACTTTTCAGCTCCCTCCTTCGTCCATTCCTTCGCCGACTCGGCAACGCCATCGTGCAGGATTCCGTGGTGATACCCGCACTCGGCGAGGTAGGCTTCGAGGGCGGCGTTCGCGTCCGCAAGTCCATCGAGTAGCGAGCGCAGCCCATTTTCCTCTCGCTCCATCTGGACGCCCAATGACCTGACGAGAGCCTCTTGCACTTCGACACTGGCCTTGGCCTTGCCAACCGCGTCTGAGAAGAACTGGAATTTGTCGAGGTCGATGTTCATGACTACTCCTAAACGGTGACCGGAACGCGCCTTGGGATCACTCGGCGCCTTCAACCTCGCCGTCCGGCTTGGGGACTCGCACCTTGGCCAGCGCCAGGAACACCTCCATCTCCTCCCGGCACTTGTCGGCCACAACCTTGAAATCGTCGGCTGTCAGGCCGCTGATGTTGTAGCCGCTGGATGCGGAAATCACGCCGTCTTCATGCACAACTTTGACAGTGAGAATCGTTCGCTTCATCTGAAATGCTCCTTGGTTGGTATCGTTTTCGACGGGTCGGAATATACAGCACGTTTTCGATTACGCAAGAACAAACGTCTACAAATGCGAAAATAATTTCACGCGGAAAACGCGGTCGCGCCGATGAAGCGGGTATGCAAAACACAACCCCTGAAGAACTCGTGAACGCAATCGAAGGCGACATCGACGGTTACATTGACGCGCGGCCGGAAGGGCTGGACCGCCTGCAGGAGGCGATGGAAGAAGAGGAGGACGAGGAAAGATTCGACTTCTTTTTTCAATGATGGTGCTACAATCCCGCCATGCCCCCTTTCGACCCCCAAACCGTTCGCGACCGCGCCGGCCGGCTCATTGCCCCCGGCGTTTTACTCGCCATGACGCGCACGCTGACCGTCGAATCGGTCGACGCAAACCAGATCCACCTCGTTGACATAGACACCGGCGAGAAGTTCGACCTTGGACACGGTGGCATGTGGCGGGATTGCTGGCTCGTACAGCCACCGCGAACGACGTAGTGCCCATTGACGGCTGCTTTCGTCGATGGGTAGGATATGCCCCTGATGTTCAATCTTTGCCGGATTCTCGCCGTCCTGATCGAGATCCGGGATTCCCTTCACCGATTGGAGACCAAGATGCCAGCCACCCAAGCCGATCTCGATGCCGTCGTTGCCGCAATCACCACCGGCGTTGACCAGATCTCCACCGCCATCAACAACCTCGTTGCCGCCGTCAAGGCAGCGCCGGTGGCGCTGGACCTGACCACCGAGGTCACCGCGCTGCAGACCGCCGTTGCGACGATGGCAACCGACGTGACCAACGCGGCCAGCGCGTTGACGCCGCCAGCACCGTGATTGATCGCCCAGTAGAGCAGAGGCAGCTCGTCAGGCTCATAACCTGAAGGTCGTCGGTTATTCCGGCTGGAGTCCCATGGCCCGCATCCGCGTTACCTGCGAAGAGATTGTCCATCGACACGACTGCGAGCGCATCCAGAGTGCGTTGCGGGCCGAGGGCTTCCACGCCAGCCTGCTGGAGTGCCAAGTCATGTGGAAGGCGTTCAGCGACAGCTTGGCTCCGGTCTGGCTGATCCTGGACGACGACGACGCGGATATCGTGAACAACATCCGATCGTATTTCGAGGCTGAGTGAAGCGATGAATCCCCAGCCCACATTTCCGGTTTTCATCTGGGGCCAACCCGTCTCCTCCGCGCGCTTCGCCGCGCAGATGGGCGAGAACACCGCGTTCTATCAGGAGAAATCCGACACCCCGCAAAACTGGGATGCGGCGTATGGCGGCGTGCTGGGTATGGCTCTGGTCTCCCAGTGGACGAATACCCCCGGCCAGCCGGTGACATCGCAGCACTGCGGCCACGTCCAGCCCGACGAGAGCAATGACCCGGTGGCGCTGGTCAAGAACTACCAGGCGTTCAAGGCGTTCGCCGGCGTCCCGGTGTGGTACGAGTGCTCGATGCAGGAGCTGGAGCAGAACGGGGCGGCTCTTGCCAATGGAACCTGCGATTGGTTCGGCGTGAACCACTATCCCGTGAATGGGTACAACCGGCCCGACTGGGTTGATTACTCGCTGGCGTGTCCAGACGTTCGCAAAGGCATCCCCTACGTCGTATCGCTGGCCCAGAGCAAGGCCCCCGGTAAGCCCGTATATGCCGTGGTCGAGGCGTGCGATCCGTGGCGTGGTTCGCCGCCCGGCGCCGTGCAGTGCAACGCGAATCAGTTCCGCGCGATGGCGTGGAGTGCGATCGCGTGCGGCGCTCGGGCGCTGGGTATTTTCTGTCAGCGCGACACAAACGATTTCGCCTACATCAGCACGCACCCCGACGTCGCCGCCGAAATCCAGCGATTGACGGCGATGGCGGCGAAATATCCGTGGATCGGGACAGCCGGGGGCACGCCGATGGCAACGGGAAACCCGGCAGTGTTCGGCATGACGTTCCCCGCCGCCGGGACGCCGCTGACCGGCATCGTAGTAAACTCCTCGTCGGTCCCGCAGGCGTACATGGGGACGACAATCGCCCCGTGGACCGTGCAAATCCTTCGCGGCATCGTGATTGATTCAATCGGCCCCTCGGCAACGAAGACAATCACCTCCGTCTCAACGACCGTGGCCTACAGCGACGGCACGAGCAATACGACTCCGGTCGCGATTGGGTAAACCTATGACAACCCTTGCCGCCCGACACCCCCTAAGATGCTCCCGCCCCGCTTGAGTCGTTGAAAGAATGCAAGTGTAACCTTCCAAATTCAGTCAACCGTCTCCCGTTGGCATCTTTGGAAATCAATTTCAGATAGATCAGGTCCCGCTCGATCTCCACTTCCACAACGCGCGACGGCAGCGCCAGTGATGACGCCAGCACGTTCAGCCGCACAGGCTTTACCGAATCGACCAGCACGCGCAGGTAAGATCGGGCGGCGGCCGTCAAGCCCAGACAATCCAACTCCGCCATTTCACAGGCGCTTTCGACAACCAGGTTGAAAATCGTGTCGCTCCCGCCGGCCAGCGCCGTGTCGATGCATCGATTCAGAAGCATCACCGCCTTGCGCGGCGTGCCGTGGGACCGTTCGGCGATCATCCTTGCCGCCGCGGCCTCCAGCTTGACGCCGGCTCGCTCGGCTCGCTGGGCGATCGCGCTGGAAAGCTCTTCGACCGTCAACCGCTTCAGGTGAATGTGATACTGGAATCGTTGCTTGAAGCTGTCGGTGAGCTTGTATTCGTCCGTGGTCGCGCAGATCAATGTGAATGGCGGCAATCGAACCGGGCGAGGCGAGGGCTTGCCGCGCACGGATATGGGAATCACAACGCCCTCTTGCATCGCCATGTAAAGCGTCTCGGTGCAGGTTTTTCGCAGGCCATGCGCCTCATCGATATACAGAATGTCGCCGGCCTTCAGCTCCAGCAGCGCCGTTACCATCGCGCGGGGATCGTTCAGGGATTGCCCAAGTTGCTCATGCAGCTTTCGCTTGCACTCGCTGGCGATGACGCCGGCCAGCGTGCTCTTGCCGCTTCCGGCCGGCCCCACAAGCAACGTGCTCGGAAACACGGTCGATTGCCCCTGCGCTTGCCGCGCCCGGTTCGCATCCAGCGCCGTGCGGATTTGCAGGCAAGCCGCCGCATTGCCGATCACGTCGCCCAACATCGGGGCCGGCACTGCCGGCGGCGGTGCTTCCTCTGGGGGCGGCGCCAGCGCCGCCAGCCGCGCATCGCGCTCTTGGGTCATATCCAGCGTCTTTTTGCACACCGATTCATCGAAGAACTTCCCACAGTGTGGGCACGCTGCTGTTTCGACAACGAAGGATTTCCCGCAATTGAAACAGTCGATGGTTATGCGCTGCCGCGCAAAGTAGGCCGCCAGTTGATCGGCGAATGGATGTTCAGTCATTGGGGGCATCCTTTCTGATTCATCCGGTTGTACTCTTCATCCTCTTCGGTCTTTTCGTCAGTGCTGATGATGTTCCGCGCCAAGCGTACCGCCTCGATTGCTCGCTCAATGGCGCTGCACGCTATGTCGGCGCTGGACGCATAGACGGCATCCTCTTCGCCCATCCTGTCAACTTCGGACTGTAGATCGACAAGGCTCGCAAGGGCCGCTTGGAATTGCTTTGGTAGCTTCATGGCTTTCCTTTCAAAAGAGGGACGATGTTTTGCACAACGCGCCGCAGGGAAAGACGGCCCGCTTGCGTCGCGCGTGAAATGATCCGGTCCAGCGTGTCGGCGGGAACGTCCGCGCCTGTTTCCTCGCGCCAGATCGTCGCCGCCAGCGCCCGCGCATCGGCCACCAGCTTGACGGCCGCCGACTCAAAGACGATCACGCCGCCGATGCAACGATCGCGGAAGCGTTCGGGGCGGGGATTAGTAGAGCCCGCAGATCGTCTCGCGCCACGTCTTGCCGATGCCTAGCGAGTAATCGACAGAACGCCAATAGAGGGTGAATTTGTTCGCGTACTCGCTGCCGCCGCTTCCCCATTTAATGCGCTGTTCAAGCCAGAACGGCGCGACAGATTCCAGCGTTGTTTCCAAAATCTCCAGGATCTTCCCAGTTCGCTTGTCGCGCCGGGCATTGACGCGCACGGAAACCGGCAGCGCATCAGGCCGCAGGGCCGCATTCACTTCGACCACGGGGCCGCCGGGCAATCGGGTAAACCACGTCACTTGTTGACCGCCGCGGTATCCGTCCTGATTTGGCTCGATCTCCAGGATTGCCGGGAAAATGTCGTTGTCACACGTTCGCTCGTTGCCGATGTCCCTGTCAAGGTCCGATTCATCCAGCAGCGGTCGGAAGCTTGTGCAACCGTCTTTGTAGATAGCCATCGGCAGCGGGGGGAGCTGGTCAAGCAAATCGGCCACCTCGCCCAGCGTGCATCGGTCGTCGGCGTGGTCGTCATGGTAGTAATCGGCCCTGTCGCTGCCGATCAATACCGATGCCACCGCGCCATAAAGCTTGTGGGCGTGGACGCGGCTTACCTTGACCGCTGCCGGCCAATGGCTCGTCACATCCTCCAGGGCGCGCCGCTTCGCTCGCGCGTCTTGGGACGACTGCCGGGCCGTCGCTCGCTCTTTTGTGGCCAGTTCGTTTGCGGAAATGCGCATATATCCTCTTGCCGACTTTATCGCCCTGGCGCCGGGCGGATTGTTGCCGGATGCGCCGGCGCGCTCGCGTTTTCTGGCGCGATACCGCAGGCCAGTGACGGCCGGCGGAATCGGGTCAGGCGCATGCGCCCGACGTATCGGGCGCGAGCCGGATCATGCCGGATCACTTGGCGTTGCATCGGACAATGGCGCAGTATTCTTCCCATTCCCCTTCAGTTAACTCCGACGGCCCGGTTGTGGGCGATGCGTCCCATGCGCCGTTTTCCGTGCGCTTATGGGCGATAGTTCGGCCAGACGACAACGCTACACTGGGCTTTGCATGCGCTGCGCGATTGCGCTCGATTGCGCTTTGCAATGACGTTGGAGCTGGCGCCGGCAGCGCGGGCGCGGCACCGATCAAATCTTTGTCATCGGGATTGATGTGGAAGGTAATGCCGCAATCGCGCCCGCAGAACATCGTATGCTCGACGACAACAACGCCCGGGGGGATAGGGCAGGTGGCGCCTTCCATCGGATTGCGCCATGGGGCGCATGCGTTCCATTCCGCGCCATCGCCAATCGGTGTGCCGGCGGCCGTGCACGCGCGATACTGGCAACGCGAGCCGCCGGACCAGTTCAAATCGCCAAAGGTTACAGTGGGGCGAAGTTCAATGCGGAACTTGCGGCCGCTGTAGTGAGGGAAGGTATTGGCGAGTAGGTGCGCCACGTCCCGCTTGCATAGCTTGCGCGGCTTGGGGGATGATGGTAATGCGATAGCGTTCATGGGATTGATCCTTTCCTTAAACCTTCGATTCATGCCGCACGCGCGGAGTGAACCGATTCACGCCCCTCGCGAGGGGCGCGTATCGGTTCACTTGGCGAAGCGGATCACACACCCATCGCACGTTGCTTCCAAGTTGGTGTAATTGATCTTGCCCTTGCGATGGAAGAAAGCCTTACGGGCCTCGCGAAGTTTGCGGCATAGTTCTTCAAGTTCGGCTTGCGAAGATACCCTCGCGATAACCTGTGATTCGCCAGCAGCGCTAATAAGATGAAGTTCCATGGTGTGACCTTTCCTGATTACCCTGCCGATCGGCCCGCACAGCGGACATGCGATTGGCTACAGTGTTATACGCCATTTGTTGTAGTCTAGTCCAGAAAATAATCATGCGGGATAGCTGGATTGATGCGCGGAATGTTCGCAAGTGTAGATGATGCAATGGGATAGGTGGGGAAAAATAAATGCAATCGGGTGGAAATAATGGCGTGCGGGCGTGCCTGGCAAGCGGCTGACTGGCATGCAGGTGTGGGGCGGACATCCATGATAGACCCATGAGCTTTCATGGGTCCTTCCCCAGGGGATAGCATAATAGACTGTTCGGGACGCACCCAAATTTACCTGTTTTGTCTGTCACCCCATCCCTGGCATGAAAATTATGCCTCCATCGCGGCGCGTCTCAGTCGCACCGGCCGGTACGCCGTGCTGGCGGGTTTCGTTTTCGCGTCGCGCCGCGTAAACCGCTCGCACCGGATGACGCGCAGCTCCTCGGGAGTCAGCGGAAGCCCGGCGATGATCCGTTCGGACAGGGACAGTTCGCGGATCGTGGGTTCGGTCACGCGGCACCCCCGATCGCGTCGACGGCCTGAATCCTGCGTCCGATCCACCGCACGACGGGGACCGCCATTGAGTTGCCCAACGCGCGATACCGTGGCGCGTCCGCGGCGGGTTTGCCTTTGAACGTGATCGCGGAAAAATCGTCGGGAAACCCCTGCAACCGCTCACATTCACGCGGCGTAAGTCTGCGCACCCCGAATGCGCCGGCGACGTTACTTTCCTGCCTGCGTCCCCCGCCTGATGGCGCGTTCATCGAATAGGCCAAGTCGTCTTGCGACTCAACCGTTCGGCCTTCGGGTCGTCCTCGCTCCTGAAAGGCGATGGCGGGCGCGTGCGATCCCTTCGCCAGCGTCGGGCATTGATCCTCGCCGATTTCAGCGGACGCCTGCCCGTGCGCCATGCAGATTAAATGATTCGCCTGCGCCGTGTTGTCGTCTGGCCCACCCTGCGCCGAATCGAGCGCCCCGGCGATGATATTTACGTCGCCTTCACGTCGTCGTCTGGCGTATCCGCCCCGGCCACCGCTGTCAGCGCCACGAGTAAGGCTTGCGGCAACTCGCGCCCCCGTTTCTCGGCTCGGCGGAGAATCCCTGAGCACGCTTTTGCCGATAGGAAATAACGCCTCGGCACATCGCCAGTTTCGAGCACCTCGGATAGAGCACACAAAGACACGTCTTCGTCGTTGGGCCAATCCCTGCCATTGCGCATCGAGAACTCGCCACGCTGCCGTTCTTTGGGGTCCAGTAACAACGCCTGCGTCTGGCCACGTTGATCCAAGGAACCCGAATGGCGCGAGCGCATCATCCGCTCCCACCAGTCCAGCGAGGAAGCACCCGAAGGCATTGTCGTGGGAGCTGAGCCATCCTGGGACGTTCTCGGTGAGGCACCAAAGAGGGTCAATTGCATGAATGGCCTTCGCGTAAACGAGTGAGAGATTTCCGCGGTGGTCAGAAAGCCCGCCGCGCAGCCCGGCGACGGAGAACGCCTGGCACGGCGGGCCGGCCACGAGCAAATCAACCGGATCAACCTTCGTCCAGTCGATCGCCGTAACGTCGCCAAGGTTGCGGGAGTTTGGGTGGCGGTGCGCCATAACAGCCGCCGGGAAAGGCTCAATCTCCGCGTGCCACTTCCAGTCAACCCAGGACATCGCAACCTCGGGGGCACCAATGCCGGAAAACAGGGTTCCTCCGTTCACTTCCCACCCCCATTCCGCACCAGCAGCACCTCGGGCGCGGCGTCGTTCGTCTGCTTGCGGCCCACCAGCGTGATCCACGCCCAGTGTCGCGTCCCATACAGCTCGCGGATCAGCGGCACGTCGTAGTACCTCACAACCACCCGCGCCACGTCGAATTTGCATAGCACTGCCGCCAACTCCCGATGATCATTCAGTGTCATCGTGTGGGCGTACGCATCACCCGGTCCCGGGAACGGCGGGTCGCAGTAAATCCCCGTATCTGCGGTGTCCTTGCACTTCGCCAGAAACGCCCGGAAATCCAGCGTCGTGAAGTTCGCGCGTCGCAGCACGCCGCGCAGCCGCGTCCAGTCGGCCAGCGTGCGCGGCGATATGTTCAGCAGCGCGGCGGCTTCGATCGGCTTCACGAGGATGGGTTCGGTGGATGGCATCGGGTCTACGGCGTTGTATAAAAATCACCCCGCGCCGCCGGGGCAGGTCGGCGCGGGGCGAAGGAAATTATCTGTTCACGGGTATCGTCGGCGTCGGGAACTCGTCCCACGTGCGCCCGTCGAGCAGGCGGCCAGCGGCGTGCTTGCCGACGCGGTACATGGGCGTTGGCTCATCCATCGTGACGCCGGAATTGACGTTGATGTATCCGACGTTCACCTTCAGGTCCGGGCTGAACTCGCCCCATTGCTTAAAGAAAAACGGAACGCCCGCCGCCTGGCACTGGTTCCTCAGACTCCGCGCCCAATCCGGGTGCATCGGCCGCGCGTGCGGGCCGGACTCGCCGCCGACGATCACCCAGTCGATGCCGCCGGGGAACGGCGCGCCGTCTTCATCTTCCGGCACTCGCACGATCCAGTTGCTCAGGTCCAGCGGCCCCAGCAGCGGCTCGCAACTCAGGAACCGCACTTTCGCCGGGCACCGCAGCAGGTGCGGGATGCGCTCGTCGGCGGTCTGCTGATTCTCGATCGACGTGCCGAGCCAACAGTTATCCAGCGGCATCGACCATTCGCCTGATTTACCGCGCCACTCGGACATCTTGTGGGCGTCCTCCCACAAATTGCCACGTCCCAGTGGGTCACCATCTTCGTGGTCGAGCCACTGTGACACCTGCGCGTAGATGCACTCATCGGTTTTGAATCCCATCGGCGATCGACGGTCGCACAGATACTCCGCCATCCTCTCCGGCCGCTTCGTCAGGATCTGATGTGTGTGCTGCGGGGTCAGCGCCATCGTCGCGAAGCACTTGTCGATCCACTCGAACGGCACCCACTTGCCGAACATGTCGGTCATGTCGCACCAAAAGAACTTCGTCGGCGTCTTCCGTCGCAGCACTTCAAGCAGGCGTGAATCGTCAAAGAATGGCTCGACGCTCTGGTTGCCAGTCTGGCCGGGGAACTCGGGCATGCCGAACCGGGGCTGCGTTTGGGAGCTGTAGCAGAACGCACATCCGGCGCTCACCTTCTCGCAGTAGTGCCCGACGCCGGAACCGTAACCGCCCTTGGTTGCTCCGGCGTGCGCATCGTCGCGCAGTCGGGCGCGGATGGGATTGATCGTGAATCCTGGTGAGAACGAGCCATCTGCGGCGTAGGTCCGAGTCCACTCAATAGATGTCTGTCCCATACCTACCTACTCTCTTTGTTGCTTCATGCCGTTGATAATCAGTGCCGACTTGCCGATCGTTTCGAGCTCGTCGTTCAGCCGGATGATGATCTCGCATAGGTCCAGCGTGGCCCTGCAGGTGCCCGTGCGGTCGCTCCCTTCCTCGATGGCGTGTCGGCAATGCCATTGGCGGTTATAGACCATGCTTGCTTCGTCGTCGCTGAGCATGCGGAACCTTAAAAATGCTCTGCCGCCGAGTGGGTGAACGGCGGCAGAGCGGGGAGTCGGGCGCGGGTACGCCCGGTAGGATCACGAGAACCAACTGACCAACTTCGCGACATCGACATCCAGCACTCGCGCCAGGATTTCGACCTTCGACACCTGCGGCTTGCGGCGCCCGCGCTCCCAGTCGCTGATGCACGAGGTCTGAGTTTGGATCATCATCGCGAGCTTCGCTTGGGAGAGCTGCTTGCGCTCGCGCGCCTTGCGGAGATTCGTGTGCTTCTGCTGTGCTTGGGTTCTTGGCATGGGGGCGGATCATACAGGGGTGTCGGCGCGTGTCAACTACAAATGCGAAATTATTCTTGACGCGCACGCGGGCTGCTGTATGCTTCCGTCATGCCCATACGACCCAGCGCCTACAGTGCGAGAAAACTCGGTGATGGCAAGAGCCGCCGATGTAATTGGTGCGGGAATTGGTTTCCTTCGACCAGTCCGGGTAACCGAAAGTGCCCCAGGTGCTCGCTGCTCAAGTTCGATCCGCGGTTCGGCGAGTGCCGACGGCGCGGGGAAAGTCTCGACGTTGTGGATGACTTGGGGACGGATGAGGATTCACCATGATGATGAAGTGTCGAGAATGCGGAAGATCAGTATCTTCTCAGGCGTTCGCGTGCCCGGGCTGTGGAGCGCCGATCGCAATGAAAGCCGGCCCATTTGGCGGGCAAGAGCCCGGTGTTACCGTGCGTCCTGATTTCTGGCACGACAGGAACGTGGGTGCCATCGGGGCGTTCATCGTGATCGTGATCGTCCTGGTGATCGTCGCGCTGTGCGCGAACCATTGACAAAGGCGGGCGCGACGGTAGGCTTTCCGTCGCTGATTCGCTTCGGAGCTTCAATGGATGTCAGAATTTTCAACGCGCCGCTGGACCCCGCCAGAACCGCTCCGGGTTCAGCGAATCAGCACCCAGCGGCGCGTTGAGTATTTTGAAAGGCATCTCCGTGAACTCCAAAAAGCTATGCTTTTGGCTCGACTCTTTCGACGACCTACTGAATCTCACTGGACCCATCAAAATCACCATCAACGACAGGGAGTACGTCGTCGAAGAGATCGAAGAACTCACCCAAGATATCGGATCTGGTCCGCAAACGGTCGGCTATAAGGCCATTCTTTCCGAAGGGAAGGATTAAAAATGAGCCGGCCAAACCTGCGCGACCACCCAAAATTCAAGAGGCTTGTGGAAACCATCGGGTTGCCAGAGGTGTACGTCGAGGCCCACCTGAACTCCATGTGGAAGCCTGGCTACGCTAACGGTGACCCGCTTCTTGGCGATCCCGTAGACGTTGAGTTGTGCGCCGAATGGAAGCATTCTGGCCGGCCGGCCGGGGAATGGTTCAGGGCCGTTTTGGAGTGCCGATGGATAGACGAGGTAACGGACGATAACGCAGGTAACGCAGGTAACGCGTTACTGCGTTACCAGATCCATGATCTGTTCGATCATGCCCCAGACTACGTTTTTGGCCGAAAAATGAAGGAGCTCGAAAGGCAGAAAAACAAGACCTGCGAGCACTGTGGTAACGCATATAAGTCTGAAACGCACCATTCTCGATATTGCTCTAACTCTTGCAGGCAACAGCATTTCAAGCACAAAGAGTCTGAAAAAGGTAACGCAGGTAACGCAGGGAGACGAAGCGGTGCGTTACCGGTAACGCAGGGTAACGCAACTCCCATTGCGCACGCGCACCCCTTAAATACTAAGAGCGGGCAATCCAATTCTTACCCAACTTCACATCAAAAAGGCAGCAGCAGCAACGGCGCGCACAAGGAAAAAATTGCTGCTGCTGCCCCTTTGGATGGAGAGGCAGAGAAGAGGGAAATTCTGGAGGCCGCTGGCGTCATCGGAAAACCCATCGACGAGTTCGCGCGCAACCCGGCCGTCAGCGTGGCGTTGGTCAGGCGGGTTTGCGAGGACGGTAAGCCGCGCGGAAAGAAGGGCGGCGCTCTCGTACTGAACTTGCGAGCCGAGATCAGACGCGAGATCGAAAACGAGAATGAGGCCCGCCAGGTCGAACATCGCGAAGAAGAAAAGCAGGCGACGTGGGACGCGATGAGCCGAAAAGAGAAGGCGGGGCGGATACGCAAGTCGTTTCCCGAAAAACTCGACGCGGCACGGCGCGCGGCAGACTTCCCCGGTGGTTACGACGCCTTCATTCTCGCGGTGAAGGGCGGTGATGAACGGGCTCTGGAAATCGAAGATGAAATATTTGAGAAGTTCAGGGGGAAATTGCTCTCAGGTGTTTTTTGACACCTGTTAACGGCCCCCCGGGCGGCGCGTGCCGTTCGGGGGTTTATTTTCTCAGGCGGACATGAAACCCCTCTCGCCCCTCACCCTATCCGACCCCGAGCGACTCATCCTTCTCGGCATGGGCGGTCAGGTCCACCTCGACGAATGGGAACTGCGCAAACTGCGGCGTGAGACGCTGCCGAGAAACTTGACGCAGTGGAAGGGTTCGGTATCATCCCGTCAGCGACGCCGAAAACAATGAGCTTCCCAGCCTGCCGCCAACGCATCTTCCGGTCGGCGTCGCAACCTTCCCCAAGGCTTGGCGGTGGGGCTGGGACGCTCTTGAATGGAATCACAATGTCAACCGCCTCCCTCGTTTTAGCCAGAATTGACGCCATCGAATCAAAGCTGGCACAGGTCCAGACGGTCGATGACGCCAAGCAGTTCATCGCGCTTGCGGCGGCGGCACGGGAGTACGCTGAGCAGTTCCGAAACCAAATCCCGATGGAACAACTGAGGCGCATTGACGAGGCAAAGGCGCACGGAGAACGAAAGCTCGGCGAACTGCTGGCGGCGATGGAGAAGAATCGGGGAGCCAAGGGAATCGGTCCGATTGCGGTTGTTCGCAACAACCACAATACTCCCACCCTCAAATCCCTCGGCATCAGCAAGGAACTGAGCGTGCGGGCGCAGGCGTTCTCATCGGTGCCCTCCAAGCAGTTTGACCGCGAACTGAAATCAATGGAGGTCGTTTCGCTTCCCCGGCTTTTCAAACGTATCCGCAATGCGGCGAGGCGGGAGCCGCCAAGGCCGAAAGACAGTACCGCCGTTTCGCTCGAATCTCTTATTTCCGCCGGTCACAAGTTTGGCTGCATCTACGCCGATCCGCCGTGGTCCTATGGGAATCAGGCGACGCGGGCATCGACCGACAATCATTACGGGACAATGAGCGTGGATGATATCTGCGCACTTCCAGTGGGCGATTTGGCCGACGATGTGGCGTATCTTCACCTTTGGACCACGAACGCGTTTTTGTTCGAGGCTGCGAAGGTAATTGAGGCTTGGGGCTTCACCTACAAATCCGTTCTGGTGTGGGTTAAGCCGCAAATGGGCATCGGCAACTACTGGCGAGTGTCTCACGAGTTCCTCTTGCTGGGAGTGAGAGGGGCGAGGACGTTCCCGGACGGGATGAAGAATTTCAAGAGTTGGATGGAGGTAAAGCGCGGAGAGCACAGTGCAAAGCCAGCGGTATTCCGGGATCTCATTGAGAAGGTCAGCCCAGGGCCATACCTTGAGTTGTTTGGACGCAAGACTTCCCCGAATTGGACGGTGTGGGGGAATCAAGTTGAGCGGAGCCTGTATGATCGAGCGTGACTATCAACCCTTCGACGACTCTCTTCTGTTCGGAGAATCCGCGCAAGATCGCGTCGCAGAAATTCTCCGCGTGGCTGGTGGCAAGGCCGACAAGAAAGACGGACGCGCCAAGTATGATTTCGAGCTGATATTCCACGACCACGTTTTTCGGGTCGAAGTGAAATGCGAGGACCGGAAAGCCCACACTGGTAATATTTGCGTGGAAGTGATGCAGGGGAGGGACCAGCGCCCAAGCGGCGTCGCATGGTCGGAAGCTACGGTATGCGTCCATACGCTTGCACGGGAAGCGGCTGTGTATCGGCGGCGTGAAATGTATCACCATGTCCGCGAGATGTACCGCAAGAGTGGACGGAGCAGCCTGAAATCGTTCGGAGATAATCGTAATCTTGGGTACATCCTGCCGATCGCCAAGCTGTGTGAATTCCCTGAGTGGTTTGACTACCGACCGCTTTCAACGCTGGCCGATAGTGCGATATGGCTGTCATAGACAAAGGTCAAATCATGGGTACGGAACTCGAAATAGGCCAAGTCCACACCGACGCGATCGACACCGAGACGCTGCGCACCTCATGGGACGGCGAGTGCTACTCCATGCACGCCGTCATCGTCAGGCTTGTGGATGGATTGGAAGTCGATCGAAGCGTGGCGACAACGCGGCTGGCGGATTACCAGACCCCGATCCAATCCGCGCGCGAGATCAAGCGCCTGCGCGAGAAGGGCTGCATCGTTCCCGTGGCGGAGGTGAGGGCGTGAGTGGAAACGCCTCAAAAGCTAAGCCGCGCAAGAGATCCGTCGAGCAGGTCATAGCCCGGCGCAAGACGCAGGCCATCAACCGCCGCGCGCAGACCGCCGAGGGGCAGGACATCGGGGAGATACCGCCGGTGAAGGACGCGGGGCGCCGGTCAGCGTGCCTCGAAGATCTCGCCTTGTTCTGCAAGACCTACCTTCCGGGCGTGTTCTATCTCCCGTGGTCGAAGGATCATCTCAGGGTCATCACCGGGATTGAGCATGTCGCCATCTACCACGACAGCCAGGCCATCGCCATGCCGCGCGGCTCGGGGAAAAGCTCGCTGTGCGAAGCGGCCATCCTCCGCGCCGTCCTGAAGGGCGACGACAGATTCTCGGTGCTGCTGGCGGCCATCGCGAAAAAAGCATCGGATTCGATCAGGTGGTTCAAGCGCGCTCTCACGCACAACCAGCTCCTCTTTGAGGATTTCCCCGAAGTGTGCCACCCTCTGCGGCTCCTGCAAAACGAGGCGCGGCGATGCCTGGGCCAGTCGTACAAGGGTGAGCGAACGAACATCCTTTGGGCTCACGACCGGATCATCCTTCCCACCATTCCCGACCGGCCGACATCGGGCTCCATCCTTCACTCCTGCGGCATCGGCGGCAACGTGCGCGGCCTGAAGCTGGACATGCCCGATGGCACGGTGATTCGACCGACGCTGGCGATGGTGGATGATCCACAAACGGCAAAATCGGCGCGATCACAAGGTCCGGCCGGTCAGACCGCGCGCCGCCTACAAGTCATCCTTCAGGACGTGCAGGGGCTCGCCGGACCCGATGCGCAAGTGGGCGTGATGGTCCCCTGCACCGTCATCGAGTCCGGCGACCTTGCCGACCAGATACTCGATCGCAAGCTCTACCCCGACTTCCGCGGCGAGCGGACCAAGCGGTTCTACTCCTGGCCGACCCACATGAAGCTCTGGGAGCAATACCGAGAGCTGCGCGAGTCGGCGATGCAGGCCGGAGAACCGCTTGACGAATCGGTGGAGTTCTACCGCTCACGCATGTGCAACCAGGGCCGCAAGCTCGACGAGCCCGCGGAATGCCCCGACTGTCCGCACCGGGCGAACTGCATGGATTGCGGCGCCGTGGTCGATTGGGCGGATCGCCGCGGCATGCGCAACCTCAGCGCCGTGCAGGATGCGATGCACTCGCTTTACAAATACGGTCCGGTCGGCTTCGCCGCCGAGTTTCAGAACGAGCCCCTGCTGGGCGACGGCACCGGCCAGCGACTGAACGCCGCCTTGTGCCGCTCCCGCGTCAGTGGTCACACGCGGTTTGATATCCCGGTGGGTTGCACCGAGCTGACAATGGGCGTGGACGTTCAGCAGCACTCACTCTGGTACGTCATCGTCGCCTGGCAGCCGAACTTCACCGGCCATGTGGTGGACTACGGCGTTTGGCCGCCGCAATCGCGCGCGGTGTATACCAAAGCGGAAATCGCCGTGTCGATGAACAACATCCAGACGCGATATCCCAACCGCGGCATCGAGGGGACCATCCAGGCGGCGCTCGAGGAATTCATTCCAAGGGCACAGGCACAGAACTTCCAGAGGTCCGGCGGCGGTAACCTGATGCGCCTCGGGCGAGACCTGGTGGACAGCGGGAAATGGGACAACGTGATCGCCGCCGTGAAAATGAAAGTGGGCGGAGCGACGATGCTTCTGTCCAAGGGCTTTGGCATCGGGGCGAGCAAAGTCCCAATGGCCCGCCGCAGCCGCAAGCCCGGCGAGCGGTGGGACAAGTTGGGATTCTGGTACATTCCCGTGACGCAGGGCACCAAGGAGTTCCCGGCCGTCCACGTCGATACCAATCACTGGAAAAGTTTCGTGCATCAGGGTTTTCTCACCGCGCCGGGAGACCCTGGGGCGATTACCATCTTCGGCAACGATCCCATGGCGCACGAGATGTTCGCCAGCCATATCTGCGCCGAGACTTACGGACCTGAGCCGTTCTTCGGCCACGGGCGATGGGTCGAGGAATGGAAGATTCGACCGGAGCGCCCCGATAATGACTGGCTGGATGCGATGGTGCTCGCCACGGTTGGCGCCTCGATGCTGGGTTGCCGGCGCGGAGAGGGCTCCCAGCAGCAGACACGCACGGTCATCAAGCGGCTGCCGCGGCCGTGGGACAGTAAGGCGTCATGAGCAAGCAGCCCGAGCCACCTCCCGACCCCATTGACCCAATAGCGATCGACGCGCCGCCGCCAGCTGCTCCATCCGCCGCCATCCAGCGACGACCGCGCCCGTGGAGCGCGAGTTCGACGGGGCCGCGCGGGTTGAAGTGCCCGAAGTGTGATTGTGTTTCATTCGGCGGCGAAGGCAGGCACATCATCGACACGACGCCCGGCGTCGGCTGTGTGCGCCGCAAAAGGATATGCAGGAACTGCGGGGAGACTTGGACGACACGGGAGCAATAACCGAAAGGAAAGATATGGCACACCTCAGAAAACTTCACAAGCTGACTCCACCAGCCTGGAAAGTGGCTTCATTCTGGCGCGAATGGAACATGCGGAACGGCGGGAAAGTGACACACGCCTATCAAATGCCTGGCGTGATTGTCATGTCGCAATCGGCGTACAAAGAACTGCAAAAGGAGTTACAAACTACCAGCATGCCCGCGCAGAGGCTGTGCATGAACCTCAGCATCGCATGCTCACTTGGAATTCAGGCGATCGTCAGCCCAACACTCCCATTCGTAGATCCAGCTCCGAATCGCCGGATGCGCAAGAGTTTGGCGTGGAAAGCGAGGAACCTAGGGGCCGCCCAAGTAATTGGAGAAACATGCGAGATTACACCGTCTTCTTTTTTTGCGATGGATCGCCGAATTTCAAAGAGATTCATCGCGCCGCCGAACAATGCGCGCTAAGCCATCCAGAGGCGTATGCGGTTGCAAAGATGCTGATGCACAAAAATCGCAACACGCCCGATGTGGCTCATCCGCTGATGTTCATAGCGATGGCTGACGAGGCGATCAGGCTTCGCGAAATGCTGATTCAAAACCTGCAGGCACAAGTGCCGATCATTTTCATTGAACCGCCGAACCCTCCGAAGCCAACCGCCGATTGGCCCGTCTGCCCCCGTTGCCTCGGCGCGGTTCATCCGGCTTACATGAAATGCCTCTACTGCCCATTGTGTGGCAGTCCGATTCCCGCTTCCGCCGCGAAGGAGTGACGTGAGCAAGCGGACCCGCATCCCCATCGACGAGCTGATCTCCCAGTCCAATCAGGGCGACGGCGAGACCTTGGTACAGCGTGCCAGAAGTGCCACCAGTGGCGTTTTGTTGTCACAATCACGACTTCCGCATTGCAAGCGGGGTGATGCGCGGATAAACCCCCGCGCATGGCCACCAACAACGCCAACTGCAGTTTGGCCCACGAAATCGCCGAACAGGCCACCCAGGCGCAGGAAATCACCGTCGCCGGTCAAGGTTCTTCGCGCCGGCACAACCTCAAAGACCAACTGGCGGTCCTGAACGCCCTCGGCAGCGCCTCCGCCGGCCCCCGCGCCGGCATCCGCCGCGTGCGTTTGGTGACCGGCAGCCCGACCGGCATGCGCTTCAACATTCGGGGGGATGAGTTTTGCCGGTAGCCACCGCCCAGCCTCGCCGCACCTTTCGAGACGGCGGATTCTCCCGCCCGGTCGCGCCACCGCGCCCCGCGCCGGTTCAAGCCTCCGCGCCGATCATTCCCAATCGCGCCACGATGGTCACTGCCGACCGCTCGCCTCGGGATATCGTGCGCACCAGCGGCCGCCGCCACGATGTTCAGGCCCGTCTTGATTCGCAGTTCACCACACCGATCAACGCCGCCCACTTCGCCCTGATGGACGCGATGAGCGTCGATGCGATGGCCTCGTGGATGGTCCGCCGCAAGCTGCGGATGATGTGCCGCTACGAGTACCACAACAACCCCCTCTTCATGGGCGTGACCGACACCTACGCCGATTACGTCATCGGCACCGGCCCCAAGCTCCAGGTCGCCTCCAATGACGAGAAGTTGAACGACCGCATCGAGTCGCTGTTCAAGGACTGGGCGGAAGAAGTCTCCCTGTCGAACAAGCTGCACGGCTCCTGCGCCGCCACCTGCTACAACGGCGAGGGCTTCCTGCTTTTGCGCGACAACCCCGGCCTCGACAACCCGGTCAAGCTCGACCTCTTCGACATCGAAGCCGATCAGGTCACCAGCCCGTTGTTCGGCATGTACCCGGCCGAATACCCCGATCAATACTTTGACGGCGTGGTGCTCGACCCCTGGGGCCAGCCGCGGATCTACCACATCCTCCGCCAGCACCCCGGCGCGTTCGGCGCCTTCGTCATCCTCGGCTACGTCTTCGACCCCTGGCCGGCCAGCAATGTGATCCACGACTACCGGCGCATCCGCCCCGGCCAGCAGCGCGGCCTGCCCAACATGCTTCCGGCACTGCCGAACTTCGCAAACCTGCGCCGCCTGGGCCTGGCCGTGGTGCTCAGCGCCGAGAACGCGGCCAAGTGGGGAATCACCGTAGAGACGCCCGCGCCGGCCGGATACCAGGAAGAGCCCAAGGGCTATGACGAAAACGGACAGCCGATCTACTCCGCCGACATGATGGATGCGAGCTGGGAGATGGAATACGGCGCGATGAACACGCTGCCGGCGGGCACTAAGGCCAACATGCTCAAGCCCGAGCAGCCCGGCGCGAACTATGACACGCTGGTGAACATCGAGTTCGGCTCGATCGGGCGGGCCATCGGAATGCCCCTCTTCCTCGTTTCACTGGACGCCCGCCAGGCCAACATGAGCAGCGCCTACGTCGCCATGCAGCCCTACGGCAAGCGCATCCGCAGCGAGCGCAAGCGATATGACCGCATCCTGAACCTGCGCATCTGGAAACAGTTCATCCGCGAGGCGTACCTTTCCGGCCTGCTTCCCTCCAGCCGCGCCATCCCCGATGACCCGACCCAGATCCCCCATTCGTGGACCTGGGACCGCGTGAACGATCACGCGGACCCCGTGAAAGTTTCCACCGCCGCGCAGAACCGCATCGACAGCGGCATCACCAGCCGCCGCCAGGAAGCGGCCGACCTCTCCCTCGACCTCGATGAGCAGGACCAGATGGCCGCCGACGATTACGGGGTGTCGATCGAGGAATATCGCTATGGGCTGTTCCAGGCCATGCTGACCCGCCGCGGCAACGTGGCCCCGGAAGCGGCCGGCCCCGACAAGCCGGAAGGCGGCAACAAGAAGCCCGCTCCAAATCGCCAGGCGCAGGATGAGGAGATTGATTGACCATGCCCCGCCACGAACTCAATCATCGCGCCTTCGAGCAGGCCAAGGTCATGGTCAAGGACGGGAAGTACGTCGACGAGCCCTGGTCGTTCAGCGCCGAAGACGGCAACGCCATCCTCGGCGAAAAGGGCAGCGAGAACTGGAGCGACTATTCCCGCTGGTTTTTGGGCAATGACTCCATCGAGGACGTTCACACCAAAGCCTACTTCGCCTATCCCTACGGCAAGGGCGGGAAACTGTACCTCAGCGCCCTGCGCGCCATCATCAGCCGCGCCGGGGCCAACGCCGACAACCAGATTAAGGACGCCGCCCAGGAACTTCTGGACGCCGCCAAGGCCAAGGATGCGGACCGCGAAACCGCCTCGGGCGAGTGCGATCTTTACCTGAACTCCGGCGTGGCCGTGGACATCACCGCGGAAGCCGCGATCGGCGCATCGCCCGCCCTGCACCGCTTCAGCATGGTCGCCTACAACGGCGGCCCGATGATGCTCAACGGAAAGCGCAAGGACATCGACTACAACCACCCGGTGGTCGTGGACCTGTCGGGCATCGGCGGCATCGACAAGAACCGCCCCGCCCTGCGCCAGCACGATCCCGATCGCGTGGTGGGGCACACCGAACATATCGACGTTTCCGGGGGTCGGATGACCGCGACCGGCGTGATCTCCAACCCCCACACCGATCATTCGCGCGAGATCATCCACAGCAGCGGGAACAAGTTCCCCTGGCAATCCTCCATCGGCGCCAACATCGGCCGGGTGGAGCGCGTGGGGGCGGGCGAGGAAGCACAAGTTAACGGGCGCACCGTCGTCGGTCCGCTCACCATTGCTCGCACATCTACGCTGGGCGAGATCAGTTTCGTAGCACTTGGCGCAGATGACACCACCAGCGCCGTAATCGCCGCCAAAGGCGGCAAGGAGTCCCCCGTGAATTTCAAGGCATGGGCCAAAGCGGCCGGTTTCAGCGACGAGGACATGAGCGGCAGCAAGGGCAAGAGCATCAAGGCCGCATGGAAGTGCTCCAAGGAGTACGACAAGAACGACAAGGACGGGGAGGATAATGAGCCCGACCCCAAGGACGAGAAGGACAAAGCCAAGGCTGAGTCGACCGTGCTCGACACCGCCAACGCAGGCATCGCCGACATGCGCGCCGAGGGCGTGCGCCAGCACGAGATTCAGGCCGCCGCCGCGCCCCACATGGCCACCTTCGCCAAGTCGCCCAAGATCCTCAAGGAACTCAACGACATCGTGGCCAAGGCGATCGCTGACGGCATCGCCGCCGTGGATGCCGCCAAGGATCTCGAACTCAAGGCCCTGCGCAGCGGCCGCGGCATCGGCGCGATGCAGAGCGACGTGGACGCCTCGACGCACGCCTTCAACATCAACTCCGGTGGCGTGGGCATTCCGATCACCAGCGACATCATCGCCAGCGCCATCGGCCTGTCGGCCGGCCTCGACGAGAAGCACGCTTTCGTGGACGCCAGGGGCAACGCCTTCCCCGACAACTTCAAGGAAGTCGTCACCGGCAAGAAGTTCCGCGGCATCGGCCTCCAGCACATGATCGGCTACGTCGCCGCCGCCCACGGCATCCACCTGCGCCCCGGGCCAATGGGCGATGACGACATTCGGCGCGTGATGCGCTTCGAGCAGCGCATGGACCTGCTTGGCGAAGGAAGCGGCCAGGATATCCAGGCCGCCGAAGGTTTCTCGACGATCAGCCTTCTGGGCATCACCGAAAATCTGATGAACAAGATGCTGCTCATGGGTTACGACGAACAACCCTCAGTCGTGGACGACATCTGCTGGCAGCGCGACACCAACGACTTCAAGGCGTTCAAGTCCTACCGCCTGTCGGCCAGCGGGCGCATGCAGCTTGTCAACGAATCCGGCGAATTGAAGTCCATCGGATTGCAGGATGAGCAGTACAGCAACCAGCTCAAGACCTGGGGCATGCTCATCACCATCGGGCGGCAGACCATCCTCAATGACGATCTGGGTTCGATCACTGACACCCCCAAGCAACTTGGCCGCGAGGCGATGATGACCCGCGAGGAGCAGGTCTTCAAACTCCTGTTCCAACTTATCGCTGGCACGGTCCAGTACAACACTGCCGCGCCAGGCGCCGTGGCGACACTGGTCAATTTCTTCTCCTCTGGCCTGGGCAATTACCTCTCCGGCGCCGGAAGTGCCCTGGGCATCACGGCGCTGACCTCCGCGATCCAGAAGTTCATGGAACAGGTCGATGCCAACGGCCGGCCGATCAATGTCATGCCCGACCGCCTCCTGACCTCCCCGGCGATGCGCGAAACCGCCGTAGGGTTGAACAAGGGCCCCGGTGTGGTCGTGACCGCCCTTGGTTCGACATCCGCCAAGGAGCGCATGCCGAACTACAGCATGTACAGCGGCCAGTTCAATCCGATCGTTTCCCCCTTCATGGCCGCCCGCAGCGGCAAGGGTGTCGGCGGCGCGACGGCCAATGACACCCAATGGCTGCTCCTTCCGCCCCCCAACAGCGGCCTGGCGATCATGCAGATCGGCTACCTGCGCGGCAACCGCACCCCGATCATCGAGCGTGGCGAAACCACGTTCTCGACGCTGGGCATGCACATGCGCGCGTATTACGACTTCGGCATCGGCGCAAACGACTACCGCGCTGGCGTCTATAACGTCGGCCAGTAACGGCGCGTTTTCCATCGCGTCTTTCGAGGCTGCTTCCAGAACGAAAAGGGGATTTGAGAGACAACTTTTTTACCAGGAGATTCCGATGTTCATCCCCCAAGCGAGGCTCGATCCGAGCTTCCCCAAGCCGATCACCGTTCCCTATACCAACGCCGGCACCAACGATCTGCCCGGAGGCACTGTCTTGGTCGCCAATGGCAAGGTGCAGATCGTCGCCGGGTCCGGCATCCGCAAGTCCGGCTCCAGCAGCGGCCCCAATACCGGCAGCCTGCAGACCGGATTTGGCGTCTTCGACTGCCTGACCGATGCGAGCGGTTCGGCCGCTGCCTCGACGCCCTTCTCGCTGCTTTACTGGAACACCACCGGCACCCCGGTCGACCAGAGCGGCGGAACTGTCCTGGCAAGCACGGGCTGCCTCACCACCACCGCCGCGGGCGCGACCTATTTCGGGTACACCTGGCCCGAACAGCCCGATCCCTCCATCATGGGCGACGAGTTCCGCGTCCGCGCCTTCCTGGACCTTCCGACACTTTACGTTTCGGCGGGTCAGATTGCGTCCAGCGGCACCGTGGCTGCCACCGGATCAAACCTGGCTGGCGCGGCCGCGCTGACTTTCGCCTTCAACAACGTCACGGGCGGAACGAGCGGTGCCACGGTGACCAATGGCGTGTCGCTCCCTGTGACTCCGAACGCCAACACCTCCATGATCGTCAAGGCTAACAGCGGCACCAACACGCTGAAGGTGTACCCTGATGCGGCCGCACAGATCAACGGACTCGGCGCGGGTGTTGCGATCGTCATGGCATCGCTCACGAGCTGCACGTTTACCTCCACCGGTCCGACCCAGTGGTACACGACGCCGCTCGTTCCCTCGTAATCGCGTCCTCGGCTCTTTCTTCCTTACCCCGGCCCCGCTGGCGCCCATGAACGCCAGCGGGGTTTTAGAGCAAACATGGGATGGCAGAATACAACGTCGCTGGACTCGCTGATGCTGGGCGGACTGGCGGCGGAACACTATGCGCAAAGGGCGGTGTTCACTTCAACGAGTCGCGCCACCACCAGCCCGGCCTACATCGGCCAGTCCGGCGCGCAGACTGACGACAATACCTTATGGCTGGCGACGGGCACGAGCGCCGGCGACTGGGTTTCGACGGGATCCAGCACCAACTCTATTTCACAGGGCGGCACGGCCGGTCTGGCGAGCCTGACCCTCGGCACCTTCCACTCGGGCGCAACTGAACTGGGCGCGTACGTCGATAGCTTCGGCGATTCAGTCTTCCACAACGCCAGCGACTTTGCGACATCCGCCCAGGCGTTCAATAGTTCCACCGCCCACATCCCCGCGTCGAACCTGACGAGCATTGCATTGCTTTCGGCGGGCGCGACAAACTACGCCACGGCGGCGCAGGCGTTCAGCAGCGCCACCGCAAGCATCCAAGCCAGCAACATCGCGGGCTTGATCCTGGCGAACCAGCTCGGCAACGGGGCGACCGTATCAGCCAGTGCCGTGCTTCAGGGCAACGGTGTATGGGCACTGCCGACCGTCAGCGCCGTCACAGCGGCGAATGGACTTGGGCTCTCCGGTGGCACACTGAGCTTTACCCCGGTGATATCGAGCGTTACACAGGGCAACGGCCTGCTGCTGACGGCGGGCGTCCTCTCCGTCTCATCCAACGCTACCAAGGTCAACTCATCGAATATCGCCAACGTCTCGACACTGGCATCCGGTGCGACGAATTACGCGGGCGTCAGCGGCATCAGTGGCACCGGCTTAGTCACCCTCGCGTCTCCCGGAACGGCTGGTGGGACGTGGACATTGCCGACCGCCCCGGCGACATTGCTGGCGACGACAGGGAGCGGGGCGGGGCTGACGGGCATCACGCTGAACACCGTGGCCGCCGCCGGTGCAACGACGGCGACGCCGCTGACGATGGGCGCGGTGACGATCCTCGGATCATCGGTGAACGTCGGCGGCACCGGCACAACGACCGTCTTGGGAAACGTCGGAACCGTCAGCGGGACGGCCCCAACGGCGATCGGAAACGGCGCGAGCGCCCAAGGGAATTTCACCGGCGCATTCGGCAACGGTGCTGCCGCCGCAGGAACCGGTGCCTTCGCGTTAGGAAACGGTGCATCGGCCAACGGGCTCGGCGCAAACGCTCTCGGATATGGAACAACCGCGAGCAACTACTTTGCGTTGTCGATCGTCGCGAACTCCACAGCCAGCGGGTATGGAGCGCTGTCCATCGGGCACGTGTCCACCGCAACGAAGAACTTCGCGATTGCGCACGGATGGGGGGCGCAGGCGACGGGGAACAACTCGATGGCCAACGGCTATGGGGCCGTCGCCAGTGCGGCGGGGGCAACGGCGATAGGCGCCGGCGCCGTGGCCAGCAACGCCTCGCAAATGACGCTCGGAACGACGAACAACGCCGTTGTCGTCCCCGGCACGCTCCAATTCGGATCGAGCAACTCTGGTTCCGTCGTTCAATCTGGATTTGTTGTACTAACACTCGCTGCCGGCGGAACCGTCCGCGTACTGATTGGATAACCCATGTTCATCAACCACAACACCCCTCTTCCGACGATCGGACCCGCCGACATCGTTTCCAATATGCAAGAGAACGGTGCGGTGATGCTCCGAAGCATCGTGGCTTATGCGGAAGGCTCGCTGCAAAGGGTGTGGGCCAACCCACGCGGCTTCTCCGCTCAGGATATTCTCACCGCGATGGGTACGAACGCCGCATCGGCCATCCAGCAGCACGGAGCGCTCGTGGCGTTTTTGGCCAGCCCGACCATCAACGCTCCGGTTGATCCCGCCGTGCTGGCCCTCATCAAGCCGTTCACCGTCAACCCCGATGGCACCGTGACGATCAACCCCTGAACCATGCCCACCGAATTCTTCCAAGTCGTCGGTGTCATCGCTCCCTCGGGGAGCCTGTGCTGGTGTCGGCTGACCTACCCGGGCAGCGGCGCGACGGCGGTCGAGTTCGCGCTGGCCGAGCAGACGAACAGTGCCAACGATGGCCTGTCGATCTTCAACGGCGGCATCACCGCCGCGATCGACGATAGCTTCGCCGGCCAACTCATCCTCAACGTCCGCCAGGTGAGCGCGCTCAACGCCGCCGCCTACAACGTGGCGACCATCACCCGCGCCACCGGCACCTATGATCGCGTGTTCTTCGGGACCGCTCCCAAGTGCAGCAACCGGATGCAGCAGGCCACCGAGCTCCTGATGCGCGACTTCAAGCAGGGTGCGGGCATTCAAATCTCCTACTCGCGCGGGCCGGTCACCATCGCCAGCATCATCGCTACCAAGGGCCGCGCCGATTACATGGTCGACTCCGGGGAAGTGATGATCGCCAAGGAAACGCCGGCGTGGTTCATCGAGGCGTGCGACCTGAAGGTGAGTGGCACGCAATGGCTGCCCCAGAGCGGCGACCGGATCACCGACCCGCAGGGACAGATATTCGAGGTGTCGGCACCCAAGGGATTCAACGTGTACGAGTCGCTGGGACCGGATGGAACGACGTTCAAGGTTCACACGGTAGGACCGCGATAATGCCCACCATCTACGGACAATCCGATGCCCTGGCCGTCGCCGTGACCGCGCTGATTAACCAGTATTCGGGCGCGTTCATCCTGCCGGTCACCGCCCAGCGGCTGTTTGTCAGCAAGCTCGGCATCGGCGACATCCCGGCCATCGGATCCAACGTCTCGGTTCGGGTCATCCCCGGCGCTGAGCACGCGGACCTGCAGGGGCTGAACCAGGTTTACGACGACACCTACACCGTCGCGATCGTCATCCTGCAGAACGTGACCGATGTGGCCAACGGCGGTCTGAGTGAGGCGCAAATGCAACTGCTCCTCCAGCTTCGCTCGCAAATCTTCGAACTGCTGTGCATGACCAAGATCAGTTGCACCGCCGCCGTCCACCCCTTCTGTGACACCATGCCCAAGGGCGTGCGCAGCAAGGGGCTCATGGGCGAAGAAACCGGGGTTTACGATCTCGCTAGATTGGAGTCGGACAATGTGTTCTACTCCGCCAGTCAGGTGATTTACCCTGCGGTCGGAATCGTCCGCCGCGCAACTTAGGAGTTTGCCATGAACGAAGAAACCCCGTCCCCTTCGCTCGAGTCGCCCGCGACCCTCGCCGTCGAGGAAGCCAAGCCGTTGATCGACCCGAAGTACCTGCTCAAGCCCAAGTTCGTGCTGCCCTTCCCGACCAACGTGAGCAGCGGCACGAACCTTACCGAAGCGCAGATCCAGGGCCTTCCCCCCGGCCGGCAGTACCTCTCGATCAGCGTTCCGCAGGGTGGCACCAACGCGAACGTCGTCGTTCCTTTCAATGGCGTGGAGGATGTCACGTGGCCCCCTCGCAGCTACAAGGAGGATAAGTACGTTGTCATCAGCGGTAGCAACACCGCCGGCAAGGAACAGGTCGTGGCCTGCGCCGAAGAGGCGGGAGAAGCCACGATGAAGATCGTATACGAGATCCAGCATCAGTTGGCCCTTGATGCGGTCTGCGGCATCAATGGATGCACGATCAGTATGTCGATGGGTCCCGCCGCCGGCGCGAGTGGCACCAACTTCCTGAACCTCAGCGCAATCGGATTCATCAAAAAAGCCGGCATCGACCAGATGACCGACAGCAAGCACGTCGTCTCCAGCCTCGCCCTGTCGATGAACGCCGGCTGGACGCTGGTTTCCGGTTCGGCGGCGCTGGTTGCCGACCTGTAACCTTGACTGGACTAAACGATGCCGTGGCCCTGTAAACTAGTCCGCCGAATCGATGAGCCGTTCTTTGACGGCAAAAGCGATTGGTCTGCCTACCTCGTCGATGACGCCGGGACCAAGTTCACTTTTGAGTCCGCGCCGATTGGCACGATGTGGATGAGTGGCCCCATTCTGAATGTGAAACTACCCGGCGAGAAAGGCGGAATCACATTCAGCCCCGATCGACCATCGACGGATACCGGCAAGCCGTGGCTCCGCGTTGGAACGCCGCCGAAAGTATCTGTGCATCCTTCGATCAACATCGTGGGGCTATACCACGGCTGGATCACTGACGGTATTGTTCTTGATGACTGTGAAGGTCGGACGTTTGACGACACCGGAGCGCCTGTTGCGCGACCGTGAACCCTGTCCCCCAACGGAGAATCGCATGAAGTATCTTTTGACCGCCCTTGTGTCCCTTGTGCTCATCGCGGCATCCGGCTGCTCGCCCATCACACCACCCACCCCCGGCCCCGGCGGCACCTTCGCCGATGGTATCGCCCAGGCAGCCGACATCGCCTACGCGGACCTGGCTGCCCTCCCGCCCGGCGCGGTGCCAGTCAACGACCTCTCCGCCGCCAAGGCTGCCGATCAGGATCTCGACAGCCTGGCCAAGCAGTACGACGCCGGAACTCTCACCGCAGAGTCCTTCGCGATCCAGGCCAGCTTCGACGCCTTCACCATCTACAGCATCGCCAACAAGCCGCCTGCGGTTGGCAAGGTGAACGCGCCGGCGCTGCTGAAGCTGAAGAGTGCGGCCAAGCCGGCGGCGAAGCTGATTTTGAAGTAGCACATCGGTAAACCGTGAGAGCCGAGCGCTGCCATAGCGCGAAATCCACGGAACCCCTTTCCGTACCGCCCGCGCCGCCACCCACGGCGGCGCGGGACTTGAAAACCATGACCATGCGACACGGCCTCGCCCTCGCCCCCACGCCTTCGCGTCCCCCCCAACCGGGTGACGCGATGTTTCTACATGGGGCGTCCGTGCTGGACCGGGTGCTTCAGGATCTAGAGGAGGCCAACGCGCAGCCGTGCCTGACGACGGGCATTTATCCCTGCCACGTCGGGATGTGCATCGAGACGGACGCCGGAACGATCAGCGTGGCCGAGATGCAATGGCCGGTATGCCGCATCCTCAGGCTCGACAAGTGGCTGGACACCTACGGCACCGATCAATACTGGACCGCGCCGATGAAGACGCCACTGGACACTGACGAAGGGCGGGCGCTGACGGCGTGGTGGGAGGCGCGGCTGGGCAACTGGTACGACCTGCCCGACCTCGTGCAGCTCGGCATCATGGGCTGGTGGAACTCGTTATGCGCCAAGCTCCACTTGCCGTTGTCCTGCACCGCCAACGCCATTGCTGTCAAAGGTGTCTGCTCTGTGAACTGCGCCTGGGCCTATGAATCGCTGGGTCGATACATCCCCAGCCCGCTTCGCCAATCGCCGGCGACGATCATCGGCCTGCCCTGGCTGGGAACCCCAATTCGCATCGCATGAAAGGAATCCCATGAAGACAATCAACGCCCACGGCCGTCAGTTCCGCCTCGGACGCAATCGCCCCGCGCGCCGCAAGCTCGCCACGACGATGAAGCAGCTCCGGGTTGACGACGTTCTGCCGCCAATCGTCGTCCCGGACTCAACGGATTACCGCACGGCAGCTCTCCCTTCGCTGCGGAACGTTTACGGGAATGACCGCCTCGGCGATTGTGTCATCGCTGGCGGCGCCCACGTCCGCGGCGTGACCAGTTTCAACGCCGGCGGCGGTTCGCTGTTCACCGACGATCAGATCATCCTTCAGTACGCGGCCATCGGCGGGTACGACCCCAACGACCCCGACAGTGACCAGGGCTGCGACGAGAACACGGCGCTGAACTTCTGGCGCACCACCGGCTGGCCGGACGGCGTGAAGCTGATCCGCGCGGTGTCCGTGGATCCGACCAGCATCTCTGAAATCAACGAGGCGCTGTACCTCTTCGAGAATCTGTTCTTTGGGGTATCCCTCCCCGAGGAATGGATCGACCCCATTCCCTCTGGTGACGGCTTCGATTGGACTCTGGCTGGCCCGGCCATTCCCGAAAACGGCCATTGCTTCATAGGTTGCGACATCGCCCCCGGTGGCGCCGGCATCATCATCGACACATGGGGCATGCTCGGCACGATCAGCTATGCGGCCATCGCGCAGTACGCATCGGCCGGAAGCTCGGGGCAGTTGTTCACGCTTTTGACTCCCGATATTGTTGATCGCGTGACTGCCAAGAGTCCGGCCGGGTACGATGTGGAAACACTGACGGAGTACCTGAACGCCCTGTAAAGGATCGCCATGCAAATCGTGCTGATCGTAATCCTCATCGTCGTCTTGCTGGGCGGCCTCCCCCAGACCGGCTGGCACAACTGGGGTTATTACCCCAGCGGCGGCATCGGATTGGTCCTCTTGATTCTGTTGATCCTGTTGCTTCTCGGACGCCTGTAACAGGAGACGCCCCGTGTGGGTGAAATGGACTATGGACGTGAACAACATCCTCCAAGAACTCTCCGCGTTGGTCGTGATCGTCAGCTTCCTGATTCCCATTCTCATCTACGCCGTCCGGCAGGACTTGAGCATCAAGTGGATGAAAAAGGAGCTGAAGCCCAACGGTGGTTCGAGCCTGCGCGATGCCGTAGACCAGCAGTGCGAAATACTCATTAACCACGGCGACCGGCTGACGATTCACACCGAGCAACTTGAGTCACTGAAGAAGGAGACCGCCGCCCAGAACGTCGTTCTGGAGCGAATCGACAAGGGAACTGGAGACGTGAACACAAAGGTCGTCGCGATCCACGCCGCCGAGGGTCAGAAGCTCAGCGCGATTCAGGAGACGGTGACCGCCGCGAAGGATCAGGCGGAAGAGACCGCGAAGGCCGTAAAAGAGACATTGAAGAAGCACGGGTAAGGAAATCTAACTCAAAGGAATCAGATGAGCACCAAGGAAGAGATCATGGCCGCCGCCAAGCTGCGGTTCGCCAAGAAGGAAATTACGATCAGCGAAGGGTCCGACGCCACCGTGACCGTCAACGAATTGAGCCGCGCCCAGTGGGACCAGCTCCAGGCCGCGATCTGGGTCGTCGGCGAAGACGGCAAGCCGATCAGCGTCAACGAGGCCGGAGAGCCTGACCCCAACGGGGCATCCTACAAGTACCTGGAGGGCCGCGCGGAGATCGTCAACGAACTGCGCCTGCACGCGATGATGACGCCGCAACTGTCGGTGGAAGAACTCAAGGAGTGGCCCAACAGCCTCAAGCGGCAACTGCTGGTCGAGGCGATGGCCCTCAATGGCATCATCATCGACAAGGAGATCAAAGATGCCGCGGGAAAATAATGGCGCAGAGCGACTTGCGGTTTGCCCAGACCCTCGCCCTGCGCTTTGGCATCGTAGATTTCTGGCAAGTCCTCCAGTGGCCCCGCGAGCTGGTTGCGTACTGGCGGGCGCGATACGAGCTTGAGCCGTGGGACATGGCAAACCGGCTGGCCCTGGCCCAAGCCAAGTACGAGGCCCCCAAGTGGCTGACCCGCAAGGGCCGGTTTATGACGGTCGAAGAAGTGCTGGCCAGCGCGAGAAACCGATGAACCTCAACATCGCATTCAGCATGAACGAGGCCGATGTGGAGAACGTCAATCACTACATCGACGTGATGGGCAAGCGCGCCATGGACGGCGGCGGGGCGATCAAGGCCATCCTCCTCAAGCACCTCGAACCGATGGTCGCCGCCGAGAAAGTCTACCTCGCACCCCACAGCAAGAGCGGAGCGCTGGAGGCGTCATTGCAGGCCCGGGCCGGCACCGGCGACCGGCCCGGCACGATCAGCGTCTTCGCCGCCCCCTCAGCGACCACCGCCACGCTTCGTCAGACCTGGGGCCAGGGCCGCGCGCAGCAACGCCGATGGTTCAACAAGATCCCCAAGGACAAACGCGGCCGCACCGCCGTCTTCTATGGCCCCATCGTCCACCAGGGGCACGGCAACGCGGCGCCCGTGCCGTTCGCCGCCGATACCGTCGATTCGATGGGTGACGCGGCGATGGATGATGCCGCCGAAGAAGTTCTGAACTACATCGTGGGAGTATAAACCCAATGGCCGACAAGGTTTCCACAATCCGGTTGCAGTATAAAACCGAAGCGGTCGGCACCTCTGAGGCGGAATCCCGCATTGACAAGCTCAATAAGTCGATCGCCAGGATGCAGATCCAAAACGAGCGAATGGCACGGACGGCCCGGGATACGGACGACGCGGGCAAATATGCGGCCCTCAACCAGAAGATCGAACAGAACATCAAGCTGATTGCCGAGCGGCAGGCTTTGATCGAGCGCGGCCGGTCCTACGTGGTCGCCACGCAGATGAGCGACGATAAGCTGCCCGGCGGCGAGTCGCGAAACAAGACGGCATCGAAGGAGGCGCTGGCCGACCTGAAGAGTTTCGATGCGGAAATGACGGCGAAGGAGGCTGCTCGCGACAAGGAATTGAAGGCCGTCCGTGAGGCGCAGGCCGAAATTGAGGCAGAGGAAACAAAGAGCGGGGAGAGAATCCTGGCGGCCAAGCAAAAACTGGAGGAGCAGGCGATTGCCGACAGAGAGCGATACGCAAAGATAGCCCGGCAAGTGGATAGCGATACCGCCGCGTATTCACTGAGGGTGTCAGCTCGCTCCTTGGAGGCCCAGGCTGCCGATGAGCGAGCGTTCACCGAGTTCCTGGCAAAAGAAAAGACGAGGCAGGACGCCATCGGCAAGGCGTTTGGGCCGGCTGCATCCGGTGCTGCCACCGGCGGCGGTGGAAAAGGAATGGGCGGCGCGCTGAGTGGTTTCGGTGGCAAGATGGTCCTTGGGATGGCCGCTGGTCGCGCAGCAGGCGATGTGATCGGCGACCGGCATGGCGGCCAGGAAATCGGCGGCGCGCTGAGCGCCTTCATGTTCGGCGGCCCCGTCATCGGAACTGCCGTAGTGGGCATGGAATTGCTTGGGACGGTCATCAAGGCCCAGCGAGACATCGCTAAAGAGGCGGCCAAGGCCACAGCCGCTTACGGGGAAACATTGGTAGGGCTGGCGCAAACGTGGTCTTCACTGAGCACCGGCGTAGTAGACCAGTCTTCATTCGGAAAGAAGATGGAAGCCGAGATGGATCGCGCCTCGGCGGCCGCCTCTAAGCTGCAAGTAGAGTTGTCGGCGCTGAAGCAGCAGGGGCCGTCCTTCGGGGAAACGATGCTGGCGATGGCCGATGTCGCGTTCGGTCACGGCGTACCCCAGACTGGCTACGGTGCCTCGGTGGCCGGGATGCGGGCGCAGATTGCCGCAGAGAAGGCTTCATTTGCCGCATCCCGTTCTTTCCGCAACGAGGAGTATTCCAAGCACATTGACGAAGAGAAACGGCTCAACGTCGTGAAGGCGGAAGGCTATAAGATTTCCGGCATGGAGCCTGGGGCACTGCGGGAGCAGGCAAAGCTAACAAATGAAGCCGCGCAGGCGCGAATGAGGATGGCCAATACCCATCGCCAGCAGATTGACCAGGCTGATGCTGGCGTGGTTGGGGCAAAGGCACAAACGGAGTCCCTTGCCGCCTCGATCGCGGAGGCCGGAAAGAACAATCCGGCGGCGGTAGATGGCCTTTACCAGCAATTCCAAATCGCCGGCGAGAAACTGGCGGCGGCACGGCGGGCAAGGGCGGCCTTGACCCCGCAACAGAAGACCGAAGCGGCCGACCTTGATCCGAGCATTGCCGGACAGCAGGCGTCATTGGATATCCAGAAAGCAGAGCATGCCAAAGATCAGACCGAGAAGACCGAGGAAGCCAAGATCCGCGCCACGATGCACGGCAATGCCGAGGCCGACGCCATTGCCGACGCGCGACAGAAACGAGAGATAGAGAAGGCGCGAATGCAGGGCCCGGAGATGGCTGCCAGGGTCGGTGAGCAGCACTTCTATGAGGACAGGGAGCGCGAACGGGCGCAGTCCGAGGCATTGGAGCACACCCAGTTGAGCGGCGCCGAGGCTCACGTTCGAGCCAATGAGCGGGGGTATCAGGCTGAGATGGACGTGCAGAAGCTGGCTTTCGCTCAGCAGGAATTGGAGGCGTCCCGGCACAGCGCCGCCGAACTGGCCATCGTCAAGAAGATGCACGAGGACATGCTGGCGTCACAGACCGAGCGAAACCTTGAGGAGAAGCAGCAGGCGTTGTCGCCATACGACAAAGACGCCGCAATCGCCGTTCGCCAGCGCCAGGAGGCTGACATGAAGGCCAAGGGGTGGAGCGAAGCGGATATCGCCAAGGAGCAGGCTGGGCGATACGTCAATGCCGATCTCGAAGTCCAGATTGAACTCCGCCAGCAGCTCGGACAAATCACCAGCGATCAGGCTGCCATTGAGAAGGAGCAACTGCGAAACCTCGCCATGACGGCCGATCAGCTGGCGAAGCTGGAGAAGCTCCAAGCCGACAAGAAGCTTCTGGCTGAGCGGGAGGATGTTTCGAAGTACGAGATGTCGGCCGCCGACGCACGGCTCAGCCTTGCCGAGAAGCAGGGAAAGGTCAGCAAGCGTGACGCGGAAATCGTGCGGGCGATGATGGCAGACCCGTTGGCGAGAGAGAAAGGGGCCGCGGGCGACAAGATCCGCAAGGAGATCACTGCGATGGCGGATGCGCATGCGGCACTCGAGGAAGGCTCGCAGCGCAATCTCGGTCGTTCAAGCAACGATTTTGTGGGCGGCCACGTCAACTTCCGGGCGCTGGCCGGGAGCATCAGCGGCGGACACCATGATGCGAAGACTGATGTGAAGCGGACCAATGAACTTCTGGAAGCGTCCAGACTTCTTCTTGAGAAAATTGCCGGTGACGCAGGAGGTATCTCGTGAGTGCCATTGTGTACGTTGACATCGCCGAGGGGGCCAAGGCCACCCACGACATCCTCAAGGGCTGGACGCTCACGCGCACGGCATTTGTCACTGGCCTGAACTCCGATGGGTCGTTAGACACCGCTGGGTTGATCCAGGCGGCCATCAAGGCCGTGAGCGACATCGTGGGCGTGCGCGGGGCCGCCTATCCTTCGCCCGGGCTCAAGGCTGACGACAACAGCACGACCGTTCCCTCCTACCTTGAAAGTTTCTCTGCCGATCCGCGGGGGGCCTTCGCGTGCAAGGTGTCGATCGTCTATAAAGGCTACCCCCTGCCGACGCTGGAATTTCAGGGAACGTACAACACGATCCGCACTAATATCGACATCAACGGCAACCCGATCACCACCACCTACACCTACCCGAGTAACTACACGCTGGACACGAGCCTGCGCGGATGCACGGTTACTCAGGGCGCGCTCGTGAACATGCCGATGCCGGAAGTGATTTTCGGGCTTCGCGAGATCATCGGCGCCGGGATGATCGGCACGAACCCCGCCAACGCCTCGCAGATGATGACCTACTACAAAGGCACCTACGAGGGCAAAATCAACAGCGCGACGTGGACGCTGATCGCTGGCGGGTTCATCACCGGCGCCAAGCACACCTGGCTGATCGAGAAGGTGGACGGCACGAGCAAGGACGCCGGGCAGAGCTATGAAGCCTATTGGCAGTTCCATTACCGCAGCACGACCTGGGATGAGAACAGCACCTACATCGACCCCAAGACCGGCGATCCTCCGCCCGACCTGGCCGCCGGCGGCGTGGCGACATCGCAGGTCCGCGCCGAAGTGGCCTTCCCATCCTTCACCTTTGGCCCCAACTGATGCTTGAGAAGTTCAAAAACGCCGCCAAGAACAATCTCTCGGAGATTCTGCGCAAGCTCAACGCCATCGTTGACTGGACCAGCGCCAAAGATGAAACCAAGGGCGACGACTACATCAACGTGAACTTCAGCCCGGGGGTCAACCGCGTCAGCCTCGACATCGACGCCGTGCGCAGGCGCATCCCCAAGCCCGCGACGTTCCAGGTCTTCGCCTTCACCCCTAGCGCGTCATGGGTTCCCAATCAGGGGACGATGACGGGCCACATCGCCAACAACCCCACCAACATCCTCACGGCCGATCTCATCTACGGCGGGGCGACTGGAATTGTCTACTGCGGACTGACCACCACCAGCACGGCGGGGCTGATCTTCTATGGCGGAACTGCAACGTCGCCGGTGGGCTTTCTGGTGGATTGGGATTTCCTGCCTCCTTCCCCCGGATCCTCGGGGGTCTACCAGGTCTTGCAAATCAATCCGAGCAATGTGGCCGAATGGAATGATGTTCGGGCGAGGGCGTGATGGCTGGATGGAATGACGCCAACTTCATCGGCGCGGACTGGCAATCGTGCGCCTTCCTGAATATGTTCGATCAGGCGGTGTGGGAGCGAGAGTACGCCGTCAATCTGTTTGTGTTCGCGCGAACTGCATTCAGCGGGACGTTTTCAGTTGGAATAGACCTTCAGGGGACAACGGCAACTGGATCCAATGCCAACGCGATTGCTCGCCTGCAAACCCGACTTCAGGATGCTGGCGGGTTCATTCCGTCGACATTCGACCCAACGGCCCTGGCGGCGACGAACCTGGCTACAGTGACTGGCGCCGCGATCTACAGATTCTCCGGGACAACAGGGACGAATATCTTTGTTGCGGCCGGATACCCTGAAGGCGGCTGGCGCCGCAAGCTCGATCGGCGGGTGCAAGGAGCAACGAATACCGCCGACATTGAGGGCAATACTGCCGCGACTGGGCAAGTGGCGTGGCTGTACGGGACATCGGCCAGCAATGCGATCGGCATCGCCTCATTGGCGAGATACAACGGCACGTCATGGACCGCGACGGCCGGGGTTAGACCGGACCTGCTCTCCTCCGATCAGGCCTCGCCAGGGTCCGCATCGGTCGGCATCTGCAAACGCGGCGACACGATGGGGGAATGGTGCTGGAGGCAGATGCGGGATGTCGCCAATTTGATGTCGCGAACGAGTACCCCGTCCCTTGGATTCGATTTTTCCCACGGCGATCTCCCGAGCACATGGTACGGGGCGGGTTTCACGGGGTATCAGACGACTTATGCCGCGGCCATCGCGGCAGCGAACGCAGCATTCGTGAGCCACGGCGTCGGCCCGTTGGGAAATCAGCGGGCGGGGCAAGTGAGCGAGATAATATACGACACTTTTGACTTCACTCCCGGCCAGTACGCTGCGGAACTCAGCGCTGTATCGACTACATCAAGGGCAACCGTCCCCAATCACGTTAATCGGACCTTCAACTTCTACCTGGGGGTTTTGTTGCCGCCTGGGGGCGGTGGTCAAATCGTATCATTCGATGCGCAGACCAGCGCGTATTCTCTGGGACAAGTTACCAAATGGAGCACGATCGGAGCGACAACAGCCCTGAATGTCGTAACAGCCGAGCTATTTGACGCGACGATCGCGCCTCCAAATTTCCACTCTGCCCCCACCAGCAATTCATCATTTGAGATCGGATGGGTCGTCGGCGATGTTGTCTGCCTGGTCGACTGGCAGTTCACCTACGGCCCCTGACCCCTACAATCCCCCGCCCTTTTCTTCCCCGTCCGGTTGGAACGCCGGCGGGGATTTTTCATTGCCCGCCGATCCTTTCCAGCACCCTGCGGAACACTTCGAGGGTATGCGGGGTCATCATGTCCCAGCCACGCAACGCGATGGATTCGCGGATTGCTCCAGCCAGGAGACCAGCCATCGGCATTCCCGGCAGCAGGCCGACTTCATCGAGGGAGCCATAGTCAGCGCGGCTCTTCCGCGTCCGCAGTTCCACGGCAATGAGGGCGTCGGCGGAGTTCAGGGCGACGATGGCGGCCTGCTCAACGGTCCCGTGGTAGCCGCCTCGAAACATCAAATGCTTCGCGATTTCGAGTCTGTCATTCATGGGTATTTCCTGCGGCACACGGCGGCGCGTTAAGTATTTCGGAAGGCACGCGAACTGCCTCAATGCACGCCCGCCGGTGCTCCTCGACCATTTCGTGCATCCTCTTGTAGCATCGCTCGGCGACGCCCTTCTTATGCCAGGATCGGCTCATCTTGCGCATCGCCTTCTTGTCACCTTTTCGGCAACGCCGGATCTTCCACTTCTCGGCGGCCTGCACGGCCTGTGGGCTTTGGCTGACGGCGATAACCATCCAGCGCCAGAATCGGTCCGACTTGAGCTTTCTGATTGCAGCCTTGGCCATCACGTCTCCTTACTTCTCGTTCGGTACGACCTTCAACCCCGTCACGCGCAGCAGCTCCTCGATCGTCTTGACCTGAGCGCCGCGCTTGCCGCTCAAATACATCTGCACCGTCTGCTGGGAGACAGCGCGCTGGGTGACGCTCAGCCAGTAGGGGGTGTGGCCCATTTCCTTCAGGCGGGCGAGGATGATGTCGCGGATGGTGGGTGTCATTTGCGCTCCGGGTAAACAGGCTCCCCAACAGCCGGCGTCCAGTCGATCTCCTCCTGGACCAGCGAGCCCGCGATCCTCCGCAGCGTCACGAACACGCGACCGGCATTGGCCTCGGCGAAGTCGTGCATCGTCACGTCCATGTGCTTCACCTGGCTGTCATCGGCCATGCAGCCGCCGTGCTTCATCGCATCCATCAACGCCTTCTGAAGGTTGTCGATGTCACGGATGCGCCGGTCGGGCGGGTGATAGTGGATCAAGATGTCGAGCCTGCCGGTCATCGGCTGGATGTTTCCGACAAGGCAAGCGGCCATAACGACCTGGCGGAACTTGCGGCCCTTGGGGGTGATGAACGTCTGGCCGGTCTTGGTATGCAGCCAGTAAGAATTGATCGAAGGCGGCCACGGTAGTTTCAGCCGGATGACGCCGCCGTTAGGTTGGGTATTCACTTGGCCTCCGTTTCACTTTGCGCCCGATGTTCTCGCGGACCACGAACGCCAGGTGGAATGCTGCATCCACCAAGGCTTTTCTCTGCCGTTTCCGATCGCGCCGGTATCCGGGCTGCAATGACTTCATGTGCCTAGTGTCGCCCATCGCGCACCTCCGAGAAAATGGGACCGTCGGGGATTGCACCCGCTGACTCCTTCCGGTTGGGCCACTTCTCAACCGGGCTACGGTCCCGAAAGCAGCGGGCGTGGGAGGCGGCGTGGCTTTGGCATGTCGCCTGACCGGGCCGGTCGCTCCACCTTACGGTTTGGCTCTACGCTCGCTGCAAGCCCACCGCCCGGAGTTACCCGAACGGTGGGACGCCACTTTTCAAAGGCCAGTGGCCGACCTATAGGGTGTACTATTCCCCGTCCTGCTCCGCGCTGGCGTCCTCATCGTCGCCATCATCCGAGCTTTCTCCCTTGATGGCCTTCTTCTTGATCTTCAACTCGCTGTCCTGGCTGATGGTCCAGTCCTTGCCGTCGAAGGGGATGTGGTAGTGGCCCTCGGCGTCGGGCGTGAACCCGGCGGCCTCCACGGCTTCGAAGACCTTCGTGCGCTTCGCCTTGAGCGCCATCCGATCCGCGGCGTGCTGCTCGCGGTTCTCCTCCTGCAGCTTCTCGTACTCCTTGATCTGCTTCTTGACCGCCTTGATGGCGGGGGTGTCGGTTTCGATCAGGGTGAGCTGTTCACCGTCGTTCTGTTTCGGTGTTCTCTTTGCCACAATGTCTCCTTCAGGTATAGGGTTTCAGGTCACAAGTCCCGCGCAATCCTTTCGGACGGCGCGGGGTGGGTACCCATTTCAAATGGGTGTTGAGCGGTTCACCGACCGATCGCCTCTTCGGCCTCGTCGTCAATTCCGTCATCGTCGTCGTCCATCTCGGGCGGTGCGACCACCAACGGATCGGCGGGAGGTAACGCCTTGGGCATCGCCACGCAGGTTATCGGCCGCTCGCGGAACTGTTTGATGGCTGCCATTGCCACCTCTTCGGTGCAAGGCGTCATCCGGTAGATGCTCCCGGAACTAATGAACGTGGTGAAGGCGGGGATTGTTTCGCCCGGATTTCCCCATCGCGGTTCGGTGGTTACTTCCGGCACATCCACACGGAGCAACGCACTGCCAGCCACCGCCTGCTCCGTGACGTGACCGGCAAGCCGCTGGTGGCCCATGATCTCAATGATGGCCCACGAATCGAACTTCTCTTGGACTTCTGGCATGTCATTCCTTTCTGTTTCCGGCACGCGCCGGGTTGGTTTACTGTCCTGCCGCCTCTCTCTGCCTGATTCTCTCCGCTTCCTCGGGGCTGATCTCTCCAGCCGGCTTCATCGCCTTCTCTTTCGTCGCCAGCATCGCCTGCAACTTGGCCAGCTTGCCGGTGGGGATGTCAGCGAATGACTTGACGCCGGCCACGCCCAGGAACTTGGCGACATCGCCCTTGACCAGCACCAGCCGCGCCTCAAGGTCGAACGCCTCGTCCTCGGCAATCACGCCGGATGATCCGCCTTGCGCCCACTTGGCCAATTCCTCGCCGTGGCGCTCGTCGAGCTGGCGCGGCTCCTTAAACATGGCCAGGAACTGAGAGGGAACCTTGACCATCGCGTTCTCGTCGCGGGTCATGTCCTTTTGCCATAGCGAAGGGGCGCCGCAGGCGCCGGGCATGAGCAGGAGGTTGACGGTCATCTCGTAGGTCAACTCGGTGCTGGCGATGGGTTGCCATCCGCGCTGCTCGGGATCTTTACCATTCTCGATCTTCATCTTTTCTTTGGCGCGGAAGCAGCAAATCAGGTTGATCGGGAGCTGGAGGATCGTGTTTATCATCCGCCGCAACTCCGCCTTCGGCTTGATCCATGCCGATAAGGTGTATCGCTGGTCCTTGCCCTCCATCGCCTTGTCGTGCATTTCGAGGATGCCGCCAGGCCCTTCGTGCAAATGGCTCAGCGAGTCGATGATGATCGTCCCGGCACCCTTCTTAACGCAGTGCTCGATCGCGGCAAGGTAATCCAGAGGGCCGAACGGCGCACCGAACTCCACATGGCGGAAATCGAAGTTGTCGGCGTAGTGAAGGGCGCGGCGGCTCTCG
>QGNH01000117.1_pt1 | contig 43194 bp, 66 predicted proteins | sample 1735481 | NCBI WGS metagenome assembly QGNH01 (sample SAMN09239004, study PRJNA386568) | Viral metagenome, whole genome shotgun sequencing project. | reverse complement strand
AGCGGGAGAAGCTGGGCTTTCCCCCTAACTGGCCAGCCTGGAGGTCCGCATGAAGGATTTAATTTTAACCACCACGTTTCGCCGTCCTGAAATGCTTTGGCTGTGCCTGGAAAACATCTCGGCTTGTCCTGAGTATGCGGAGTGTGATCACCAAATTTGGGTTGACTCCCATCAAAACGAACAGCCTCACCCTGACCTTCAGCAGGTGCTTAAACACTTCTCCCCCTTGGGATTCTCGGTGTACCAGGCTGACCAAACCTCATCTGACGCCATGAATTCTCTGACCCTTACCATCTTGGTAAATGCTTATCGCTCCGACTACCGCGATGTTATCTTGGTCGAGGAAGACATCATGGTAGCTCGGGACTTCCTGCGGTATACTCGGGCCGTGCTGGATAATTTCGATTGCTGGTGTTCGGTAGGTAGCGGGCATATCGGTACGGACATCGAAAGGATAGACTTCTCCAACCATTTCTCGCCGTGGGGGGTGGGCTGGAAGCGGGAAGACCTTCGGTACTTCGTGGAACATGCCAAGCCCGAATACTACCAGGATATTTACGGTTATGTAGCCAAAACCTTTCCCGGCACCGGTCCGAACGATGCGGCATGGGATGGCCTAGCTAACCGGCTCGTGAAGGTAAACAATTTCAAGGTGGCCTTTCCTCATGTGCCCCGCTGTTTTCATGCGGGAATCTATGGGCAGTACCGTACCCGGACTTCCCGGCTGCAAGACGGCCCCTTGGCCCAGAAGGTCAACGAACTGCGCGAACGGTTTCAAGACCCCGCTTGGATGACGCTCGAATATGCGGATTGCGCCCCCTGTGACCTTGGAGATAAGCCGTGGGAGCGTTTACGCTATGGCTCTTGACCGACCCCTAACAGCGAGAGAACGTCACGCCGTTTGGAACCATTGCCGTATCTGCGGCCAGCTAAAACTGTGTGACCCTGGCTTGCGTGAATGGTGCGAACGTACCGGAGGGAAACCCGAAGACTGGAAGCCTAATCCTAATGGCACCCCGCGCCAGCGGGAGGGAGCTATATGTATCGACTGTCGCCGTTCAGCCGCGAAAGCCTATGCTCGGGAACGTGGCCTGAGTTTGACCAAGAATAAAGCCATCCACTGGCTTTCTCCGAATGGACGCCATCCTGACTTTGGCCATAAGTCGGTTAATGCGGGAAAGCCGCTGTTTCACCAGTTGCCGAAAGAACAGAGGCCGTTGGCCCAGAAGATGCTGGAAGAACGTATCGAGCATTACAACCTGCGCCGTGGCCATGCCCCGGATGTTCATGCGAAATACCTCTTGGTAGCTAATGTCATTCGGTCTATTCGGCACCCGTTTGGTTCGTTGTACCGAAACTTCATAACCGAGAAACTGCGTTTGCGTCGTCAGCGTCGCAGAGTTTTTTTCGCTAAGGCTAAACGCCAAAATTATCCACCCGTAACCGAAAGGGTATATACTCCCGCCTTGGAGGGTATTTAATGGAATTGCCAAAGTGCGCTCAATTTCAGCATGGTGAATGTCCGCGCTCCGATATGAAGATTTTGAAGGATGCTGACGACTTCTGGCTGGTCGGCTGTATGACCTGTGGCTCGTCTCGCGTGCTGTCCAAGCCGACGGCCCTGGCTCGTGGTCGCTACGAAGCGGAGCAACAAAGGATTCCGATAGCTACGAAAAGAGAAATCAGGATGTTCATGTCTCATTCGCAAAGACGTGTCCTGCAAAAGTAGGAGGAATTTATGGCTCGCACCTGGACTGAAGAACAGAAGAATGAAGCTCGGGAGAGGATGAAGCAGCGGTGGGAAGGTAAGCAAGGCCCGTCCCCAACCGGCCCGCCTGCCGCTGCCCCTCCCGTGTCCGATAGCGTTACGGAACAGACTCGCTCCGAATCTAGCGCCCGCTTGCATGACATTATCGAGAAGAACCGCCTTAGACCGGGAGAGCCTAACCCCGTACCTCCTGACCCTCCGCCTAATTATGGGATGCTACCGGAGTACGGTAAGGGTGGGGCGCTATCTCAACAGGAACGTGAGATTGGCGTAGACCCAGACAAGATAGCAGCCAAACAAAGACCGCCCGATGTGGTGCGACGGCGGGATGAGCCTGAACCTATTCCTATTCGGGAAGACTTAGCACCTTTGCCTGCCCCGGTTTCGGTGGAATCGTCTGAAGATGAAACCATTCTCCGCATCCCTAATTGGGATACTTTACCTTTGGAAGATGCTGAAAGCTGGTTGCAGATGCTTCGTACCGAGGAAGATCGGGGCGCCACCATCATCAATCGCCGCCACGGGGAAAGTTCACCTATTAATCTGTGCGCCAATCCTGCCTGTCGTCGTCCGGTGGCCGATGGCAAGGAAGCGTTCTCGAAAACCATCCAAGACCCCGTAACTAAGATTTTTCATAGGCTAGTGCTGTGCTCGGTAAGGTGTTGGACTATCTGGCAGAAGGGCCCGGGAGTTCCGAGAAGCAATCCTCCGGGAGCCAATCTTAGCAGCCGAGATAGGTAATGCTTAATCTCGACCGGGTGGAACAACTACTCTCGCGCTTGATGATCCGCCATCGGGATACGGGCCTGTCGGTTCCTTTCGCTCTAAACCCCAACCAAAAACAGGCCATGCAAAAATACAGGGTGTGGATGGACGATGGAAATCCCCTGCGCGTCATCTGCGTGAAGTCCCGCCGTGTGGGTTTTTCTAAGCTATCCGATGGAATTTTGTTCGCTCATGCCGCCTCTAATCCTTTAGCGTCTAACCTGATTGTGGCCCATCAATACAAGTCCTCGGTAGACCTGTTCCAAGACCCGGTAATGTGGTCTAAGTCTCTGCCGTTTGCCTTACCGGATGGCACCAAGCAAGTCATCAAGTTTAATCATAGCAATGGCGAATCTACTCTTAAGGTGGCCACGGCTGGTTCAGTGTCCAGCGGTAGAGGCTTAACCCTTTCAGCGTTGCACCTGTCGGAAGCCGCGTACTATCCTGGGCAGGACTCGTTTACCTCGCTGTTGCCTACGGTGAGCGCCCGCGACCCCAACTCGGTCATCATCATTGAGTCTACCGCTAACGGCAAGAGCGGACCCGGGGAAATCTTCTACGAGTATTGGCAGGCAGCGGTGGAGGGAAAGAATGGCTATCTTCCCGTGTTCCTCTGCTTCCTCAATGACCCGGAATGTGTTAGGGATGAAGAAGAGGCGGAAGATGCCCCCGCTACCGACATTGAACGTGAATTGATGGCGAAGCCCTACTTTGCTTCTAAGGCTCAGATTGCTTGGTATCGCTACATCAAAGAATCGTTGTGTCATGGTCAAGATGACACCATGCTCCAAGAATTTCCGCATGAGCCTAGCATTGCCTTTCTTACTTCGGGCGATCCTGCCTTCAGCCGCGAGGAATTGATTCTCGCGCACAAGGAAATAACCAAGCCTAAGATGATAGGCCAGATTGAAATGTGTGGCGACCAGAAGGCGGAGTTCCTGCCCGCCAAAGGCCCGTGGCATATTTGGGATGTTCCTGATGGACATTCGTGGTACTACTTCGGGGTCGATGCGGCGAGAGGCGTTGAACACGGGGACTTCGGTTGTATAAAAATCATCAATGGCCATACGGGACGCGATGCCGCTCGGCTGGCAGAAAGAGTAGACCCGGAGCGGCTGTTGGTTCTTTTGTATGGAGCGATCCACTACTACGGAATCCACCCCAACACCGTCAACATCGAACTTACCGGCAATCTTGGTTGGGTTATCCAAAAAGGCTTGAGGGATGGACGGACAGACCTTGGCATCCGAGCCATGTCTTACGTCCTGCACTCTTGGAAACCCACCCGAGATGACCGGCAACCCGGTAAGAACCAATCCACCTCGCTAGGCTGGGAAACTACCTACCGCTCTCGGGAACGAATGATTATCGCCTTCCGTACCGCTCTCCGATCCAAGCGGTGTATCCTCCTGGATGAAATGTGTGTAGCGCAGATGGAGAACGCGGAACGCTCGACCCACCTGTATGACTTCGAGGTTAAGCGTGGGCATGATGATGTTTTCATGGCCCACATGCTGGCGTGGATTTGTCGGGAAGACCATGCCCCTCCGCGTCTTGGTGGAGTTCGTACCTGGGCTCCGGAAGAAGGGCAAGTGAATGATGGCCTGCCTATGGATATCCGGTCTGGGGATACCACTGTTGAGGGCTGCGTGAAAATGATGCTCGCTAGCCACCAGAAGAAAGTCGAGTCAATAATTCAGAAAGTGGAACAGCCTAGATTATTGGAGGGAATTTGATGGCTCCTAACGAAGAACTCTACCGAGAACACTCGGCAACAGACTTGGCTTCGCTTAACCGCTGGCTACTGGTTCTTCTCTGTGCTCTGGTCCGGCATACCGGGTCTTCCGATGTAACTCTAAGCAAGGATGAACTTGACGCTATTGACAAAGGTTGGACGTTGGACTACCTTTACGATGACGACACGCGGGAAGTTAGGCTCACGGTACGCAAGGGTCCGTACACGGAGACTTACGTGGTTGGCCCGAAAGCTACGTCTTGGGCACGAGCCGACAACCCTGAACTCGAACGGCTGAAAGAACCGTTACGTTCGGCTTCACTCTCGGATGCAGAACTAGCGAAGATGGAAAAGGAATCCCACGCCGAACAAATGGCGCGTGAGGCAGAGGCGGCAGGATGGACAACCGGACGGCGCTTGAGACCGAACCCCTAGAAAAAAGAACTTTGACCAAGCGGGAAGCGGAATCTCAAGTAGAAGATGATGTAGTAAGAACCAATCGGGCTATCCTCTATGAAATTGGCCAGGAGTTTAACAAGCTCCTGAAAAAGAACTACCGCGCTCAAGCCTACCAGTATTTGCAACGCGCCTTGATGCAGAATATGGATAGACTCGTCCCCTCTATCATTCCCCTTAAAGACCATATCGTTACGATTACGGAACTGGAAGAATACCTCAAAGGGTCGCTGGGAACCACGGGCAAGCCCCCGCTGGATGCCCTGGCTTCCTGGTTACAGGGAGAGGAATTGAAATGAGTGTAGTCACAATGAATCCTATTCTCTGGTCGGAGAAGAAGTCGTCTCCCGCCTTGGACCCCCGCGTTCAACAACTTGATGACCTGCAACGTCTAAGTGAAGAAGCTCGCAACAAATTCATCGGTGAGGACTGGTACAAGCGAGCCGCTGACCTCTACAACTTTGTGGGAGACTCCGGGGCGCGCCCGAGTTTTAGGCCGGAAGTCAATATCCCTCAACTGCAAGTGATGATGCTGAATGAGGCTACCGATATTGCGGCCTTGCGTCCCAAGGTCTATATTTTTGCCAAAGACGAACGCCAGAAGAAACGCGAGAAAGCCTATCAAGACCATTGGCGGCAAGCGCAGTTTAACTACCAAATGCTCTGCGCCCAACTGTGGTCTCTATTTGTGGGGACAGGCTATGTCCAGATAGGATTCGACCCTTGGGCTAATCGCGGCAAAGGCAACGTCTGGATTCGGGCACGTCATCCCAAGAGCGTCTTTCCCGACCCGGCGTCGATTTCGCATTACAACTGGGCCTACGTGCAATGGGAAGACCAGATGTATATTGATGACGTGCGGCGCATGTTCAACTGCCCTGGTCTGAAACTAAGGGGCCGTCCGTCCGCGCCATCGTCTTACTCTAACGCCAGCCTTATGGGTGAGGCGGGCTATGGGTTTGGACTTCCCCCCGGGCCGTTGTCGGCGGGCCCTACGTTCATGCGTAAGGGTACGCAAAAGAACGATGGGTTAGTGACGGTCCGAACATCGTTCATTCACGATTTTCGGGTAACGGAAATCAAGGAAAAGGAAGTCGAGAAAACCCTACGTTCGCTTGATTCAGCGTCTAAGTCAGTATCTCCAAAGTATAGACCGATGTACCCGCAAGGACGCAAAATCGTTGATGTCGAAGGGCAAATAGTTTTTGACGACGACAATCCGTTCCCGACTTGCTTGGAGTCTCGTAGTGATAGGGGCGGTACATTCCCGCTTGTTCCCGTTCATGCCCTACCGAATCTTACGCATCCGTGGGCCCCGCCGCCGCCGAAAATCAGCCTTGACCTGCAAACTTTAGCGGGGAGGATGTTTACCCAATCATTTGAGAACGCTATCCGGTTGAATAATGGAACCATCTATGTGGATGAGGCCACGGGTTTGCGAGCTACCGAAGTCGGCGGCATACCTGGCCAAGTCTTGGTCATCAATGCCAACTCTAAACCTCCTACAACCGTGTGGCCAGCGGCCATGCCGCAGCACTTCCTGACCATGCCGGATATGCTGCTGGCCAAACAAAAAGAACTCTTTGGGGTAACGGCGCCACGTCAGGGAGATTCGGGCAAGGGCAATATCAGCTTTGATCTGTTTGATGCTGCTATCTATCAGGCTGAACCAATGAAACGGCTCAGGGCGCAACTTATGGCCTACTCGATCCAGGATGTGGCCGAGATTGTCTACTTTACGATGTGTGCCTACCTGCAGGACGCGCAGAGATTTCCCAGCCTCAGTACGGGCCAGTTCATGATTGATCGTGACCTAGAATTTTCCGAGTGGGAGCCGGTTGATACGAAAGACATGGACGAGCAGGAAATTTACCTTGATGAAGGAAGTCTCAGACCTATCTCGCAAATGGCCTTCCAGAAATTCGTTATGGGGTTGCGTCAAGGTGGGATGATCTCGAATCGTAAAGCCCTCGAATGGTTAGAGGTTCCTGACCATGAGCAGGTGGCCGATGAGGTCGAGAACGAGCAAAAGCTCGCAGCTCTGGCCAAGACGAAAAAAAGGTAGGTTAGGATTGAGGTGTTAATGGTGCAACCTTGCGCTCTTCCCCGGTGTAGTTCTGACATGATATGGCTTCGCCCCAGTGAGTTTGCTCCCCTGGTGGGGCGGGCGTATCGCACTGTAATCAACTGGTGCTGGGACGGAACGTTGCTCGAATTTGGATATATGGTTTACCAAGACCCGAAGCAAAGACTATATATTAAGGCACCAAAAAGCCTGCTGTTAAAGTAGAATCCTGCCATTCGTGCCCCTACCCCATTGACTCACAATGATTTAGCCCACATCCTTGCTGCGTGCGGGCCACTCCCCATTTCGCCTCACCCGGCGTAGGCTTAGGCCGAAGCCGCCAGTCAGGACAGTACGAAATCATCCGTTATGGCCCTTTCTGGGACTCTGAAGGTTGGAAGGAAGTACAGCTAGCCGTAAATGGCCAGCGGTGCGAACCTTTCAGCGTTCATCGTTCGGCAGTAGAGATGTTTGGGAGTGAAGATACCGAAGCATGGTGGAGCTACCTTGTCAGGAGCGCACGTTCGGCTCAGGACTCGGTATACATTACCTAGCTTCGGGGCGGTAGCGCTGAAACGCCCGGACAGAAGGGAACAACACCAATGGCAAAGCACAGTACCAAGAAAAGCAGACGTGCGGCTCGCAAGGCCGGACGGAAGTAACTCACGGTAGCGCTGTAACGTGAGACGTGAGACGTAAGACCCAGAAAGGGGTATAGCCTGCACCAGACTGTATCCCTTTCCTGACCCAACAGATAGGAGAACAACATGGCTAAGAAAGGTTTCGAGGAAACTTTTGGTCGGGGTGAGGCGGAATTTCTTACTCCGCTGAGTGAGAGGAAACAGGGGAAGGAACCTGGGCCACAAGAGTTGCTAATCAATCAGCAAAGCGCTCCTGACCCGTTGGATTTGGTAGATTCCATTCCCTCCAGCCCACTTCGCAAACTAAAGGGGGCGTAAGATGGGAGCACCTAACCCCATCCAAGGGATACTGCAAAACCTCATGGCCTCCAGGGGCCAGCCGGGAATGCAGTCAGGCGCACCGCAAGGTGGGCCGGGAATGGGTAGTGCCGTGGCGCAGCAGATGTCACAGCTACGTGGGGCTGACCCTACCATGACGGTTCGTACCATCGAAAAAATGGAGAAGGATGTCGCGGCTTTGATTTCGCAGAACATCCAATCCGTTCCTGGGGTTAGCGCGGCTCTGGCGGGAGTCGTGAAAGCTCTGCAACGTGCCAAGAAAGAAGCGCAGAACGCGGCGCAAACCGCGTCCGCTATGGGGCCAAGTATTCAGTTTAGCCCCGCGCAGCAAGCCGGAGGACCGGACAATAGTTCTGGCCCCGAAATGACGTAAGGAGGAGGAAATCATGGCCAAGTCCCCAACTTGGAAAGAGATTTTTTCTGATAAGAAACTCGCTGATACGACCGAAATTACTATTGGCGATTCCAGGGTAACCCTAGGAGAACTTAGAGCTTTTGATGCGGAACAACAGGGTAACGTATCCCGAGAACTTCAGAAGGCAACAGAGATGCAGCAGTCGTTAGAGCAAGATCAAATGCGGGCGGCTAACTTGCTGGCAGAGCTAGCGAATCAGCCGCGTCCGGTTGCTCAACCCAACGTGCAACCTAACGTCCAGGAAATCGACTACAACTCTGACCCCATCCTGCGTCCTTTGGCGCAGAGGCTTGATGCCGCAGTCAAAGAAGTTCAGGGACTCAAGGAAAGCCTGACCAATGAGTTGAACACCCTTAAGGGCTCAGTCCAAACCGCGACAGCTTCTTACATCAACGATTCCTGGGAAAGTGGGTTTAGGGGATTCGTCGATAAGGCTGATGCGGTGGAAAAGCCTATCCTGTCCAAAGTCCAACTGCGGGATGCTCTGAAATACGCCGCCGACCACAACATTGTTGACCATCGGAAAGTTCCTGACCCGGTAAGGGCGGCGCTGCAAATGACGGAGACTGAACGCTTGGCCGCAATTCGATCAGCGGAACGTGAGGCAGGCAAGACCGAAGGTATAAGCCTTGGCCGCCAGCAACTTGCGGCGGAAATGCCCAAGCCGGGCGTCACTGGGCGGAGAGCGGTACAACCGCCCAGCAAGAATATGGATGAAGCAATCGCTAATTTGGCTAATGACCCCGAGATGCAAACCCAACTAGCGGGCATATCTCGGACTCAATAATCTTAGTTTGAACGGAGAGGAACATGTCTATCTATCTGGCTTCAGCGAGTAACACGATCCAGGGCACCGGAATGAATACGCCCCCCGCACAACTGGTTGGCACTCTCAATGCCATCACCGAGAAAGGGATCCTTCCGTATCTTGGGGATGAAGTATTTCTGCCTTCACCGCTATTCTGGTGGTTTGCGCGGAAAGGTACTGATCACATGTTCCGCACGGGAGAACTGGTCTATCCCCTCGTCACGGCTGAAGAGATGACGGGTGGAGCGTATTATGGCGACCAGTTGCTTGATACTGCCGTGATTGACTCCATCCAACCGGCCAATCAGGTCTGGAAGTTCTACTACCAGTCGCTCTCTCTGCCCGTAACGGATATTATCCTGAATCGTGGGGGAACCTCCGCTCTGGACTTGGTGAAAACCAAGTTTAAGGTGGCGTCTGCCTCGTTTCTGGCTAAACTGACCCGTTCTCTGTGGCATACTTCGCCGCAGAATACCGCGCTCGACATTGACGATATTGATGCCTGGTGCGGGCAGACTACCAACACCATTGCCGGTATCAATCGAGCCACCAACTCTTTCTGGCAGCCAGCAGCTAACGTGCCTATCGGCGCCGCGCTTACCGCAGTCTTGGCCGAGCCTGCTTATCAGTCGGTAGTCTACGGCTACGATGAGCCGGACGGCATGGTGATGGACAACACCCGGTACGCCAACTTTAAGGCAGGCTTCTTCACGAACGTACGGTTCACGGATTCTTTCGTGGACAAGGAAGCTGTGCAGGCGGGGTTCCGCTATCACTTCCTGTTCAATAACTGCGTAGTGATGGCTGACCGTAACTGTCCGGCAAATGTCGCGTACATCCTCAATTCCAAGTACATCTTCCCGTGCTTTAACTCGAATGACTTCTTCACCTGCGATCCGTGGATTAAGCCATCGAACCAGCGCGTGGTTGTAACCAGCATGTATCTGACTTGGAACATTATTTGCCCATCTCCACGTATGAACGTGAAGATGACCACCATGACATAAAGACGGGGAAAGACGAGAGAGCAAAATTTAGTTAGGGAGAATACTTATGGCTATCGTGAATTCGATTCGGAAACAGATACAAGGGGCGGGCATACCTAATTGGGGTGCGCCTACAGGGATCAACCCGACTCCTGGAAACCAGTCGGTTGGCATCTCTCTGTCTACAGGGAGTGCCCAGAATAATGCCCTGACGCTCTCACCTGGTCTGAGCCGTGGCAAGTTCCGCATCCGTATCTACAGCTTGGGGGGCACCAACCCTACCATCATCGCGCGCGCCTATCTTTATGATGGCACGAGTGCGGTGGATGTGATGCTGCCGGAATCCACGATTGCCCCGACGTTGACTACTTCGCCGGGACCGTGCGGGATGGACTTTTTGCGGGAGTTCGTAACGGAGATTACGGCTACCAGTCTGTGCGTGATCACGACTTTGGCCGGAACCAGCCCGACGGCGCAAATGGACTTGGAGTGTTACGGTCCTCAGTAAAGATTAGTTAATTGGTCTGTTGGGGACGGGCCGCAGATGTGAAGCCGCAACCGTCAAGGCGGCTCAGATTTGCGGCCTTTCTTTTTATAGGGGGTTAAATGGCCACCGTAGGTGAGATTATCATCGGGGCTCGTGAGTTGATGCCTGACAATCCCGCCAGCTTGCTTGCCGCCCCCCTGGCTGCTGGTATCACGCTAACCCCTGGTGGCACAGGGGGGACTCTCCCTACTGGCACCAACTACTTCGTTTTTACTTTCTACAACGCCGCCGGTGAGACGCTGGCTAGTTCCGAGAAAACCGTCACGGTAGCCGCTGGCCAATATGCGGCCGCAACCTTTACCTTGCCAAGTGGCGCCACGGGTATCCGAGCCTACCAAGGCTCTTCTACCGGAGGTGAAACCCAATACTTTCAAGGCACAAGTTCCCCCATGGTCATTTTGGGGGTGGGCGGTGTTGCTTCAACTCCTCCTTTGAACAATACCGCCTTCAACCCTGACGCCGATGGAGCCGTGGTAGGAGTTTCCACCGTCTACCGCTGGCTGAATGATGCGCTAGGAAAAGCCGCCCTAGCCGCCGGGGGTATCAACGACATTACGGGAGTTCCGACCATCAATGGGGTGGGTCGGTATACCTTGGTCAATCGTTGGGTAAAATTCACTTCCGCTTGGTATGATGGTTGGCTGATGGCGTTTCTCGATAACGGGAATTTCTTCTACCACAACTCTTCCACCGGGATAAGCTGGATGCTTTCCATGCAGCAAGTCACGACGCGGAATGTCTTCGAGGTTTCGCCGCAAGCCAACCGCACAGCAGGCGCAGCCGTAACGAGTTCGGCGGTAGCTGTCGCGGATAGCGTTATCAACATGTCCGGTATGAGCGGGTTTGTGCTGCCTTTGGGTTTGGCCATGATTGGTACTCCTCCCTCCTGCGAAATCGTCACCTATGACCGCATGACCAGTACCCAGCTTCTTAACTGCGTGCGCGGGGTGGGGGGGACAATTCCGCAACTCTGGGGGACTCAGACGCCGGTAACGGAGTTGAATATGCGTCTTCATGGGGCGCGGATGCCGGTCCTCTACCCCGTGGGGAGCGCCATGGCTACCCTCGACATTCCCTACAACTGGGAAGAGAACATCAAGATGTATATGCTGGGGATGTTCAGGATGGCCGAGCAGGAAGAGGGAAAAGCCTCAAAACTGTTTCAGGAATTCAAGGCATGGACGGTCGAGTTAGCACGACAGAACCGCCAGATGGCTGGGCCCGTACAGGTAGGGGTGGCTNNCCCATGGGGGGCGGGTTTCTAATTCCGTAACGGTATGCCGGTACAAGAGAAAAAACCGCTGATTCAAAAGAAATGGATCAAGGGTCTCATTTCTTGCACGCCGAATCTTGCCCAAGTTCCGCACTCCGTACCGCAGATTATCAACATGATTTACACGGTGCGCGGCGGCCTGAAAACCTGTGATGGCACCGGGATATTTACGCAGGCTTCCGGTACGGGTGATAGCACAGGGCATGGCGCGTTTCTTGCCTTGTCGGTTTATACGAAGAAAGAGGCGACTACCGGGGCCGCTGGCGGGCCTCGCCAAGTTGTAGGGAATGAATTGTTTTACACTTCTCCTGGAAGTTATGGTCTTAGCTATGCCTTAGTGATGACTCCTGCCGTTCCCAAGACCGTCTTCCTTTGTTTCCTGGTGGATGTGACCGGATTTCCTTCTGGTTTCCCGCAAGTGGCTACGGCCAGTGATGATGGGTCTGGGCACATGACGGGGCCTTATGTGTCTTCGGGAACGATCAATTATGCTTCAGGGGCTATCAGCCTTACCCTAAGCTTTCCGATTAGCAGCTATTCTACCGCCTTTACTAATTTTGCCACCTATGAATACTACAGTTCCGCCGGACCTATACCAAGCCCGGTAGGGATCACCAACCTGATCTATGAATTGGCGATTCAATCGGCGCCTCTTCGCCTGCTGGCTTATCCATCAAGTTTAGTTGTTAGCCCTACAGCGGGAACTTTACCGGCCGGAACGTACAAGGTCTATGTCACGGCCACTGACCTAATACCGTCCGCTTTAACTCCTTCGGGTTATCGGGAAACCACCGCAGCTACCGTCACCCCTACTTCCCTGGCTTCTCCTGGCGGGCTTATGGTTACCTGGTCGCCGTCGGCGGACGCCGCTGGGTATGTCGTTTACATCAATGACGGTACGCGCACTTATCCGTCCAGCGTGTTGAACCTGGATACTTATGCTCAAAACACTCCCTTGCAGGGTGTCTCGGTCATCGTGCCGGGGGCCAATACCACCGAGCGTAGCGTGTTTAGGAAACTCACCCCGACCACCTATGATGACTCGGGGATTCTAGCTGTCTTGCCGGGTAGCATAGTTACCCACGCGGGAATTTCTCAAGCGGCGGGGTACACGCCTAATGGTGGGCAGATCGGGGTGTTGTCTCCACTTCCCACCATCGCTGAATTCAACAATCAAGCAATCTTGATTTTAGGCAATGGCGTCCCCCCTTACAGCTACGCCGATGGTGGAACTTGCTTACCCCTCACCAATACCTATGTCGTGTCCTACCCAACTTGGGTAGCAAGCACCGCCTTTCAGGTCGATGACTTGGTTATCCCCGCTACCCCCAATGGGTATTACTTCAAATGCACGCAGGCAGGAACAAGCGGGTCAAGCGAACCTTCTTGGCCGGCGGCAGTGGATCAGACGGTAACTGACGGTTCGGTACTCTGGACCTGCGTAGCTGCCAGCTCGGTCATCGCACCTCGCGGGGCAGCTCATGCGGTAGTCTATGCTGGCTCTCTGTGGTTGTGGAACACTTACCCGGCCACCACCAGTGACAACCTCGACGGGCCTTCATGCCTTAAAATGTCGGTACTCAATGACGTTACGAAGTGGGACCCCCTAAACGTGGCTTTCGTGGATAAGGGCGATGGCGATGAGGGCATGGGCATGGCCGTGTTCTCGATTTCGGAAGCGGGAATCTCTCCGACCAATAACCTTGTCCTGTTCAAAAGCTGGAAGACTTACCTGGTTTCGGGCATATTTGGTTCGAGCAATTTTACTATTCAGCGCATACAAACAGATATGGGGTGTATCGCCCCGCGCAGCATCCAATTCGTTCCTGGCCTGGGTATTGTGCGCTTGACCCATTTAGGCTTTGCGGCCACCGATGGCATCTCTGACCGGGTAATCAGTGAGGAAATTCGCCCTTACCTTTTTGGGGGAGACCCCACGATTGTCCCGGTAGACTTGGCGTTCATGCCCTATGCTCAGGGAAGCCAATGCGCTAACCCCCCGATGTACGTGTGTGGGATGAGTTACAACAGCAACAAGGGAATGGTCAATCGGCTGTTCTGCTATGACCTTGTGACGCTTTCCTGGACGGTCATCAATCTGCCCTTCAATATCTACAATATCACTCAGATTCGACCGGGAGTTAGTGGCACCTATGCGGGATTCTCTACGCAGTTAGGTGGGTACACAGACGGTATAGTTCGTAACTGGCAGAATGGGGATGAGCTTTGGGATGCTGGCGCTTCGCCAAATTCTACCGATATTTCCTGGATGTTTGAGACTCCTGAAGTTTACAGTTCGGGAGGTAGTGACCCGTTCTTTCTTAAAAAGGTTGCGGTGCGGGGCGTTTCAGCTTCTCCTAATCCTAAGCTTACTTTGGTACGGCAGGGGCAGCAAGACCCCGCACCCAAACAGCCCACAAGACTATGGCAAGGTGGAGCGAATGAGTTCATAATGCAAGCCATGATTAACGGCAGGCTCATGAACGTCTCGGCTATCATTCGGGGTACAGGACCAACCGAGATTGATTTGGTCGAGTGGGAAGCTACGGGCAAGCCGAGCGGAATTCCTCTCTCGTTTATGAAATGAGGTTGACATGGCAAAGAAGAAAAAGAAGGAAGACCAGAAAAAGATTTCAGAGAAGATTGGCCTGCTAAAGCATGAAGGCAAGACAGACGAACAGGCCGCCGGAGAAGCCTACGGCATGAACAGAAGTGGCAGGCTGGGTCGTCATGGCAAGTACCGTCCTGTAGGGAAGCGCAAGTCTAGGAAATCGAGTCGGAGGTAAGTCAGATGGGGAATAATCAGCTAAATGTGTCAGTATCAGTCGCGGGAGTTCCGGTAAGGGTCTACACGCCGGGGGCTATGCCCTGCATCTACATTGCCCACGGGGGGACAATTCAGGCAAACCAAACTAATGCCGCCGCCGTAACTATCGGAAATTCGGAAGTTACGGGCCCGTCCGTAACTCCGAGTGCCTGGATGTGGTTGCTGAATCCTGGGGACTCCGTGGCGCTACCTGGAGATTGTTCGGTAGACCTGACGACGCTATACTTGAACGGCAGCAGCCCGGGAGACGGGGTATCTTTAGGCTGGTTTAATTAAATGAAAATTCTGATCCCGGACTATATGACTCCCGACCAAAAAGATGCGGGGGAAGTTTTGCTGGCGTCCAGACTTTACCGGGAAGCCTTGCCGTTCCTGGAAAAAAGGTATCGCCTACACCCGGAAATGCCCCGCGCCAAAGTATCCCTGGGGTTGTGCCTTTTCTATCACGACCGCATCGAGGAATCGGAAGCGATGGTGAGGTCAGTAACGGAAAATCACCCTAACGAAGCAATGGGCTGGCACGCGCTGGGGAATATCGTCGAGGGTCAAGGCCGCTTTGACGAATCCCTGCAATGCTACCTGGAAGCTAATCGCCTAAGGCCCAACATTCCGGCAATCAATTATGGCATCGCCTCTAACCTTTTGCGGCAAGAACGCTGTGAAGAAGCGTGGCCTTATTGGGAGAATGGCAGAACGATTCTCAGTGTTGACCAAGTGCCGATATGGGAAGGGGAAGACCTGAAAGACAAGAAGATTCTGGTCATCCGCGAAGGTGGGTATGGAGACATCCTGTGGTTGCTTCGCTATCTTCCCCTATTACAAGAGCGGGGGGCTAAGGTAACCTTGTACTCCTATTCGGGTCTGCGGGGATTGCTGACTGGGCATCCTTGGGTGGATAGCTATGTTGATTGCGCGGAACTTATGGAAACGGAAGGATATGATTATCAGGTTTCCTTGATGTCCATTCCGGCCATCTTCAAACAGTGTCCGCTAGGCATGGAGAAGCCTTATTTCGTCTCCCGACATCCCTATCCCTCGAATGGACATAAGCGTGTGGGGTTGGTATGGAGAGCGGGGGAGATGGGCGGTATTGTCCGTAAGATTCGCAGCCTGACGGACGCCGAGATTGAGCCTTTTCGGGAAGTACCTGTCGAGTGGGTAAACCTGCAATTAGGTGAAAAACTACCGGCCTGGTTGCCTGACAACACGGTGGAAATCAAGGGCTGGCATAAAACCGCTGATATGATTGCTAGCCTGGATGCCATAGTCTGCGCTGACACTGCCGTGTGCCATCTTGCCGCCGCAATGGGCAAGCCCACGATATGTATTCTTCCTATGAATTGGGAGTTTAAGTGGAGGTGGGAAAAAGAGTGGTATCCCACCCTGACCACATTCAAAAGCACGAGTCCCATAACCCTTATGCCAGCCGTGGAAAAGGCTGTTGAACTCGTTCGGGAGATGGTGTGCTAGTTGCTACCCAAGCCGTGCGCCATTTGGAATCAGGCGAAACCTTGCCGGTCGAGCTTGGTTCGGGTATGGAACTATTGAAGCTAGATAAAGACTGGGTGTGGCTGTATGAGGATGACGGAATCAAGGCGGGACTGATTGCCGCTCCGGCGCATGGCATCGTCCATCTACTGAGGATTTTTGCCGTGCCGAATGCGCCTCGGTGGGCCATACTTTTGCTTTTGCGTGAAGCCAAGCGTGAAGTCAAGGCCCGAGGATATACGGGAGTCATCGTGTTCTTGGAGGTAGGTAGAGATACCGATACGAAGCTGGCTAAGATTGCGGGTAAGTTTGGACTGGTCGGGGTTAACCGGCTGGGATTCTGGTGTGCGGGGAGTCTGTGATGCCTCCATTGATACCCTTGATTGCGGGAATAATACCGATGCTGGCGTCTGGTGGCGGAGGAGGAGAAACAGGAACAGGAACAGCCTCTACCTCTACCCCGGCTACGCCTAATAACTACATGAGTCCCGGTGACTTGAATCAGGCTTTGCAGTCCATTAGAGAGAAGATGCCTGACCTCATGGCCAATACCGGAGGGGCGTTGTCACCTTCCTCGGCGGGCAATGTAGCGGGAACGGAAAGTGGGCTGGCGGGCGAACAGGGAATAATGCAGCAAGCCATCCAGAGTTTTCTCGGACAGGGACAAGGCGATTCGGGTGGGACCTTCGACATCAAGAAATCTACAAGTCAGATTAACCCGTCTGCGCCAGGATTTACTTTGCAGAAGCCTTTTGGATAAGGAGTAGTTATGAGTGAACTTCTCGGGCCCTTAATGATAGGAACCACGGCGGCAGGGACGGTGGGAAATGTCTACTCGTCAGTGGAAGCGGGGAAGACTGCCTCGATGGAACAGCAAAAACTTAAACAGCAGTTGATGTATGAGAAAGACCCGGCCAAGTTTTCGGCGCTCATTCAATCTCTCACTCAGCCCCTTAACAGCGGTCTAACCAGTAGTGTCAAGAGATACGTTGATGCTAACGTGGCTGGCGCCGGGGGTGGGGATACTCCCCAGTGGCAAACCGAAGCCCTGGCTCAAGGACTTGGACCCTACGCTCAAAACAACCAGAATAGTGCTATGCAAGCGGCTCTGCAAATGATTTTTGGAAGTGGTGGCGCAAGTCCGAATTACCCGACCAGCAACCTGAGCGGAAACTTTGCGCAGTTGGCCAAGATGTACCCTGGTGGGGGGAGCGGAACGTCTACATCTTCACCGGGCCTACAACCCGGTATAGATTTTGGAGATTCATAATATGGGCGGACTATTCGGCGGACTGGCAGGACTCGGGCAAGTCGGGTCACAGGTGGCGGAAGGGCAGCAGCTTAACCGCCAGCGGCAGATGACGGAGGCGGAGTTTGCCCAGAAGAGCCAGGATAATAAACTGCGTCAGAAGCAAATGGAACAGCAGTTACAGCAGCAACAGAACATCCAATGGGATTCTACGCCCTTTACGCAACCCGATGGAAAGACCATATTCCGGGGAGTGAACCCACAAGGACAAATCGTCTGGTCTAGCCCTCAAGATGTTAGTCCAATCCCGAAGGCGGGGGCGGTCAAGTCTATAGGAAAGCCGGTTCTTGGTTCTGAAGTTACGGACGCAAAAACCGACTGGCGGGGAAACCCTCTGCAAGCTGAAAAGCACTACCAGCCCTATCAACAGGGGAATCAGGTTATTTACGCGGAAGCCGAAGGGCCATCTAAACCTGCAACTTTGGCCCAACCTAAAGGTGGGGGGAAGCCCATTGGGGTAATCCGAGACAACAAGATGCTTCTTCCTGGAACCGCTGGGTGGACGGATGAAGACCAAAAGTTGTTTGATACTGGCATAAAGTCTCACCAGGAAAACTTCGATGCCATTACCAAACGGCAAACTCAGATGGCTACCGCCCGGTATGAAATGTATTTGAAACGCGCCATCCCAGTCTATACCTCGGATGGTAATTTGACATACTCGAACTCATTCGAGATTAACAAGAATCCTAGCAAGTTTGCCCCTCCGACTCAAGCTCTAGCGGTAAGAAATAAGGCGGCGCTGTTCAAAGATATTGACGCCACGAGTGGCTTGGTTAATGATGCCATTCGGAAGTTGCCGGATACCGCGTTTGACCCTGAGGCTCGCGCCCAAATCGCTCTAGTGATGAAAGAAGATCATCCGGCTTCGGCTATGCAGAATTTCATTCGGTCAGGATTTGCTACGACCCTTAGTGATGAACAGGTTGCTTACGTGACTACGCTCGCATCCCTGCAAGAGTCGTCAATGGCCATGCGCTCAATTCAGGGTATGGGAGCAGGTTCAGATATGCTTAGAACAGCCATTATGAATATGCTTCCAGGGGCAGGAACTCCCTCTAAGAAATGGGCACAGCAACAAATGGCCCTCTTCAAGGTAGAGGTTGATTCATTGCGGACTGCTCTACCTAATCTTCCGGGTGGTCAGGGCGGAGAGAAATCTCCGGCAACCTCTCCCCTGACTATTAAGCTCCCTAGCGGCAAGACCGTGGAGATTAAATGAGTGGCGACAAGCTGGATCAATCCGATGTTTATTCCCTGATTCAGACTCGGGATGAGTTAAGAAAAACCAGCGATCCCAGAGCCGAGAGGATTCATGCCTTTATCCTAACTCAGCTACCCAAGCAGGAAACTGAGCAGGTTCCGGGCCTATTCTCTGGCGGGGGCAGACTGGCTCCCGGTGAAACCCTTCCTCATGCTGTTAACCGGCAAGTTCTGGGCGGAGTTGGCCGTGGAGTTTCAACTATTCCGAAAACGGCTTACCAAGGGGCAAAGGACATAGCGACCATTCCTAGAACCCCGGAAGAGGTTGCCAGCCACCCCTTGATTAACCCCTTGGGCTACGCTGGACAAATGGTAAGGAAGGGATACAAACAGGAATCTGAATTGTCCGACCAAGCTAGGGCGCAGGGCAGTCCTACGTTCAGTAAGATTCATCGGGCCTTATCCGTAGTTCCCGCCGTTGGCCCTTGGCTTGGTCAAATGTTAGAAGAGGCGCGAAGCGGAGATGTAGGCGCTCCGTTTGAATTTGGAGTTGGATACGGTACGGGGAAATCCCTTAATTACCTTCCAGCCAAAACCGTTATTTCTCCGAAAGGATTAGCAGCCCTTACCGAGCGAAGAGCCAGCAATCTATCCGCAGCGGCGGAAAGTGGCGGGGGGATTCCCAAGGGAGTTTTATTCCATGAAGATGTATCGCTTCCCATGGTGGATGATTTGCGTTCTGAAGCTACTAGACAAGGCGTAACGCACAGAAACTTTGCGGGGAGTGGGCGCGAAGGATACGGAACATTCAAGAAGCTAACGAATGGGTTGCGACAAGGCTACGATAAGGTCTATGCCAATCTCCGTGACCCCGTTGCCAACCGGCAGATAAGCTCCGCGTCACGCGAGGCTGCCAGTAAGTTTGCGGCTAAACTTACTGCCGATGCTAAATTGATTGATGATTTGACCAAGGGAAAAAATCTGCAAGCGGTAAGGAACATCCAGACCAAAATAGCATCTGCTCAGACTATCGGCGAACTGGACACGCAGCGCCAAGCCCTGAATGACTTGTCGGCAAAATACTTCGGGTCTTCTGAGTCTCAACAGGCCCAGGCACCTATTTTGAAACAGGGTTTAGCCGAAGCGGGCAACTCCATTAGAGATGTTTTGTACCGGGAGATGGGCAAGCAATACAGCCCGGCCATACCGGAAGCCTCGCTTCGTAATTTACAAACTCGGCATGGAGCGGCGATTCAACTCGACAATGTAGCCGACAACGCTGTTCACCGGCTCAGTAGCGCGGCCAGCGCTGAGACTGCTAAGCCGGGAATGTGGCAGAGATTGAGCGGGGTTGGCTACCGAGCTACGCTGGCTAGTCCCCAACACGCGGCGGCAGGAATCATGGAAAAAGTCATGTCGCCATCAGAGGTTAAGCTATTCAACACTCGGATGCAGAGGGTTCTGTGGAACAATGGCCCCGCCAGACAGATTTCGGCACCCGTCGGAACTGTCAGTCAGCCAAAAGGTCTTTTAGGACGGGGAATTGATCACCGACCAGGGCAGCCAGGTATTCCTACTCCCCCAATTCCAGGGTCACAAGGCCCTTACGATCCTAGCGGTATTTCGGTTACTGGTTTTACTCGGCCAGATAGAATTGCACAGCGTATGCTTACCGGAAAAACTCAGAAATTGCTTTATGGTAAGCCACTAGTTACTCCTCTCCGCATGGAACCCATTGAATCCCCTAGTGGCGAGCCTAAGCCTGCGTGGAAAGACACACAGGAACTAACGCCGATCCTTACCGATAGGTATAACGAGGGGGTTGTTGAACCACCTCCGTACAAGCCTGTAAACCTAAGTGAGCCTGCCCGAATGGTACAGAGAAGCGAGGGGAAGGCGTCATCTGTAAATCCCAAGGTAGGGGATACGGTCAAGGTTAGTGGATCGACTTGGAGATATGACGGAAGGAAGTGGTCAAGACAATGAAAAAACATCTCTTGAAATTAGCGCTCTTGCTGGCGGCTCTATCCTTAGCCTGTCCAGCCCCCGCGCAGATAAATGTTACCGCTGTCGTCGAGGACGCTAATGGAACCGTCTATCAGAACGGCTACTACGATATTGACTTGATCGTTCCGGCGGGAGGCACTCATAAAGTTCTCTACAACGGCTCCACCTTCCAGACCAACTTTGTCGGCAACATCGACAGCTTGGGAAACCTTGGAGGACCAAGTGGAATCACCCTACTTGACAATAATCTCATTACCACGGGGTTGACACCCTCGGGAACGCAGTGGAAGTTCACCATTTGCGCTACCCACAATGCTCCCTTTAACGGGCAGCCTTGTTTCAGTACATCTCTGACGATTACCGGCGTATCGCCTCAAGATATAACCACTCAGCTTCAAGCGGCCTCGGCGTTGCTTACTACTTCGGGCAATGTTCCGGCAACCCGAACTATATCAACGACGCTGCCGCTCACGGGCGGCGGTGATTTGTCAGTTAATCGTACATTTGCCATCAATAACTTCGGCGGGGATGCCGGAGCCGGAGGCACCAAGGGCACGGTGCCCGCGCCAGCGGCAGGCGATGCAGCAGCTGGGAAATATCTAGCGGCAGGGGGTGGCTGGAATATTCCCTTCGATATTATCGATGCAAGCAAGCAACCGGGGGCTGACATCTGTGCCCAAACCAATACAGCCATAGCCAGTGCCACGCCGGGAAAGACAGTCTTTATTCCTCCTATCGGGGATCAAACTTGTCTAACTACGGGGATTGTTCTCGACCGGCCCATAACTCTACAATTCAGCGGCGCGGCCTCGCGGATAATTCCCGGAGCTGGATTCACAGGCCCCATCCTTAAAGCGACCAAAACGGCCAATTCTTATCTGGACTACGAAGGGCAGGCGCTCGGTTATCGGGTGAACGATTTATGGATTCAGGGTGATCCATCCCCAGAACACTCGCCATTTACGCCAACGTATCCTACCGCCGACGGGGTTCTCGTGGAGGCGGCTGATTCAGTTTATGTCAACAGCCTCACCGTTCAATACCTGAACGGTTATGCTCTACGGCTGGGCAGCGCCGTGGGTCCGGTGCGCGAATCCTCCTTTACGAATCTGCGCTTCTGGGACAACGGCGACCCGGCAACCGGCAAGGCGTCGCTGGAAATCTATGATCCTCCCTTCCCCCAAGACAACAGCAACGAGCTGTACTTCAAGAATTACATGGTTACGATGATGCGGTCCACGGGGGTTCAGTTTGTCAGCAGCAACGGCCAGGGTCCGCGAGACATCTATTTCATCGACGGGCACGCTGAAGGTTATGGGACACCGCTCTTCGATGCTTGGTCAATTCCCATTGGCCGACACATCATTTGGGCTAACGGGTCTTCGGGAGCGCTGGGGGGATATGTACCCGGCGTGTCATCGGGCTATGCTGCTTTCAGGTTGGGAACACTATCAACTCAGGTGCTCGATGCCTCAATCTCCAACTACTATATTGAGAACGGGACGGGCACGGGCATTGTGGATGCGGGCGTGGGCACGCTGCACGTCACAGACACGATAATCAACGCGCCCGGCGGCAGTCTGGTGGTGGGGAGCATTCCACCCGCCAGTCTTGCTGTTACGCCCAATGCCTCAAACGGCTTTGTGTACACCAAGGGGCTTACAACCAGCACCGCTCCGGTCGGCGATACAACGAAGATTTCCTTTGCTTCGGGAATCGGGAATTTCAACACGACCGGAGACTTTACCCACGTCGGGACGCTAGGCAACACTGGAGCCTTGAACAATACCGGCACGCTCACCAACATCGGAGATTTAGGGGTCGGGGCAACTCCCACAGAACGCTTCCAGGTCGGGGCTGGGGATAACAAACTCGCCTACTTCTTTTTCAATAATCAAAGTTCTTTGCCTGCCTCTGGATTTGGCCTGAAAATCGGTAATAATTACGAGGCGGGGCCTGCGGAAGTTGACTTTTGGAACGTAGCAAGTTCGGCCTATAAAAGTTTCGCATTCCGCCAGAAGTTGGGTGCGGGAATATTTTCTACCCCGCTAAGTATTTCCCCGATAGGCGTGGGCGACCTCAACATTGTTGAGCCGACATACCTGGCAGGCGAATCGCTCAAGAATGGCACAGACTTCGCCTCGAACTGGGGAGTAGGTAATGACTTTGCGATTGGTGGAGGGGTGGCAACCTACACGGATTCAGTGCATAGCGGCACCTTGACCCAATTGGCCGCGAACCAGAACACTCCTGCGGTTGGCTCACGGTGGTATAGCTTTCAATATGTAGTGACGGCCAACACTTGTGTCGGCTGTGTAGTGACGATCACCACCTCCTACGCTCTGAGCGCCTATACCCTAGATATGACGGTTGGCTCCGGTCACGCCATCTACTTCAAGAGCGCCGTGGCCCCCACGGATTTTGTTATCAGCGTTACAGGATCGAGTGCGGGCGGCTTCACTCTGGACAATTTCAGTTTGAAAGAAGTCCTGGGTGGCGACCTAACCGTGAATAGAAACTTGATCGCTGACACTGTTAATGCCAAAACCGGCTTTCAAGTCAACGGGGCAGCCACCAACGGTAACTGCTTGGTCGGCAACGGCACAGTGTTTGGAGACGCGGCGTGTCCGGCTGGGCCGGGGACCGGCACCGTAAACTCCGGAACCGCTACGCATCTTGGCTACTATGCCACGACTACTAATGCCATCAGTGACATGGGTGCTGACTTTACCTTTGACGGAACCCACACGCTCTCCCAGGGAGCCTCGGGCATCTTCGATCAGTCGGCGGCTCCGGTTCTAACCGGATGGAAGCTGCCTTCGCTTGCCGGGGCTGCGCCCATCATCTCTGCCAACTGCGCCTTCGACTCGACGGCTCTAACTTTTGTTTGTGGTAACGGGGCCTCGGGAACGCACCGGATGACCTACGTTCTAGGCTCGGCACCTTCGGCGGGCTTCGCCAAGTTTGACGGAACCACTCACCGCCTGCAAAGCGCCACGATTGCCACGTCAGACCTGCCTGCTGCTGCGCGCTCTCGTTCTTGCCAAATATCTATCGGCGATGGCCTGAACGCTATTGGCGCTGGTACTTACCCGATTGATTTCCAGTGCAAGAACGATACGGGGGCAACCATTACCGTCACGGAGATTAAGTGCGCTACGGACAATTCCGGGGCTAGTACCTGTGATGTGGCAACCAACGCTCCATCTAGCTTGCTAACCGGTGCCATCACGGGTAGCACGGGAACCTGGGTATCAGGTACGCAGAGCGCGACGACTACCGTTACCAGCGGACAATGGCTGAAGGCTACGTTTGTTTCGGATGGTACCTCGAAGCTAATCTCGCTTGATGTGAAGGGGAATTTGTGAGGAACTTATGATGAAGAAACATTTATGGAAACTCATGCTGTTGCTGGTGTTTATGCCATTCAGGGCACAGGCCCAGATAAGTAGTCGTACCGCTTGGGCCGTGCTGGGTCAAAGTACCACGCCAACCAGTTGCAAGTACAATGCCTTTGCCGACCCGGTTATTACCTACCACGGGACACTGTACGCCTGCGGGCCAGCAGGCTCTTATGTGGTTGTCGGCGGGGGTGGGAGTGGCATCACGGCCTCTGGAACTCCGGCGAACTATGATTTCCCTTATTGGACTACCCCGACTAATCTCACCAAAATAACCGCGCCCACCACCAAGGGCTTCTGGAATGTCGGGTACAATCTGGCGACCGACGCGGCGGCAGCGCCTACAGCGACACTGGCGGGGTTGACGAATCGCACGGTAAGCGGTGCCACGAGCACTGACGCGATTCTGTTTACCGACAATCTTAATCGGGTGGAATATACCGGCTCGGTGGCCGTGGCAACGAGCCTGGCCACGCCGACCACGCTCGAAAACTCGCACTTCGCGGTTCGCCTGGCGAATCACACGACAGGCACGGCTACAGCAGTCACCGTGACGCCCACCACCTGGACCATCAATGGTGCGGCTACGTTGGTCATCGCTCAAGGGCAGAACTGCACAATCAGCGTCGGGGCCGGGACTGACTGGAGCGGAGATTGCAGCTCACCTCCACTTAGCGTAAGCCTGCCGCTGACGCTCACACGCTCGGCTTATGGCGTGGCCTTGGCGGCCCCCACGGCTACCATAACCATTGCCAGTGGCGCGAAGGCCCTGGCTACGGGCGCCATCGGCTCGGCGGCTTGTACTGCGGCTCAAACAGATACGGCGACGGGCACTCTGACTACGGATGCCATCATCGCCAGCTTCAACGGCGACCCCACCGGCGTTACCGGCTATGTCCCGCTGACCACCGGGATGCTGACGGTTATTCCCTACCCGACCGCCGACACGGTGAACTTCAAGGTCTGCAATAACACCGGCGCGAGTATCACCCCCGGAGCCATCACCCTGAATTGGAGGGTGGTACGATGAGGAAGTTGCTAGGTTTCCTGCTGCTCGTCAGTTTTGGTGCGTGCCTCTTGGCGCAAGGCCCGAGTTTTCCTGGGCCGGGAATGCCCGCGTCGACGGCGGCTCCTCCCTCCATTGCCATCCTTGCTGGAGCCAATGGTCATGCTTATTGTGGCGGGGATTCTACCTGCACGACCTCGGCTATCGACACGACGGGCGCGACCTTAATTGTTATCACAAGCGTCGTCTTTAGTACCAATACATTAGTTGTTTCCGATTCCAAGTTGAACACTATTCAACATCTAAGCCCGAGAGGGGCAACCAATAAGGCCACGACGACGATCCATTACATTTACGGACCCACGGTAGGCTCTGGCCATACTTTTACTTGCGCCGCAACTTTAGGCTATCCTGTCTGCATGGTGAGTGTCTATTCCGGGACGCTGACTACCTCGGGGGTATTTGATGTCGAGAACGGCGGCGAGACTGATGTGGTAAACTCTCAGGCAAGTGGTTCGATAACTCCGTCAGCGAGCGGTGAATTGATAGTTTCTGGTTGGGGGTCGAATGGAGCCAATAGCGCTGCCCTGGCGGTTGATTCCAGTCTGGCCATTCTGGACACGCAAACATCGACCTCCTATGAGCTAGGCGCACATGCGTACTTGGTGGATTCCAACGTGAATCCTATCAACGCCACTTGGTCGGTGATGGGAACCGTGGAGGATATGGCCGTAGCGATTGCGGCCTTCAAACACCCATGAGAAAACTTATTCAACTCGCGTTTTTCTTGCTCCTAGCACTGCCACTTCAGGCCGCTCGAACTTTCTACATCGCCAATGGTGGGTCAGATGCGGCCAATGGTACGAGCACCTCAACCCCCTGGGCACACTCACCAGGGATGGTGGGCTGCGCCAATACCTGCGCCAGCACCACGCCGACGGGGGATGACACGTTCATCTTCAAGGGTGGGGATACTTGGGCGAACGCTGTCTTCCCGATCACTTGGGAGTGGAGCGGAACCAGCGGGCACCCGATTACGATGACGGTAGACGCCACCTGGTACACCGGCGGGGCCTGGACGCGGCCCATTTTCACGGCGGGTGGTACGTTGATTTCCACTCATAATAATTTCATTCGTTTCTACGGCGCGGAGGGAAGCTACACCGTCATCAATAATATCGAGTTTACCAATTACACCTGGGTCGATGCGGCCTACGGTGAAGCCTCATTCATTTGTTCTGGGGCCTGCTCGGGCGGCTCGGTTGCCAATGTTTCCATCACCAATAATTATTTTCACAACTGGTCGCACGGAACCGCGACGGGCGATGACCTCAAGATTCTGCTCGGAAGCAGCAATTCTCCGTGGATGTCAGGTTCGCTCGTCGATTCCAACGTGTTCGATAACTCAGACGGCGACCACGTTTCGGGCATGGTGTTGTACTGCTGGTCGGGAACGATCACCAAAAACTACATCAATGCCGCTGCTAACGGAATCCTTCCGATGGGCACGGGCGGCACCGTCTCCGGGAACACGCTCAATATCGTGGCTTCGTTCGACGCCGCGCAGCATGAGAACGCCATCGAAACCCTCGGGGGAACAACCCCGACTTGGTACATCCACGACAACCGCATTAGCGGCAGCACGGGCGGCGAGAGTATGTTGATCGGGAACGATGGCGAAACTGACTACGTGTGGAATAACCTTACTTATAACTGGTCGCAAAACGCTTTCCATTTCGGCGGCTCAGCCGCAACCGGACTATATTTCTGGAATAACACCGTCATCCCGCTGGCGGGTAACGATTGCTTCGTAAATATAGCCTCGGGCACGATCACTACGCTAGCGATTCAGAATAACCACTGCATCACCACTGCCGCAGTTCACGGCACGCTGACCGGCGTCACGACCCTGGTTGAAGACCATAACGTTCTCCAAACGCCTACAGCAGCCACGGCGCAGGGGTACACCTCCAGCCAGACGCCCTATGTGTACTTCCCCACGGCGGGCGGCTCGACCATCGGCGCGGGAGCTAACCTTTCGGCCCACTGCTCGGGGGCGCTGGCGTCACTTTGCTCCGACACGTCTTATGGCGTGACGCTAAATTCCAGCAATCATACGGTCGTCAGTCCCGCGCGCACGGTGGTAGCCAGGGGAACAGCTTTTGATGCGGGAGCGTATCAGTACGGGTCGGCACCATCACCACCAACTAATGTTCGGGTAAGCTCTTCGTCGGGGTGGTCGTCATGGTAAGAATTGAGGGGTAAATGAAAAAACTCTTGCTTATTCTCGCCTGGCTGTGGGCCTGCCCAGCTTTTGCGGTATGCCCCTACGGCCTGACAGGGGTTACCTGTGAGTTTGTGGCCTTCGCGTATAACATCGTGGGTCTAAGTGATGCCGATCCCGTTACGACTTGGGCCGATACCAGCGGGCTAAGCCACGATGCCACGGCAGCGGTAGGGGAGAAGCCGATCTACAAGACTGGCATCCTTAATGGTAAGGCTGTCGTGCGATACGACGGAACGATGCGTATGACCACCGCTTCTTTCCCTAGAGCGCAACCCACCACTGTCTGTCTCGTAGGCAATGCTACAAGTGTCGGTGGGGCGGGTAATTATTATACTGATGATGTTGTGACTGGCAACTTGAATATGACTAACACCGATTCTGGAGGTTTGAACAATTTCGGGGTTGGCACACTCGCGCTCTTTATAAATGATGTGATTCCATCATTTGATTACGCCATTATGTGCGGAATCTGGGATGGGACAAACTCACTCTTATCCTATAACGGCACCGTTATCGCAGGAGTCTTAGATTCCGGCGACCCCACAGACGCCGGTATCACGTTAGGGAATTACGCCAATGCTGGAACGGATTTCACCTACGCTTTGATTGGGGATGAGTTCGGCATCGTTGCCGCCGACGGCCATCTTACTGACCCACAGCGTCAATGGCTCGAAGGTGGGCTGGCCTGTGATGCAGGGTTGCAAAGTCTCTTGCCTATCGGGCATCCCTACAAAACGGTGTGCCCCAGCGCCCCACTTCCGCCCGTGCCGTCCGCGCCATCGCCAGCATCCTTGGTAAGGAATCTCAGGCCCGGAGGCCGTGGTTTATGAGCAATATTGACTGGATTCTGAAACTCTTGCAAGTCCACCCTGGCAGTATCGGTATCATGATCCTGTCATCGTCAGCCTTGATTCTCCATGTTGGCCATCTAGGGAAGAAGGCGCTAACAGACCTGCTGGAACCTCGCTTCCATGCGATTGAATTGAAGCTGGGCATCGTCTCTAATGGTAAACCACTGGAACAGGTAGTGACCAAAGCGGACTTAAACGACGCGCTAAACGCCCTCTTTTACCGGATGGATAATAAGTTTATTGATAAAGAAATGTGCAAAGAGAAGCACGACCGAACAGTGGATGAGGTAAAAAACCTAAAAGAAAGCGTTAGTGGAGGATGAAATGAAAATAAAGAAACTGCTACTGGTTCCTATTTTGGGTCTTGCCCTGTTGGTGGCCTGCGTGGTTCCGGCCTGGGTTAGCACGGCGGAAAGCATTGCCAAGGTGGCAGTACCCATCGCGGGTACCTTGGTAAGTATCATTGTGCCAGTAGCCGGACCGGCAGCCGCAGTTGTACAGACTGGGTTCAATGCGCTAATCAAGGCGTTTGACACCTACAAGGCATCGCAGACGGACACGAACTTGCAGGCTATCTCCGCAATTTTGAACGCCGTCAATCAGCACATCACGGACCTTGAAGTTGCGGCTCACATCAAAGACCCTAACACGGATGCGACGGTCAAGGCCCTGGTGCAACTTATCAGTGAGGCGTTCGCCAAGATTGTGGCCCTGACGCCCGGGGCAAATAAGACGGTGATGTTACCTGCCCACCGGGCAATGGGAGCCGCGAAAGACCTGAAAGCGTCTGACTTCAAAGATGCGTTCAATGCTATCGTGGCTAGCGACCCACGCTTGGCAGGTCGGGAGATTAAGTAATGTTTTGCCAAAGTGAAATGAAACTAGGGAAGCAGGCGGCTAGATTCGATCCGCGCACTCTGAGATTGGCCCGCTACCTACTTCCCGGCTTGCCCGAACCTCCCGATGAGGTATCCAACTCGCGGGGAATTCAACGCTTCGGGATGTTCCTCAATGACCAGTTGGGGGATTGTACTATCGCCGCCGTGGCCCACGCACATCAGGTCTGGGTGCTGTCTCAGGTAGACCCTGGAATCAAGGCCAGTATCATCATGCCGGATGATGGCACGGTTAAGAACTACTATGAGCGCTGGTGTGGCTACAATCCCCAATTCCCGCTTAGCGACCAAGGCGGGGTGGAGCTTGACATCTTAGCCAAGTGGAAAGGTGAAGGCTTTGCCGGGCGTAAGATTCAGGCTTATGTCTCGGTAGACCCCCACAATGCTCTCGACGTGCGCCGAGCCATATATCTGTTTGGGGGACTCTATATCGGTCTGGCGCTGCCCGTCTCTGCCCAAACGCAAGATGTCTGGAAGGTTGTTAACAACTCGGAAGGTGAGCCTGGATCATGGGGTGGGCACGCGGTTTTAGTGAGTGATTATGACCCCAAGACCTTAACCTGCATTACGTGGGGAGAGCCCAAGCGCATGTCTTGGCAGTTCTTTACCGAATGCGCGGATGAGGCGTATGCTGTGCTGGCGGAAGATTGGCACTCGCCGTCCGGGTTTGACATGGAAACCTTAGCCCAAGACTTACAGGCAGTTGCCTCAATGGGGAGAACCAATGGCTAAAGATAAAATGTTCGGGATGCCTGATGGCAAAAAGATTAAAGCGGCCTTCGCTACCTATGAGCAGGACAAGGCCAGCATCCCGGCCAATACCACGGAGCCCGATCGGTTAGCCATGATGGTAGCCCTCATGGACTCCTTCATTGAGCAACTGGCGGAGGCATTCAAATGAAAATCGACTTCTCTAAGGAGTTACCTATGACCTGGAAGGCGTTTCTCGACTCTCTAGTTGTGAACTGGAAGACCTCGCTAGGTGGCATCTTGACAGCCATCCCCGCCGCTATCCTAGCTGCAGGATTTACGCTCTCACCAACAGGCCAGCACTGGCTGGCTCTTTGTACCGGCATTGGGGCGTTACTGGTAGGGTTTTCAGCGAAGGATGCTTCTACCCATTCAACTACGGCCCAAGTAAAAGAGTCTACGATAGAGGTTGCGGCCACGGAAAAGGCAGATGCAAAGCAGGCTAAAGGATAAAGCTTGAACTTGCCCGCAACCGCTCCCCTTTCGCGGTAGACTCTCCTCGGGTCTGGCGGGCATTGCAGAGGGTGGCAGATACCCTCCCTGTCACCCTCTAGGATTTGATAGGAGTTGGAATGGAACTCAGTGAGTATGCCAAGGTACTTTGGTCACTGGCAGTTTGGCGCGAGGCGAGGAATCAACCTCATCCTGCCAAACTAGGGGTAGCCTACTGCATCTTCAATCGAGCCTCTAGACCCTCTTGGTGGGGTACTGATATTGTCAGTTGCATCCTGAAGCCGTGGCAATTCTCCAGCTTCAACCACAACGACCCAAACGCGGTGAAGTTCCCCATCGAGGCCGATACTTCCTGGACGGATTCTTGTCAGGCAGTCGAGGATGTTTTGGCAAGTGCACTAGACCCGACTGGCGGGGCAACCAGCTACTTCGATAAGTCCCTGGATGCTTCCCCGCCGGCTTGGGCCACGGACGGCTCCATGACCCTCGCGGCCAATATTGGCGACTTCCACTTCTACAAGCTCTAGTTCGGAATAACAATCACTCCGGTAGGAGGCGAAGGCACAATCGTGCCATAACCCTCATTTGATTTAACGCTCTCCGCTCCATTGATAACCGCCTTAACCACATAGCTATAGGTTCCCAACCCAACCCCATTATCCTGATAGGTACAGACTGCCGAACATCCTACCGCTACGGGCGCGGAGTTTATCGGAGTGCTGCCCTCACCGCCAGGAGTTGTACTACGATAGACGTTGTACCCCAAGGTTGGGTTAGCGGCCCCGTCGCTTGACGGAGACCAGTTTAGGGTCATGTAGTGAGGACCAACGGAATAGCAACCCTGTACGGACGACAGTAGAAATACAAACACCAGAACCAGTATCATCTTTTTCATTTGTTCTCCTTTATTATGCTCAAAATTAGCAGGCTGACTTGGAATAAATAGGAGGCAACGGCAAGGTGTATGTTTCTTGTGCCATTATACACCTCAACCGAGACTCCTCCCGCTACAATACCAAGTACAAGATATATCCACATCGTGTTCTCCTTTGCTCTTAAATTTGGGGAACTATATACTTCACTCCCTAGAGAATCATCCGCAACGGCCACGCTTCGATAGTTGCGGACGGAGCGGCTTGTTCCTGTAATTCCCTCTCAAAACTGGCCAAGTCCTGCCCATCTTTAACCGCGATTCGCGGTATCAGGCACGTAATCTCAATCCCTTTCTCTGTTTTTCCTTCCCAAACGCGGCAGTCAATGCCACTTGCCTTGACTATCTTCGTGGTGCTTTCAATCGTGACCTTCATAGCGTCATCCTTTCTCTGCCAGGGGAGTTAAGTATGTAATTCCCTAAATTTGGCTCCGGGGACGGAATTGAACCGTCTCACCTGGGATTTCACGTCGTTCCACTAGTAGTCTTTCCTAGGCCCGCCAATGTCTATCCAGGTGCAATCCCCTTCCCGGCACATAAACAGCGCTCACTTTCTGGGTCAAGGAGATCAATACCATGGCGTATGAACCAGAAAGAAAAGATCAACATGATAATGCCAATACTGGCAGCGATACAGGCGTGGCCCCACCTGCCAGTAGTAATGCTAGCCCAAAGGTAGAAGGTAAGGGAGAACCCGGCCGCCAATATGCTAAGAATCCCACAACCAAAGTTGAACCATCCCATCTCTCACCCCTTTGTCTTTGACTTAATCCTTCCGCACAGATAGCCGAGAGCCGCACAATACCAGCCCCATACGAGTGTGATTAAAGCTAATTCACCTCTTGTTATCATTGTTCATTCCTTCGGGTTCGCAAAGCTTTTGATGACGTAAATGCTGGGCTGTCAATTCCTCCCCACAGGTGGCGCAGCGCAAGGGAGGCTCGGGCTGGGGTGGTTTACACCCCCGCAGTTCGGCCAGTTGGTTCTCAAGGTCGGAAACATGCTGGCAATATTTGCAACCTTTAGAATCTTGGTATGAACCAAGAGCGGAGTGTGGATATGGATGCCACCACTTCGCCTCTTCCAGCCGCGCTTTTAGCCGCTCCTCCAACACGCCCTGCTCCCGAATGGCCGCTAATATCCGTTGCGCCGCTTTAGGCAAATCCCCTCGATCAAAAGCAACAGGAATTCCTTCCGTGAGTACGGTAAGTGCCAATTCCCATTGGGTATCACGAGACTCCCTGGCCTGCTCAACGGCTGAACTTAGCTGCGCCTGATAATCATCGTTTTCCATGTCATGCCCCCTCTACCTTATCTGTCGGAACTATCCTTGGTTTGCGCTTCTGCCGGATGCCCAAGACTCGCCTGAACCACCTCTTGACCAGAGTGCGAAAACGGAATTTACGCTTCATGTTTCCCCCTCACTTTGCAAACATCCTCCTGAGTGCCTTGCTCCCAGCACGCAAGCGCCGCAGAACATCTATCCGTGCGGCATCGGGCCAGCCGTAAAGCATGGACACGAGACTTGAGTATTCGTTGCCAGTGAGGCTCCCCTTCCGCTCGTTGCAAACATTGCAGCAGAAGATGTATCCATCCATATACCCCCCTCTGCTAATGGGAACCGGGTGGTCAAGACTTAGGTTCTTAGGTGTTATCCGCGCCCCGCAATAAACACAGGGAATAGCTAGAACCGAGGCTGCAAAGGCACGCAGGGAATCCAAGGTAACGCAGAAAGGTAGATTGAGCTTGGCAGCCCGTTCCTTCTGGTGCCGCCAGATGGAGGAGGTCCGGGTCCACAGTTGTCTATGAGAGAAATGCTCCCGTGTCTCTCCGAGCTTACGCTTCATGGTTTCCCCCTGTCCGTTTTGACTGAAGCCAGCGGATGGCTTTTCCGCCAATGGCGACTCCCGTACACCGCCTGTAGGTCGAGATGTTTTCTACACAGCTTTTTACCGGCCAAGGGATGTCGATGGCAGCTTACCTGAGCGCACAGGCCAGCAGCAATTTGACGGAGACGGTGTTGCTTAAAATATTCACGCAGGCAAATCGCACAATGTCTTTTTGCAGTTCCATACTGATAGACCTTAACTTTACTGAGGTCGTGGCCCTTGTTACAGAACCCGGTGACGCGCAGACCCTTGCGAATTCGTTCCTCACGGTGGCAAATGGGACATGTGGATGATTTCCCTCGCGGGTGTCCGCACTTTAGCTTTCCTTCGCGCACCCACGGATACCTAATATCCGTAAAGGTTGCGGCCTTCAGGTGTTCAGGATTTACGCAAAGCTTATTTTCGCAAGTGTGAGTTATCCTATTTCCGGGAGGCACCGGCCCGATAAAGATTCGGTAGCTGACAACGTGCGCGCTAGACATCTTGCCACCCATGGACATTCCTCCGTATCTACGCCCTGACCCGGCTCGGCAACCAGTCCATTGCCAGCAGCCATTCGGTAGTTTGGTGCTGCGCTCGTGCAATATCCGCATTAGTTTCCCCGTGCTATGCACATTTCGACCCATTGTGTTCCCTCCTGTGCGTTAAATCCCTCCCCTAAGCCAATCCCTTGTTGCTTAGGCCATCTATCGCACCTTGAGCCTCCTTGGGGGTTCTGGGGACATCCTGGTTAAGCTCAGGACAGTCCATATTGAGGCATCCACAGAATACCGGCCTCTCCCGGCACGGCTCCAACAGTTCCCAATCGACAATCTCGACGCAGCCTACGCCTTTCAGATGGCCGCCTGTCTCGTGTCCGCACTCAGGGCAGTCGCTCACTTCTCCCCCTTAGCCATCGCTTCGACCGTAGCCGCATCCATCATCGACACGCCTTCGTACCTGTCCAGCAGAAAATAGTATCGTTCCCCAGAGAGTAGGGCAATAGCAGAAATCTTCCCCCAAGGTCTAACCTTTGTGCCTATGCTGAGCGCGGGAGTTGTAATTAGAGGAAGTCTTTTCACTTCTCCCCCTTAGCCCTTGTCGTAGGTATTCCCTTCGATGATGGCACTAAGTCGGCAAGCTCCCTAAGTTTCAATTCGTTTACAATTGGCCGCTGTAACAGTCTTTCCAGGTTAACTATGGATTGGCTCCCGCAGCCTTCGCAGCATCCGTTAGGAGCCCTCGTCAGGCAATTACAGTTGCCGCAGAGTTGCGCTTCTCCAGCGGGGATAATCTCAATCGCTTCTGGCAAGAGCTTTCGGCAATTTGGACATTCAATGTGAGCCATGTTACCTCCCCACCGCAAGAATTAGTATCCCGACGACTAGCACCACGACAGCCGCTATACTCGCCAGCAGAGCCAGAGTGGATATCGGTTCATGGTTCATGGCTTATCTCCCCCAAAAAACTGAAATTCCTATCCTCGCGATGATGAACACAAGGATTATTGCCGATACCAATGCGATACAGACGGCAATTTTCATGGCTGCACCTTCAAGAGCCAGATGATGCCCGCAACCGACCCCGCGATCCCAATTATGGCCACCACCCAATACTGCCAGCTAGGAAGGCGTTTAGCCTTATCGATCTGGAAGCGTGCCAGCCGTTCGGCCTTGGCGTGATCGGTGTCGTACCACTCCTCTAATTGTTTATTCAATAGTTCATCTCTATTCATTTTCCCTTGCTCCTCTCTGGCATAGAGATTTTCCCATTGGGGGATTGGGTGGTGTCTACAAAATGAAGTCCCCAGACACCGTTCCAACCCACTGTGAGCATCGCCACTTCATTTAACAGCAATTTGTCGGCCACAATAACCAATGATTTTCTTATGGTTTCGAGTTCTTTAGGTGTTAGCCTTTCCGACATGCTCAGCCTCCAATCTGTTCTTTCGGATTATCGTGAATCCATTCATGGCAATATGGGCAAACACACACTAGGTTTTCCAGACTGTCAGACCCTCCCCGCGCCCGATGAATCTTATGGTGGCACCAGGCCGTTGAGAAGTAAGGCAAGCGGCCCCAGCAGCCGTCATGCCGAATCTGGCAACACCCCTGGTCACGCTCCCAAACCAACTTGCATAGATGTAGATACTCCGGCCAGTTCAGGATGATGCGGCCGCCCTTGGTGACTCGGGACTTGGACTTGCGCCCCTTCCAAACTAACGGTTTGCCGCGCTTCATGGGAGATCGTTTCATTTGGCATCCTTCCGGCGTAATGAGGCTCGTATCTTTCTCCAAGAAACAGTAAATTGATCACTCTTTATCTCAACCCCGCCCATAAAGGCTGGGTTAGGTATTCTATGTTGAACAACAAATCCCAGCCCTTCTCGTTCCTCGTAGTACCAAACCCCTTTAGTTACGTCGATTGGCTTTAGACTTAATTTCATGATGTTCTCCGTAGCAAGGAATCTATAACCTTGCGCCAATAACCGGAAGTCTTTGTAATCAAACCATCTGAAACCGGGGGTTTTGTTACACGAACTGGTTCTTGGCTCACCCCTGGGGCTCCGAACGGCCCGGCGTGTTCTTTCTTCCAATGCGCCTTGTAGGTTTCGTCTTTCTGGAAGGTTTGCCCACAGGCCGGGCACCAATGGTTATGCTCAGAACTCTTTGGCGCGCGCGGCTCATGGGGGCTTCGAACGTCTTCTCGTGTTCGATGGTGCAATATTTTAGGTTGGTTCACTGTACCTGCTCCATCTCTACCGTTTCGACTACCGGGCTCACCGCGAATCCCTTGGAGGCGGCCCACTCATCCATGATTTCCATGAGGCAGGCACCCTCTGCCTTTACCCCGAATAGCTGCTTGGCAAACTCTAACACCGCCGCTACGCGTGGTAAGTCGGCCGACTCAATCTTGAATCCCTTATAGACCATCGTGCTCAAATGTAGCCCAGGCTGAACCTTGTCGATGTGCTTCTTAAAATTGCTATTGGTCATCGTCTGCGCCGCCTCAATCATCGCCGGGTTTTGGATGTTACTGTCCGACATCTCCATCAAGTCCAGGGCGTTATTAAGCGGTAGTGTATGGATGACTTCCGGGGGTAGCTTCTCCGAAACTTTGGTGTGCAAGTCCATGAGTAAGTAGGCTTGCGTTCGACCAAGCTCCGATACCTCTTTCAGCCACAGTTCAAAGGTGTCGAACCCGGCGTGCTTATACATGGGCTTGCCGTCTTTGACTGCATGGATTTCCTTACAGATTCTCCCTAAGTGTAGCTTGTTCTGCTCGTTTTGCAGGTACAGGTGCATCGCTTCGGCGGTAAGACTTTTCGCTTCTTCTTTGTGGGTCATGGTTTCTCCTTTTTTGCATCGAAAGCCTTCCATGCTTTCCAGGCTTTGGTGTACGCTTTATCAGCTTTGTCGTGAGCCTTAGCCTTTTTTAGGAATTCCCTACGCGCTTCTAGGCGAGACCTCGCCGATTCATCGCAAGCCTCCCAAGCTTCAAGGCATGTCTGCCGTGCTTTTTCTTTCTGTGTCATGGTTTCCCCTTGTCTGCTTCACAGGCTGCCTCGTAAGCATCCCACTTTTCTTCGTAATTCAGCCGCGCTTCTTGTAAAGCCTTCCCCGCTTCCATGTAAGCCTGCCTAGATTCCACCCAAGCCTTATGCGCTTCTTCTCGTGTCATGATTTCTCCTTTGACTCAATTAGGTAATGGTAAATTAGAGGCTCACATCTTCCTTGATGTTCTGGCTCTAAACAACAATAAGAATTTGACTCAGGTATGTATTTTCCGCAACGATCGGGTTCAATCGAGTCATCGTAGAACTCACTCATGGTTTCTCCTTTATTGCATCGAAAGCCTTCCACGCTTTGGTGTACGCTTTATCAGCTTTGTCGTGAGCCTTAGCCGCTTTGAGGAAATCCTTACGCGCTTCGAGGCGAGACTTAGCCGCTTCATCGTAAGCATCCCGAGCGTCGAGATAAGCATTCCGAGCTTTTTCTTTGGGTGTCATGGTTTCTCCTTTGTCCGGTAAACCGTACATTTCAGCCCTTGACCCTGCCCGAAGGCAGGGCATAATCCGTCTCAGCAATCTGTTTGAAAAGAGGCTACCTTTCGTCTGCCGATGTTCGTTTCTTCGAGCAGAGTCAAAAGCTGAATCGTCATGGCATTTTCTTTGCCTCTGCAAGCTGTTTCACGAAATCGCATCCTTCCGGCAATTCAATCATCTCAGGATGTTCTTTCTTGATACTGGAAAACTCTGCAATAAAGTCACGCCTAACAAGATTCAGATTCGATGGATTCATGCAGGCCAAAGCGCGCGCCCCACCTAATCGGACCAATGCCCGTTTTAGTACCGGGTCATCGGGAATATGTAATGCAGCCGTGCCACAGGTAAACCCACTGGCCTGTGCATCCCACTCGAATTGCAACGATGACCTCCATACGGGGATGAGGCCAGCTATTTCCTCCCACGCTTCCTCGGCATCCTGGTTGGGATTTCCCAGAACCGCTTCGCGGATGTCAGGTATCTTAGGGAACCAACGAGCGGTTGTCAGCATCTCTTCAAGCACCCTGCTGACCTTGGTAGAATCCAAGTCGCAAAGGGTCTGGAGGTAAAGGTCAAACCTCTGGGGGCTACAGGTCTCCTTCGTCGCGTCCGCCAGGGAGGCCAATCTCAATACCACTCCTTCCTTCTCTTTCTTCCCCCATTTGGATTGCTTTACTCGCTGAGTACATATTGACAATGGTTCTGTCGCATCCTTCGAGTTTACCTGTGCCATTGAAAAGACCTCCGTTGTTTTTTTCGTTATGCTTCCAGGTGATTACGGCATTCTTCCAACTTTTCATCGGGTTCTTGCCAACCCTCCAACCGTTAGATTCGTACCAATTGAAAAACTTACTGGCGCTGGTAGGCGGGTCTCTAAATCCCTGTTCGGTCATGTAGGATTCTATGAGTGAAACTTCTGGTTTTATGAAGCCGTTAGGCTTATGCTTTTGTTCTTTCTTCTCTGTCTCTTCTTTATATGTCTCTGTCTCTGTCTTAGGCGCTAGCATCTTGCTAGCGAGCACACGCCTTGCTCCCCTAATATCTTCCTTTGAAATCAATCCTTTCTCCTCTAGGCGTGCTAGCAGACGGGAAGCCTGAGAATGACTAGCAAGGTGGCAGCTACGGGCTAGCATGGGGGTAGCTACCGGCAAGCTACCCTCTAGCTCACTGGCTGCTACCCATAGTTCCAAGAGGTGGTAACGGTCAATAATACTCAGTGATTGAACAGCTGGGTCAGTGAAGAATCCACGGTGAAGTTTAAGCCAAGGCGGATGTCGGTCTTTGTAGTGCTGGAATTTCCACCAGTTTTTTATGTAGTACCACTCAGAGGTCAAGAACATTCCCTCCTTACAGGGAGAGAGGAGGCGGGTAAGGCCACCTCCTCGGAGTCGTTCGCCCTTGAAAAAGCCGATGCTGCGCGGCATCGCTGTTACATGATTTACTACCATTCCATCCCTCTGTCAACACAAAATTTCAGTATGCGCAAAATCGGCATTTCAAGCCTGCAAGAACCCGCTCATCTTCCGGGCGTGGTTCGCCACATTCCGGGCAGATCGGGCATGAGCCTAGGCACTGCGCGGCGTGCATACGAGTAAGGCAGCAGGCGAAGTCGAAAATGTCTTCGGTAGCAGGCAAGGGCTGGATCTCCCGGCGCTCATAGGCTTCCTGCTCGGCTGGGGTTCCCCACTCCATGACATCTCCACCCTCGCGCTGTTCTTTTATCATTTCTCGGGCATCGTCAGAATCGAATCCCATACGTCCTCCTGTACTCCGTTGTAATAAACTTGGCACCACTCACAGGCCCCACTATCATCAGGGCATTGGCAACCTTCGGGGAATAGTTTATCGGCAAGTTTGGGCCAGAATGTTTGACCATTGCGCGTTATTTACGCCAATTGGAGGCGATTGGCTCTGGTCAGGCACTCCTTAGAACAATACCATGTGTCATTTAGTACAAAGTTTTCCCCTACACCTTCAGAGTATCCCTGATCCCATCCTCCCCCAGGGTTCTTATAGTCGGGATATTCCTTCCCGCACGGTTCTCCGCAAATTGGGCAGTAGATTACGGTCAATGGCAACCCCTCCTAGAATGGCAAGTCGCTATCGTTCGCCGCTGGTTCCGTCGGAGCAGCATCACCCAAAAACCCCACAACGGTGTAACTAATCTTCCCATTAGGCAGTATCTTCTTCTGGCAGCGCAGAGCACACTCGTAGGTATGCATATTCTTGAGTTTGTCGGCAATTTTAGAATCAAACACGTAAGCCAACTGATCGCCAATGAGGACAGTCTGGAACTGTCCCTTGCCTGACTTGGTAGGCTTTACTGAAGAGAGAGGTCCGACTACTCCGGTCATCTCGATGGTATCCGGTTTCAGGAAATCGGCCGGCGGGTGTTCTTTCGCAAAGTCTTCAGCACTCTTGCCTGGGGGTGCAAACTTGGCACGTGTTTCAGCTAGCTTCTTTTCTTGTGCCTCTCGAAGCTCTTCCAGCTTCTTATCGGCTACCTGTTTGGCGGCTTCCTTGGTGCCTACCTGAGCGGTTACCCCGTGGGCTTGTGCAATCTTCTGTGCTTCCTGGTCGGCAATGTCTTCCATGTCCTGGGTGAAGATACCAGAAGAGCGCGTAGCCGCTAAGGTAGCGTCAACCTTAGCGCGTTTCTTTGCTATTTTCAGGATAGTGTTTTTGATAGTAGCAATGTCGTCGTTATCGACCTTCCCGACAATCTGTAGCTCTATCGGATCGCCATCTGGGAACTTGGCCCCGCAGCCGTCAGACTTGCCTTCTTTCTTCCAGCAAATCCAGCCCCCGCCGTATTGTTCTTTTCCCTTGATGATGGTGGCCTTGTGGCATGTCGGGCAGGTGCGCTTGGCCTCGCGCCATCGGTACTTTGATTCGTAAGAGTTGCACGAGCCAAGGCCGGTAGATACCAGCCCCATGTTGCGCTTGCTGTAAAGCGTACAGCGGATGGTGTAGTCGAACAGGGGTGGTAGCATCTTCCAATCTTCCACCTTGTCCAAAATCTCGTAAGTGTCGGCCAACCCGTAAAGCTCGCAGAGCTTGTCGGCCCCCGGCTTTAGCAGGGTGGGCTTGGCGGTTCCGGGGATGGTACCGTAGTCTTCATTTTCTACCAAGTAACCCTTCACAAATTCTTGGAACTGAGCCAGCCTTTCCTTGGCAACCTGGATATTCATTACAGGACTCAGCGCGAGTCCATCATCAACTTCTCGCACTACGATTGCTTCCTGAATTTCTTGCGTCATGATTCCTCCTTGTCCGGTTTAACATACACCTACTCTCGCGGTAACTGGTCATCCTCACCCGTTCCGGCTTGTTGATCACGTACAACTCGCTGGTCTATGGTGGCCGATTCATCCCGGGACTTGTGGTGCCCTTCCAAGGCAATTAAGGTGCCCAGAACTTCGGTCAGCGTGGCGATGGCCTCCATGACTCGTAGCTTAGCTTGGCGCACCGTCCAGCTCACGACAGCGGTTTCGGGGTCCAAGCCAGCGGCTAAGTCGTCAATGAATTTCTTGTCCATTTTTGCATCCATGCTCATTCTCCTTTCAGTTTCCGGGCCTCGGCCTGCATTTCAACCAGAGCATCCCGACGCCTATTAAGCGTGAACTGATTGTCTTCGAACTTATCACAATAGGCCAGCACGGCATCGACCAGCGGGCGGCTGGCTTCGAGGATGGCATCGTCGATTACATCACCGTTATTCACTGGATGAGCCCCCCAGAACATCTTTTTTGCGTATCTTAGTGCAATCTCACTAGGTTTTGCCATCACACTCCCCCCTTCAGTTTGCGGGCCTCGGTAACTATGGTGTCCCACGTTAACCCCCGATAGTATCCACCGTCTGCGGCTTCCAGCACGGCCTCGACCAGAGTCTGGCTGGCGGCGCGGCCATACGCTACCCCAGCGTAGAAGCTGGCGTGGCGGTCCCAGCCACCATCCGTTATTTGAAGCCACTTTGTAAGAGCGTCGAAATCATCTGATACTTTGTCCTCACGTGCGGTAAAAAGAAATTCTTGTATCACCTTTATCAAGCAGGCAATGTCTCGGGGGTCACTTGGCATCTGGTTCTCCTTTCAGCTTCTTGGCCTCTACTACCATCCTTGGGGGTTTTTTGTACGCCTTCCCCTCGTTTTCTATTTCATCATGCTTGTGGTCTTTCCACCATTCCAGCACAGCATCGACCAAAGGCTGGCTGGCTTCTTGGATAGACTTATAAACTATTGCAGGCAGATCGTTCGCGGTATATGACAAACCGCCTATCCCAAAGACGCGCCGAATCTTCTTTGCGTACTTTTCGGCAACCTCATTTTCCATTGGCTTCATCACTCTACCCCTTTCAGCTTTTTCGATCCATGTCATAGGCCACCAGCGCGGCCCTAATCTTCTTCAATCCTCCTACCGGGATGGGCGTTACGATGATATATTCATCGCTTGAATAGCCATCCAAGCCGTCTTGAACATAGTCCGATACCCCACCCCACACTAACCCAAGGGCCGCCGCTAGTTCGTCGGCCATCGTCGCCCGGCTACGCACTGCGTCTCTAAATTCGATGGCCTTAACCATTCTCCAGTCTTCCCAAATTCGGGTTCTGGATTCGATAGTCTCGCCGGATATATCATCCTTTCCCGGGCGTAAAGTGTGTGTCTCCGCATAGAACCAATCCGCAATATCCTCGAAAGCCTCATTTGCATTACGTTCTGGATCGGGCAACCACCTAAGCATCTCATTTGTTGTCATAACATCCCTCCCGGCCTTTCGGCCCCTTACTTGGCAAATAGTCCGTACCCACATGCGACCCCCGATGCGAAGTACAATAGGGTTAGGATCCAGGTGGTCACTGTGCGCCAGATATTCCCCCGGCTCTCTTTGTCGAGTTCGTTGCGGTAGTACTCCGCCAGCGCCTTATAATCACTTTGCATTTTGCCCCTCTTTCAGCGAGTTCTTATACGCTTCCCACGCTTGTTTTTTTGCTTCGTCGGCAGTCACACAAGGTCTTATGAAAGTGTTATACCCCAACCCATACCAATACCAGCCCACAATAGTGTAGCTGTGCGGATGTTCGACTATGGGGTTAACTATGGCTATCCACTCGGAGCTTCCGGGTTCGCGTAATTCGTATCCGCGTGGCCCACAAACATGGACAAGAAATTCATTCATGCCAGCCAAACCTGTCGGGCGTTTTTGTTTGCTCCACCTAGCAGCCATGATTTCGATTCTCCTCTACGATTTTGACCCGTTCCACTCTGAGATTATTAACCACATCGTCAAGAGCCGAACACTCCCGCAGCGGCGCCCGGCGGTTGGTGGCCTCGATGAACTTCGCCAGCGCCGTGGCGATTCGGTCATCCAGGGCAGTGAGCTTTGCTTTGTCAATCACGACTTCCCCTCGGCCTTGGAGATAGCGGCGTCAAGTTGACCATAGGTTTTTTGATCTCTCACCTTTTCCAGCGCCGCTTTGCACGCTGCCAGAAGATCAGAGTAAGAGTTGACGGCTTGCACGATAAGTCTCGCGTGGGCAAGGTCGCGCTCCCAATCACCATGATCTGCCCAATCAGAATCATTAAGCATCCTGTCGATTTCCGGTATAGTAATGGACAATCCAAGATCTCCATCGTATTCGACTTTCACGCTCCATGGTGGAGGTGTTGCCTTCGTATGTTCCATGATGTCACCCCTTCCCTTCAGCCTTGGCTATCGCGGCAAGGCAAAGCTCACGGTCGTCTAGAGTGTGAACGGTTGCTCCATGGCTGACAACAGCCTTGCACGCGGCCAGTAGGCCTGGGTTTGCCATTTCCTCGTCAACGATGTACGCCAACTCCGCCGCACGTCGATCTAGGAATTTGGCGTTTTCGGGATGTTTGGCGCCGGTACAATCACTGGTTGGGTTACCGCCAAAATGAACTTCTGCTAGCAACCGTCGGGCTGCCTTAACTGCTCCAGGTGTTCCTTTTGCATTTTTCATGCTGTTCCCCCTTGCCCTCTCGGGCCTCACTGTAACAAATAACTCCTGATTATTTTTTCTTGCTCAGCCCTGGCAGCATCCCTGGCAGCATCC
>QGNH01000029.1_pt1 | contig 43267 bp, 58 predicted proteins | sample 1735481 | NCBI WGS metagenome assembly QGNH01 (sample SAMN09239004, study PRJNA386568) | Viral metagenome, whole genome shotgun sequencing project. | reverse complement strand
CCCCCCCCCCCCCCCCCCCCCCCCCCCCCCCCCCCCTCTACCCCTCCCCATCAGCCTCCCCCCTCTATTTTTATATATCATCCTCGACCCTCTACCACTAGCTCTCATCCTCGAGCGTCTACTCCTCGCACTCAGCCACGACCGGCAACTCCGCGTGCTCAGCCACGACCGGCGACTCCGCGCACTCAGCCACGACCGGCAACTCCGCGCGAGCCTCTGCAATGGGAAAGCAGTCGATTGCTGCATCTTTGGGGAGCAACGGCATGGCTAAGGGTTCAAAAGGCGGATGGCTGGTTCTCTCAGAGATTGGCGATGACCTGAAGATAAAGGCCGTTCGCGTTGCGCGCGTCGATGGGAAAAAGATCAAGGCCGACACGTATTACCAGATCAAGGGCGGCAAGTTTGTAGAGGTGAAATCATGACCACTCTTGCCCTCGCCTATCTCTGCATCTTCCTGTGCCTTGTAGTGGTTGCGCTGGAGATGGTGCGCATCAGGAACGCACGACAGGTCTGGGCGCGGTTGCAGCGCCGAAGGAAGGGAGATTGAGATATGAGCCACAAAGCGTTATTACCGTGCCCGTTTTGTGGGAACGCGGATGGTAAAGAGCCAGAGCGTTATGGCGTCTATGTTTGGCTGGAGCGGCGATGGCGTGGCCAGTTCTCAAAGGGATCGTTTGTTGCAGAATGTCGCAACTGTGGAGTTGATACTGGGCCATGTTCTAGCGAAGCTGAAGCCATTGCTGGATGGAACACGCGCCGTGACCCCGTGCAGAAGGGGCTAATCGAGGCGCTGAAGGCGTGCCAGCTTCAGATGCTTCAGTCTAACAATGATAGCGAATACGCTCAAGAAGCGAACGAATTGGCACGCGCGGCTTTGCTTGCCGCCGGAATTGAGGCACCATGATGGATTTTAGGCATTGCCGCCGGGGTATGCGCGGTCGTAATGGCCGCAATCGCTGTAGCGGCGCTCATCATTTTCTAGTAACTCAAGGAGGAAGCAATGAAACACGCAGAATTTGTGCAGAGTTTGCGGAATGCCGCAGACTTCTTCGAGGCGCGGCCCGAGCTTGGAGTGCCGTCATGTAGCGAGCAGAACTACGATTTCGCTGGAAACATTAACGGCAAGAGCGTAGATAGCCGCGCAGGACTAGCTGAGTTCATTCGGCTGGTGGGCGGCCGCATTGATAAAGACGAGGACGATTATTGGTATCGCCTTGTGTCTCGGCAGCATGGATTCTCGGTACGCGCACTTGCGTATCGCTCAGCGGTCTGCGAGCAGGTCAAGGTCGGAGTAAAGATTGAACCTGCCCACCTCATTCCGGCGCAGGAAGAGACAGAGGTTCCCGAGCGCGAGGTTCCAGTCTACGAATGGCGCTGCCCGAGTCTTCTAGCACCCGAGGAAGAGAGCGTAGAGGCATGAGCGCGCGGCCAGATGGACTTACACATGAAGCCTACCTTGGGGATGGCGCCTATGTGGGCTTTGATGGCTATCACGTAGTTGTCTATACGACAGACGGAATTCGGTACACGCGCCCTGTTTACATGGAACCTGCCGTGCTAGAGACGTTCCTGCAATGGGCGCGAGATTTCAAACGCGCGATGACTGCACGCGACGCGCCCGCGCAGCCAGCGAAGGAAGCGGAGGCGAAGTGATGGCACGCGAATGCCTGCACACGTCGGACTGGTGGAAGCAGATGATTCCTTGCGTATGCTGTGGCGCGATGTACAGTGACGAGGAAGCCCAGCAAATCGCCTATGAAAACACCCGCGTATTTGAGTCGCAGGAACTTGCGGACATTGAGCGCATGAAAGCGGAGAGCGAGGAACAGTCAAGTCATTGGCGACTACTACGACGATGACGACTACGGACCTGATAGTGACGCCGCGTGCTGTTTGCATGGTGTCCCGTGGTGTGAAGAGTGCGAGCTGTGCAACGAAGCGGAAGATGAGGAGGAGGGGTTATGAGTGAGCTTAATGGCTTCTACTACGGCATGGACTTCGAGACGTATCAGGCTGTGCCTGCGCTCAACGGTTCGTCCCTGATTCACCTGCGCCGCTCTCCAATGCGCTACAAATTTGAGCTGGAGAATCCGACTCCTCCTTCGCCAGCCATGATTCTCGGCACCGCAACACACCGCCTGATCCTTGAGCCTGAGCGGGTGGGCGACTTCGCGGTGTGGGGCGAGCGCGAGGAGGAGAAGGTTCGCCGTGGCAGCGTGTGGGAAGAGTTTAAGGCTGCGAACGCGGGCAAGATGATTGTAACCAAGGCCGAACGCGATCAGATGGTAGGCATGGCCGTGGGTGCGCGAAGGAACGTGCCCATCATGAAGTACGCGAACGCCAAAGGGAAAACTGAAGTCAGTATGTTCTGGCGCGATCCGGTGAGCGGCCGCAGGTTCAAGGGGCGCGTGGACAAGATTCTCGATAGCGGCCATGTGATCTTTGACCTCAAGACTACGCGCGACTGTCACCCGCGCCGATTCGGAGGGCAGTCTTACGCGCTGGGCTACCACATCAAAATGGCGCTCTATGGAAGCGGGTACGCGGCCATCGCGGGAGAGCAGCCCAAAATGCACTTGGGCGCGATTGATTCTAAGGCTCCCCACGAGAGCGCGGTCTACCGCGTGACCAAGGACGTGATCCTGCAAGGGCTTGAGGAGTTGGATGAGCTGCTGCGCTTGCTGGGCGAGTGCGAGAAGACGGACAACTGGCCTCCGGCGTATGAGACCGAGACGGACCTGATGATTCCCGCGTGGGCGTTGACAGAGCAGGACAGTTTGGAAGAGTTTGCGGAAGTGGAGGAATAGCATGTTAGGACCGATGTGCGCACCTTGGACGGATGTTGGAAGGCTTCAATCTGACATCTCAAACATTGAATCGCAACTGAGCAGAAAGGCAGAATCCTATGAAGTTACTTCGCTACGTAGCAAAGTGGACACTCTGGAATCTACCGTTGGGAACCTTCGCTCCGATCTTGATGAGCTTCGCCGTCAATACGACATCTTACGAGAGAATTTCCGCGAAGCATTGAATGTTCTAGCCCAGATGACCACAGTTCTGTAACCGAGGCACACTTGGCAGCGATACCGTAGCCCTCACATCGAAGGAGAAAATCATGGGAAAGATAGCCGCAAAAGAGGGCGAGAAACGTCCGCTTCCGGGTTCCTACTCGGAAATGTACCCAAACAGATTTCTAAAAGCCGACATGCTCAAGGGCCACAAGGTGACTCTTACCATCAAGGACATCAGCGGTGAAGGATTGATGAGTGAGGACAAGGGTTCCAATCTCGAATGGATCGTTTCCTTTGCCGAGCGCGACAAGCAATTCGTGATGAATAAAACGAATGCGACTTGTCTCTACCGCATGTTTGGCGGCGATCCGAAATCTTGGATTGGTCACAGGATCACTCTCTTTCCCACCACCGTCTTCGCGTTCGGGGCCAATCAAGATTGCCTGCGCGTGTGGGGGAGTCCAGACATCGCCGAAGATTTGTCGATCACGGTTCCCCAGGGCCGCAAGAAGGCGTGGGAGACGGTCATGCACAAAACTGGGACGGCGCATACGAACGGGCAGACACCCACATCCCCTCCCCCAGAAAATCAGTCCGGCTTGGACCCGCGCATCGCGGTCGCGTTTGGACTCCTGGGATGGGACGCGCCGGCGCAATCGAAGTTCATCATCGAGAATCTGGCGAAAGGGCAACCGGCCATGATTGCGGAACTCAATCGGCTGCTCGATACGGAAAGCGCCTGACGCCGGTTCTGACATGGCGGGGCAGAGGGTAGGGAGGGAAGTATGAAGATTCATCAGTGTGTGTATTGCGGTGAAGAGTTGGGGGTTGTTTGCGATTCGCAGGATCGTCCTACTTGCGGTAAAAGTGAGTGTGATCGTTTTGCGCGCGACGATGACCGCGAGGAGCGAGAGAACCGCATGGAACGGGCGCGGGAAGATGATTACTCGCGTTACTGAGCACCCATAGGCGTAGGCCGGGAGGGGATGATGCCGCACATCACCGAGTTAGGTCCGCGCGTTGAGGGCACGATATGGATCGGCGTGGTAATGGCTTTGGCAATCGAGGCGTTTGTGGCGGCGGTGGTGTACGGGATATAGAGGATGTGATGGCGAGCGCGAAGAGGTACAGCCCGAAGCAGAAAGAGATTGCGAAGAACGAACAAAAGGTTTTGTTCGTGTGGGAGATGGATAAGCGGTACGTTGCGGGCCCGAACGACCAATTCGTGATTCAATGCTGCGGAGCCATGAGCGCAGATAGGGCGCGACGTATATGGGCAATCATTCAGGAAAAAGATAACCAGTAGCGCACCTGATGCGCTGGAGGATGTGATGGACGAAGCAGCGAAGGTACAAGGAGAAGCGATGCAGGAAGCCGACGAGGAAATAGCTTACCGAGCACGTCAAATATGGCGGCGCTTTGTGGGCATTCCGATCACCGAGCCGTATGACAAGGAGTTTCAATGGTTGATAAATCTCCTTTCCGGCAACGAAGAACCAAAGCGGAAACTCTCGGAAGTGTGTGAGGAGCTTCGGCGTGGGCCCGACCCGCCAACAGTGCAGATTCACTTCGCGCATCGCGGCAATGGGGATGACGCGCTGCGGAAAGCGGTGCAGGATGATGTAATAAGCCGCATCTCAAAGTTGATCCGTGCGTTTGCAGTTGAGGGTGGAGAACCTGATCGCAGGGAATATCCAGCCGACACCTGCGAAGAATTGTTGGCGAGAATCGGAGCACTCAAGGCCGTGCTGTCGGAGCCGGTCACGCTGTCGGGTGATAAGTGTCCCAAATGCGGGTACACTACGCGCATCACCATGAACAGCGACTATTCTCCGCTGCATCGTCCGGCAGCCCCAGCACCTGTGCCGGAAGACTTACAGCGGATCGAGAATATGGCCGAAGCGCAGCTCGACCCCGAATTGCGGCGCTATAGAGTTGACCCTGAGCAGATACTACAAAGCATGATCAACAAGCTATACGAGATTGTGCGTGGTGAATCTGAGCGCATCGCGGAACTAGAGCGCTCGCTGGCCGCGAAGGATAAGCAGCTTGAAGCAGATCGCGTTGATTTTCTCGATCTGAACGAGTATTGGAACGGGGGCAGCGGTGCGGCTGTTGACGCCTGCCAGCATACATGCGAAGTGACCGAGACTGCTCTAAATCGCATCGCCGCGCCCCCAGCCGTACCGCCCGGAACGCAGACCACAGGAGAGAGCGAGTGATGGACCTAGTAGGGACTTGTCCGAAGGATTTCTGGGAAGAATGGATTGCCGAAGGTGACGCTGCTGGCGAAGCGTATACGGGCGAGGAGTGGGGATGGTATACGCGCCATAGTCTCGCGGCGAAGATCAAGCCCGGTGATCGTTTCTACGTTGTAGCCCACGGAAAGCTCCGGGGATGGGCACCTGTGACCCGCGTCCGCGATGGCGGAGATGGATGCTACTGCATCTGTCGTCGCGGTGAAGCCGTAGCTTGCACAATCCCATTTTCTATCCCCGGCTTCCGAGGATTGCGCGAACGATGGTGGGATCGAAACGCGGAGCAGCCGTTTGAGAACTGGAGAATGCCATGATCCCCATCATCCAGCACGAGGAAAGGAACGCATGCGTCCACGTAAGCCAGTTTTAGTCTGCGGTAACGACGCCGATCGGGTAGGTGAGATTGCCTACATGCTCGGGCTACAAGCGCACTACAGGCCGATCCAATGCAACCGAAACGGTCTAGGTGAGGCAATTAAGGCGCATTTCTTCTTTGGCGTGATCCTGCTGGAGCGGCCAGGAGAGAACCTGTCGAGCGTGGCCGCAATTGTAGCCGAGAAGCACAATCTGCCGGCACTGATCGTCAAGCCGGAATGTAGCGCTGCAGAGTTGCGGGATCATGTCGCCCAATTGGTGGTGCGCAAGTGCGGCTCACGACCACGAGTGCCGAAGATACCGCCGGTTGCGACAGCGCCCATATCGCCGAAGTGGGCCAAGGTGTGGGAGCGCAGCGCATGACCACGCGCCAGTGACGTGGGAGAACGGGGAGGGAAGCAAATGGCAGAAAAAACGGAATCATCCGCGCGAGTGGAAATTGGGTTGCGGGCCGCGATAATCGCAAAGGCTGCGCTTGAGATGTTGGGAATGGGACCTCTAATCTGCCGCCTTCAAATCAAGGAAGTCGAGGAGAGGGTAACTGAAATGAAAGCATTTCTGAAATCGTTGTAGCCCCCACGCGGGGCACGCAGGGAGGGGAACATGCAGGACAAGCTGAAAACGATCAAGAATGAACTCGCGGGGCTCATCAACAGTCATTCGCTGGAAAATGGCTCCAATACGCCGGATTTCATTCTAGCGGCCTATTTGTTGAATTGCCTGACAGTTTTCGACCACGCAAACAACTGGAACACAGCTTGGCACTCAAAAGATGGAGTTCCTGCGGATTGGCGAGAAAACGGACCTCCGACCGCCGTCCGCGCCCACGATGCGGGGACGGATAAGGGGCTCAGGAAAGCTCGCGTCGAGGATGCTTTCGATAAGATCGCCTGCGCAAACACCGTCACAATTTGTAGTTTGGACGAAATGGAAAGTATTGTGAACCGCGCCCTCGATGGAGAATTTGACGCTGATTTACGAGTTCCTCCCGACTCCCACGCCGCCGAGAGCGCCGCGCAGCTTGACGCCGAGGACCCCGCAGAGCCGGGGGAGGATGTGCCATCGGGCTACATGAAGCTGGGGGCCGTTGAGAATGCGATACGCGCAGCTTGGGCAAGAGCCTGGTTCGGCGGGGTAACTCCAGAATCATTCGAGCAATTTCTCGCTTTAATCATGGCCCGTCTCGCCCCCAAGCCGTCGCTGGCCGAGGAGATGGAACCACAACTTGAATTGAAGTTGGAGAACGTGAAGCCGCACGCCAGTCGAACGCGTGACCGCATCCTTGCGCTATTGCGCGAGAAAGAGTGGCTGGCCGGCTATGAGATTACTGACCAACTGTGCATCCGGTACGGCATGGTTATCAGCGACACGAACGCGACTGCCCGTTTAAGGGAAGCACGGCGCACTGAATTCGGCGGTCACAACATCGTCAGCCGGCCGCGCGCAGGGAGCAGCGCATGGGAGTATGCCTGCCATGATTAAAGCGAAGCTCCAGCACTTCCACATCTCCGAGACGGTGTTCTGCTGCAATTGCGAATGCTTTTCAACATCGCGCGGATCATGCTGTTGCTGCGGCAGTCACTCGCTGTTGAACGCGGCGAACATCCTGAACCGCGACACAGTAGACGACTATGCGCGAGAGGCTGTGCTGTGGCAGTTGCGCGCACAGGATGTGGCGCGACGCAGGCCTTGAGCACAGCCTGCGAGAAGCAGGAGGAGGCGAAGTGAGCAAGTATCACAACCGGCAAACGGCGGCGAGCGACGGAACTGTACTCGCCAGCCAGAAGGAGGCGCGGCGTTATGAGGAGCTTCTGCTGCTCTGGAAGATGGGCAAGATCACGAAGCCACAAACGCAAGTGCGCTACGAGTTGATCCCAGCGCAGGCCGGTGAGCGGAAAGTTGAATACGTCGCGGACTTCGTTTACTCAGAGATGCCGATAGCTAAGTGGCCCGCATCACATGTTGAGGATACAAAAGGGTTTCGCACTGAGGTTTACAAAATAAAACGCAAATTGATGCTGTACGTGCACGGCATCAGGATCGAGGAGATATGACCGACGAAGAGAGAGCAATCGACGTGGCAGCCGCAACGCCGCGCGTGAACGCGATCCTGCATCCGAACGGCGCAGCGATAACCAATGTGGCTCCCTACGAAGCGCCACAGACCGCCCCCAAGCCCCCGCGCGCCCCGCGGAGTGACAAGGGCACTCACAGGCCGCCGGGGCCGCCCAAGCCCCATCCGGCCGGGAAGCTGTCGAGGGAGCAGGTGGATGAACTTGAGGTCAGGCGTGGGACCATGCAGGAAGCCGAGACAGCATATCTTGCCGCGCATAAGGCGTATTTTGACTATCTTGAGGAAATCACCGCCAAGGGCTAAAACGCGGGTGGGCAGCACGCGACGTTTAATCGGTAAATCGATTTACGTGTTTGAGCGTAACGGCACCGGCCCGGTGCAGGATGGAGGGGGGAGGATGCGGCCTTACTACGAGCACGCGGGAATCTCCGGCGTGTGCCGTCCGGTTGTCAATCTCCGGCCTCGGGATGGGGCTGTCTCTCGTAGATAGCCCTGGCAGTCGCGTAGCCTTCTCTGAAGGCTTTCAACATTCCAACTTCAGTTGTAAGAGCGGTTATGTCTCGCGTGTGATCATTGAGCTGCTGGTCATGTGCGGAGATACGCTTAATGCACTCGTGCAGACTGGCCGTGAGACCACCGGCAAAGAAAACGCAGATTATAACCGAAACGATCGTTGGTCCCCATGCCGCCCAGTTCATTATTCTTCCCTTTCCTCCGCAGATTAGATGCTATACTGGTTCCACAACACCGCAGATTCAAATTGGAAAATGGCTTGGCGTCCGGGAAACCGGGGGCCTTCTTTTTGCTTATTTCCTCTCGATCTTCAGCTTTACGTTCAAGGCCAGCGTGGGCACATTCGGCGCTTGCGGCTTGTCCACCGCCGCACTCGTCGGCGCATTTGCCGCCGGTGTTGCAGGTGCCAATGCCGTTACCGCTGAAGCCCTGCTGACAACCCAGAGAACGCCGCTACAGGTCTGCCCCGAGGCCGCCGTGCAGGTCCACGATAACTGCACTTTGCCAGTAGCTCCGCCTGTGACTGGGCCAACGACGTTTGACCAGGAGCCGTACTGCGCCGAGGTTGATCCCGAAGCTGGGAGGTAGCCTTGAACGACATACCCGACTTGGCCGCTGGGCGTGTCGGTGTAGTTGAGGCTCGTCGTCGGAGGCGTGCTGGACCCTACCGCATTCAGGGGCGTGTAGTTTCCGTTGCCAGCCGCGGGAAGCGTGGTCACGGGGGGCGTCACGGGAACCTGCCCATGACAACCGGCAGAAATCCCTAGAACTGCGATACAGGCGAGAAGTGCGAGAGTGCGTTTCATATGATTCTCCTTTTTAGAGTGGGGCCATCATTAGCACAGCCGTTCCTGGTGCGGATGGCGGGGGTGGCGTGCTTCCGTAATTGTAGGCGCCTACTGTCCATGCGCCGCTCGATGGACGAGTCGCGCCGGTGATGTCTGAGTTTAGCGCGGTGATGCCCAGAGAGGTCAGGTTGGCTCCGTTGCCTATTGTGACAGACCCCGTTTGAGGAACGCCGCTTGAATTCAACCCGGCGCTGGTCGCATAAGCCGAAGGACTAGCGTCTTGCCCGGTCTGCGATTGCCACGTCGAGAACGATCCTTGCCAGCCGTGCGAGGCGTAGTTCCAGCAATCGTTTCCTCCGGAAGTGCAGTTTCCTGGTCCGGCCGCATAGATGTTGTTGTGCAGGCCGCCGGATATAAAGGAACCGCCGTTCGCGGCATACAATCCTTGACCGCAGCCGCTGACCACGTTGTTGATGAAGGTCACGTTTGGAGAGCTTGACGTGCCAACTCCTACATCGCCATTGCTCCCATTCGTACACATAACGGTGTTGTTGAACCACTTCCCCCCGCCATCCTGTCCGGTTGTTATGAGGCCATCGTTTACAGGACCGACGCCAGTATCAATAAGCGTGTTGTTGTAGCCGAAGACATTCGTGGTTCCTCCACCGTTGGCCTCGATGAAGATGTGGGCGGTCGCGTTAGCTCCCATGTTGCCGCCGAACTTGTTGTTGTAAATCCAGACCCCGGTGATTGGGTCCGTTCCGCTATCTCCGTCGCCCCAGATATGGATGCCGTCGTGGTGCCAGATATCAGCGGTAGTATCCCAGTTCGCATAATCGTGGATATAGTTGCCGTAGATGTAGACATTTTCGAGCGTCTGCGAAGCCGAAGGCCCACCCAGAGCGATGCCGTGATCCACATTGTAAATTTGATTGTTGGCGATGGTCACCCCGTTCGATGGCCCGCTATCGTACTGGAGCGAGATGCACCAGGAAACGTCGTGCATGAAGTTGTTCTGAATCACCCAACCTGAAATATTCCCGTGCTCGTACATGCACGTTCCGCCGCCCCCGCTCGGAACGTTCGGCGCGGTGACGTACATATCGATGATCGACAAGCCCTCGACGGTGATATTTGTCGAGTTGGTACCACCTTCGATGGCATTGCTGTCATCGTGCAACGTGCAAGGCCCGCCAAGGCAGGTCGCCCCGGAGTCCCCGGTTAGAGTTGCTTCGATGATCCCGCCGTCGCCGCCTGCGGAGGTCCCCTGGCCATCAATGGTGATGTAACTATTACCGCCAAGGTCGATGGCTCCGCTGGTCCCGTTGGGAGGCCACTCGGGGGAAGCGAACACCGTTCCGAGCGGTATGCGGATAATGATTGGATGGCCGCTGGTCCCTGAGTTATTGAGCTGAATGGCCGTAGTGTTCTGGGCTACGGAGAATGAGCCGCAGAAGATATTGATGTCATCCGGGGCAACTGACGACAACGCATTGAAGGTGGCAAGAGAAATCGCTGTTTGCCCAGTGCATATAGCTGGACTACCGCTGCTGTAGGTGCCAGCCGTCTGCGCCACATAGCGGGTTGTGGCGTGTGCCGTGACAGCAAGCATCAGAACCGCGAGTGCTGCGTAGATGCGTTTCATCATTTTCATTCTCCTCATCCCCGCAGGGCGTTAGCACGTCGAGCAGATCAGGATTCCCCTGCGAAGCGGCAAGTAGTTTCTGCAACGAGATGGCCGAAACCACCTTGCCCAAGGGCGATTACAAATCGAAGCTCTTTTTTATTTTCAAACGAGTTGGTCATCTTGGATCACGCGGAATTTTGGCATAGAATATCACCGGCGCGAAAATCATTCCGAGATAAGCGAGAAAAATCAAAAGATCGTGCATTTCATTCCATCCGTTCAAGCACCGTAGATGAACAACCTGATTACCTGTGAACTGCCGTGATTGCGAATTTCATGTTGTCCTTTCGTGCTGCGTGGCCCACTCCCACTATATGCGCGGAGGCTAAAAACAATGCGCTGTAATCGTCGTTTCGTTTATTCCAAGCAGCCCAAAAACGATGCTGCCATTGTGCGCCCCCGTTGGCGTTGTAACTATGCCTACCGCCCCATTTGCGACGCAGTAACCCTGATTTAATGCAGTTGGAAACGTGATTGTGCAAGATGTTGCCCCGGCTGTAATTCCGGTAACTTGAAAAGCGTTTTTGTTCCCAGTTACAACGCCGCTGTTACAAGCAGATGAATAAGGGGAACTTGTGCTTGAAATAGAGTAGCTGTAAAAGTTCGAATCGCCTCCCCCCGATAGTCCGCCGCCAAGCTCAACATTCCAAGTTGAAGAGTTAATGCATAACACGCTTTGACTAGAATTGGATCGTGTGAAGTTTGTCGTGCAAGCGCCATTCGTTCCAGGCGTGATCGTTCCTCCCGGCCAGTTCAAGACTCCCGTGAGAGTCCCCCCACCAATAGGAAGATACGGTAGACCTCCAGATGTCGCACCTTGACTGCAAGCTCCTCCAGCGGGACAAAACCAAAGGTCTGAGGGGATTGAGCCGCTAATTTGTGAAGCTCCTAAGCTGGCAGAGTTGCCTTGTACAGTGAACCCTAAAGCTGTAGTTGACCCAAAATCAATTACTTTTTGATTGGTGTAGCTTGGGGCGTAATAGATGCTGTTCCCCACAAATACTCCACCAAAACTTCCGTTCTCCCCATTCTTATAGAGCGTCGTTCCAGGCGTCAATGTTGCCATTACACTCATCACTAGGCCCGAAGGATGAAGCGTAAACCACGCCCCCGTTGCGCCGGGAGTAGCCGAATCACCCACCCATGTTCCATTTCCAATCACGAGATTAGCTTGGACATTTCCTGTGGTATACGTGATGGCGCACGGATTGCCATTTTGAAGAGCCTCAAATGTTACATGGTCGAAAGTCCATGACGTACCGGGATCAAGCACCCCGCAAGTTGTCAGCGCATTAAATGTTGTGTTTGCTACCTTTACCACGTTACTGTAACTGCCGGAGACATACCCGGTAATTCCATATCCCGCGCTTTGAAGCACCATATCGCTAATTGTGTCGTCAGCAGTTGCATTCAGCGAGATAAGAGCAGAAGCGCCGTACTGTCCGTTACCTTCAATAGCTCCTTTTTCCAGCAATAGATTCTGGCTCCCATCTCCGTTGATAAGCACACCAGTAAAAGACGCGTTATTGTAAGTGATCGCAAGTCCCTCACTCTTAAATCCGAGGGTTGTTCCTAGATTTAAGAAGGGTGCAGTTATGCCCGTATAGCGCAGTTCTGAAGTAATTTGGCCCTTTCCACCTTGGCCCTTGAAAATAATATCGCTCCTGCCTGACAGATTTATCTGCGTGGGGGTTGCACACACTCCAGAAGGAAATACAATCTCCCCGCCTGCTGAGGGAAGTGCCGCGATAGCTGCGGCAATAGCGGCAGCATCATTTGTGCCCCCACAAAGTAACGAGACAACTTGGGGGCTCGCGACGGTGCCTGGGAACGTGCTTACCTGAGAACTTGTGCCGAGCGTACCGGTCTGCGTTACGCCTGTGATGTTCAGGTTCGCCCCGGCTGCGGTGGTCGCGCCCGTGCCGCCCGACGCCGGAAGCAATGGCGATCCAAGCGTCTCACTGCCAGCCACGACATTGCCTGAGAACGATGCGCTAGTGCCGGTGAGTGCGCCGGTCAGCGTTCCGCCAGTGAGGGGAAGTTTCGTCGNNGCTGTGGCCGCGTTGCCTGTGGTGTTGGCTGCGTTGTTTGGTATGTCGCCGGAAAGCAGTGTGGGCAACTGCGCGTGAGGCAATGTGCCAGTGGTCAAGTCTGAAGCGGAAACTGTGACGTTGCTGCTTAATGCGTGGCCGTTAACCGTTGTTGCGGTTGAGACCGCGCCAAGGTTCACCAGCGCCCCGGCTGCGGTGGTCGCGCCTGTGCAGCCGTTGGGGATCAAATTACCAAGTGTGCAACCCGCCCCAGCCGTTCCCGCCGGAAGATCGGCAAGGACTAAAGCTCTAAATAATGGAGACTGAGAAGTACCACCAGGGGGTCCAGCATAGACGACGTTGGCAGGTTCGGGTCCATACAGTGTCGCACTTTGCTCTTGATCGATCTCCGTCAGCTTGTCCAGGCCATTCTCGAAACTCTTCATCGGGACCGGCATGTTGTCCGTGAAAACGCTAGCTTGAGTCACGGGCGTAGTGCGTTCAATCATCAGAGTCCCAGATGCGCAGGCTGTGTTGAGAGTTACTGATCCTCCATTGGATGGGTTGTTATTCACGGCCACTACGGAATAAGTTGAGGGCGACAACACAGTGCCCGCCTGAGTTACGGTGATCGCTGTCGCAGCGGAGTAAGAAAATGGGATCGGGTAGGGGCCCACGCTGCCACTGCAAGTGTAGGACACGCTAGTACTCTGCGTCGTAACCGTAGCGCGTGCCCACGCGCTCGCCAGAATCAAGACCATCAGTAGAAAGATTCTCTTCATATCCCTCACCCCCGCCCCGCAGGGCGTCGGTCGATCACTAATCAGTCGGGCACGTCACCGAGGTCGGAACCACAAGACCCCCGCCGTCTGCGCCACGTAGCGGGTCGTGGCGTGCGCTGCCACGGCAAGCATCAGAACCGCGAGTGCTGTGTAAATGCGTTTCATTTCGCCCCCAAGTCTACTAGCAACGCACCCGGCGTGATGTCGCTGCCGGTTACGTTGCACACGCTCCAACTTGCAGTGCTCGTCGCGGATACCCACACCTTGAGCGACAAACCGCCGCTCGATCCCCAACCCGTAATCGCGTTTGGATTGCCCTCATAGGCCACAGTGAACGTCGATCCCGGCGTTGCCCCAGACGGCGCAACCAGGCCCGTCATCGTCACCGTTGCTGGAGTCGTACAGGTGTTGGCCGTGATCGTGCTCGTGGGCATCGTGAGCTGCACGGTAGCAATGCCTGCGCACGTCACCCCGCTGGTTGTAGTCGCGGTCACGTACTGGCCCGCAGAGCAGCTTCCTACTGCGGCGCGAGCTGCGGCTGCGCCTGAAGCATCAAACGTTGATGTCGCTAAATTGCAATTAAGTAGCGTGCCGGAGGTGGTGTAGGTGCACATATCGCCATCAACATATGTGCCCTTCAAAAGCGAAAGCGCTGGTTGCGGTGCGGCGTTATTGCAATTTAACAAGGTTCCGCTGGACGTGTAGCTGCACCAGTCCCCATTCGTATAGGTTCCCGCGAGTAGGCTGAGGGACGCCTGCGCGCCCATATCACCAAGCGCTTGTGATGCGGTGCGGTATTGTTGAACGTGCGCTGTGCCAGTGGATTCCGCAAACTCTGGTGTGGTTGTCGTGCCTGAGCCATCGGTCACCGTTCCGCTGCCGCTTGGTGTTGCAGCCGAGTAGCATGGATTTGGTGTTCCTCCAGTCGTGTACTCTACGGCCTGACCATTGGTAGGCGTGAAGCCGGTGCAGAATGGGACACCCTTTAGCCCTTCCACGATCTGCGACGAAGATGATCCTCCCAAGTCACCTGCCGCCGTGAAGCCACCGCCGCCACCGTCTACCTGCTGAGGCGCTCCATTGGCGCAGATGTAGAAGTGATTGTTGTACAGGTAGTACGGGGTAGACGAGTCGCAATATGTGTTAGACGGTGTTGTTTGGGACAAGCAATACGGCGCGAGGAAAAGCAAGCACAAGATTAAAGGCAAACGTTTCACGATACCCCCTTAAAGTGTCGCTCTGAAGATCAGGTCAAGCGTGATTTGCGCGCTATGCACGGTATTCACTGTGATGGCAACCGTTAGCGCACTGCGAACGGGTGGATACACCGGATATGGAGCAGTCGCGCTAGTGATCGGAGTCAACTGCGCGGCGCTGGCGCTACCGTTGGTGGTCAGCAATCCCAAGTCCATAGCAAAGCCCCGCGTGTCTGTGATGGTGATCGTGTAGCTTCCCGTGGGCTGAGTCGTACCAGGAGTGCGCCCGACTTGATACAAATAGTACCCCGTCAGGTTGTAGGCATTCAGATAGGCCGTTGGGGATGATCCGGTCAGAGGCACAACCGTAGACGGGAAACTGCCGTCTGCCGAATCGCCGACACAGGTCAGAGTGACGATCACCACTCCAGCATCGGGCACACGATTCGATATGTTCTGTGTGCTGGTGACATCGGTAACGTTGCAGGTTCCAACAGCCCACGCCGGCAGAGCCATGCCAAATGCCAGTAGAACTGCGAGTAATCGATTCCTCATAGGATTCTCCTCACTCAAACTTTACTCCAAAATCAGCCAACTGTTCCAGATTCTTCTTCAAAATGTCCGCGCTTCCAGTAAAAGCCTCAACCTGTGTTCCCTTGATCTGGTCGCTAATCTCTTGAACCTCCGCAACGCACTCATCGATGCTGTCTCCATAAGCGACAACTGCCGCGAAGATTGGGCCGGCCTGCTGAGGCATGATCCACAAACCATCGGGAAACTGCGTCGCGTACCGGAGCTTGATCTGGTCTCGGAATTTGTCGGGAAACTCCACGAGCAAAGGATGCTTATCAACCCACGCGCTTTGCACCAGAACTTCAAATCCATACTTTCCCCTGTATTCCGGCTCAACCAGCTTACCGTCCGCGCCTTCCCAGAGGATCTCCGGCAGGTTCTTCATCATGTTCAATTCCAACTCGAAGACCGGCGAGCCGACTCTCATGGCCGGATCGCTCAGGTACATCTTATCTTTTCCGGTGCGAAACTCCATCGCAAAGAAGTTGCGATACTGATATTCCTTGAGTGCCGGACTCAGCTTTTCGTAGGCTTCCACGATCTTCTTTGGAAACTGAGCCCATTCTTTGACGACGCCAATATACCCCTGATCCTTCTGCTCATTGCCCAGCAAGCCCCGCGAGGGGTACTGGCCGTCAATGCAATAGGTGTCAATCGCCAGATCGAACGTATCGGGAAGATTATCCTCGACAACGAATGTCCGGTAATCGGCTACTGGGCCAAACTCCGCCTCCAACTCGTCCAGATGGTTCTTTGATAGTTCGTAGCCCTCAACGCAGAATGTCTCCGTGTCCCCGCGCGTGCGGCTGATTTTGATCCACAGCTTTTCCTTATCGCGACTCTTGATATATTTGCGCAGCGCCGTCATGCCCGTGACCACTTCGTAAGGCGGCTGGAGTATGTCCAGCGTCTTGAAATACTCGCGCGCCTCCTCACGATAGAGTTCCAATTCATCTCCGTTGCGCGATCCCCAGACTCTCTTTCCCTGCGCTGTGAGATATTCCTGCAATGGCCCCTGGTGCGATTCCGGAAACATGAACAGATCTACATCATCGATGATGCCCCAAATATCGTCCACGCGCTCAAAGGTTGGGAATCCCTCGCCTAGTTCGGTGTGGTAGGAAGTCGGATAGTCCGCCACCCACGGCGACGTGTAGTAGACCTTACCGAAGGACTCACTCAGTTTCTCGGCAAGAGCCGTATATACCCCGTTATCTACTACCGCGACACTCTTTGTAGAGTAGTCAGTCATTGCAGTGTCCCACCTCTTCCGGAGGCCACTCCTCGTCCACCAGCCCCAAGTCCCATAAGGGCCAGAGATTGTCGATCTTGCGCCTACGAATGCACATAATCACCGTCTCTGCCCTGGCAGTCGCATCCCACTGTTTCCTCTGCCCACGCCGGGAAGATGGAAGCCGCCGCCTCTACCTGCTCCGGGAAGTACTCCCTTCCCCGCGTTGCCTGTTTTTATGCCTTCACGGATAACCTGCGAACCCATAGCGTCTCCAGCCAATTCCAACAGGTCTTTGTAGGAGTATTCTTTGTTAGGGTCTTTCAGGGCGTTCTCCACCGTCTCCACCGCGCTTACTGCTGAAATCGGGGCCAACCTTTCAGCAGCGTATTCACTCTGATCTGCGAGCTTTTTACCGAAGCTATCTGCCTTCTTGTAGATAGGCTTGCCGCCGTACTCCACATTCATTGCCATGTGCCCAACGGTTCCGATCACTGGCGCTGCCTTGTTGACTACAAACTCCGCCGTACCCGCTACTGGCGTGTCACTCATTGATTTCTTTACCCACGTCATAGCATCCTTGGGCGCACCGGCAAAGAACAGATTGACGTACATTTCCTTACCGTCCTTGTCCTTTCCTAGATAGACCTGATCGATATGTCTAATGTCGGTCGGATCATACTTCCCGCCAATCGCTAGACTCATTCCAGCAGTCATGGCAAAGCCAGTAGCAAAAGACTTGACAAAGAACATACGGGCGGCGGAGCCTGCCGGTCCACCTTGAAATGCGTACTTTGCGTTTAGGATATTGCTGAAAGTCCAGTCCGGGGCCAAAAGGAACATGCGGTACATATCCCTCATACTCTTGCTCACACCCATCACATCCCAGTTCAGACCACCGTAGGCCGCGTTCATTTCCTTGGCGATGCTGCGCATTGCCGACCCGTATTCCTGATTGGTCGCTTCGGGATGCTTCGCAACCCAAGCCGCCTCCTGTGCCGACATATCCGTAACCTTGAACTTGCGTTGAATCACGTCGAATGTGGTTTTCGTTATGTACTTTGCGAATCCATCAACCTGCTTGATTATGGGGAGATTGGTGAGTCTTCCAAATCCAGTAGGGATATCAGACGGGTTCATCCCCTTGTAGGCTTCGTATTCGGGACCAGTCTTTGTTGTAGTAAGCCCGTAAAGAGCGTGATGCCTTTCCTGCGCCTCAAAATCTGGCGATGAATTGTCTGAGTGCATCGCTCTCACATAGCCGTCCACGCTCATGTTGTTCATGGCGGTAATGCCCATGGTCTTGATGTGGAAGAGGGAAAGGCCAAGCTCGATTGCTTTGGTGACTTGCTGCACATGCAGAAACTTTGCGACTGCGGAAGGTTTTCCTCCACGCTCAAGCAATGGCGCCAGCGCATCGGAAACGACCTTCGGTACGTAAAGGCCGCCTGAACCGCGAAGTGTTTCCCAACCCTCGGGATGGCTGTCTTCGGTTCCCTCTACACCCAAAGCGGTATTCCTCAACTCTGTCGTGAATAATTTAGTAGAAACCGCTATCGCATGTCGGTCCCCATAGATGGCGAGTTCGTCAAAAGCGTTGAATGTACGCGCCTCAAAGTCTCCAGATTTCAACGGATCAAGAAGGTTTAGATACTCTCTCTGAATTGCATGAGGGGTTTTCTCTGTAAATTTTGATCCGCCAAAACCCTTCGCGCCCTTGTCCATAGCCTTCACGAACATTCGCGGGCTGTACCGCGCAGGGTCAATGCTACTATCCATTATTCCCAACTGACGTGCTCTATCAAGCGCTTTCGTGAAATACTCGGTAAGCATCTTGTCGGCGGCCATCATTTCAGGAGTAGGTTCCAAGGCCCTCTCCATCGATGGGATGTACTGCTTGAGGTTTTCATTCGATCCCGCTTTGATCTCCGGGATCGACGAGCGAAGAGCATCGGGATTTTTGCGGTAATCGCGCATGAAGCTAATTGCCCGTTGATGCACAACGTCGGGTTCGAGTTTTCTCAGCCGGCCAACAAGCTGCGCAGCCTCAGTGACGAACATATTGTGCGGCCCGACAAGAAGAGTCCTCAATGCAGACTCGCCATAGTCGGCACCCTTTAGACCAGCCTTTATTCCGTTCAACGTAGCCCTTCCTCCAGCAAAGAACCTTGCGAGTTCCTGTTCCATTGAATCGAAATCCGCTGCGCCCTCCGCCACATTGCGGCCGGCAACCCTCTCTCGTGCCTGTCCGTAGTCCTCGGCGTGAAGCTCTTCCTTGTCGCCTCCGGCAATATCGCTCCACATCTTATAAACTTCCGGCTCGTTTTCCTTGACCCACCGCTTCGCCGCGTTGCGGTCGAGAAACTTGCCATCTGGCGTAACAAAGCCCCGCCCAGACTTCATCTCGCCGCGGTTGTAGAGTTGGTCGATGGTCTGCGGACCGCGTTGCTGGGCCTCAGCCGTGATGGGCTCTCCGGACTCTATCGCCTCTTTCTTGAGCGTCCTAGCCCGGTCAATGACCGCCTGCTCGTGAATCTCCGGATTCTGCAATACCTTGTCCGCGAGCTTAGGATCGGCCTCCAACTCGGCCATCTCAACCGGCTTTTGGGACAAAACTCGCGAAGCGAGGTCTGAATGGCTTTCATTCTCATCGGCTTCGGCAAAAGACTCACCGAAGTTAATAGCAGACTTGAGTCCGGGCGCAGGATCAGGCTTGACGGGGGGTTGCGCGGCGAGCTTGTCGGCAGACTCCTGGGGTGTCGTTCCATCCTTGGCGTACACATCCATGAGGGCTTGCTTAGACTCTCCCTTTCCTAGCATCAACCCGCCGGTCGCAAGATTAAGGGGAACCACCATCAAAGCGGAATCCTCGAAGTCCCGGAGGCGAGGCATGCGCTGATCGAGCAAAGAACCCGCTAAGGTCATTGCGCTGGCCTGATACATGCCCTTCATGGCGATGCTTGCCAGGGGCTTCTCAGCAATCATTCCCGGCACCGGAATGTCGCCTGCAACGCTGAATGCTTCGGCTCCGAGTGCTCCCTTTGTTGCGGACCACAACGCATCGCCTGCTCGATCCGCCAATTCTCCGAAGCTCTTTGTATCCCCCTCTTCGTAATTCTCCATCATCCACTTGCGCAATCCCGCATCCAAAGCTGAACCACCGACGAAACCAGCAATGGCCGCTCCGGGTACAGCAATATCCGCTAGCGCGCCTACAACTATCGGAACCATAACAACGGGATCAGTAGCAAAACTAACCAAGTTGTGAACGCCGCGCTCAAACACATTGGAGGATTCAAAAGGATCGGCCTCTTTCCCGCGTATGAGCATCCCCAATGGCGTCTCTTCAAAACCCGTCTCCGCTGCATAGGCAAATCCCTTGTCATAATCCGCATCGCGATTACGCAACTGATCCTCGATCTCATCATGGTTCTGATAAGCGTATCCTGGCGTCACTCCAATCATCCGTGCGTGGACAGAGGCTTTCCACGCAGCTCCGGAGTCTTCCGGCGTCATCTGCGGAGCGTTCATCGCAGACGGGGACGCTTCCGTAGGCTGTTGCCACGGAGCTTGCTCTGCGCTCGGTCTATCCCACGGCGCGGCGCTCATGGCTGCTTCTCCCAATTCTTCTGGTCGTACTGATCCCCGCCCTTGAATTTCCAGTCCGCATTGTCGTAGTGTTTAACGGTTCCAACGGGGGGCGCATTGGCTTTTGAAGCGGAGGGCAAGGTCGTATCTGTGGTTCCACTTGGAGGATTTGCGCTAGGGTATCGCGGAGTATATTGCCCCCCCGTAGCGCCGGATTTTATTCCCTCCCAGATGTAAGCTGGTAATTGACTCAATGAAGGCGTTGGAAGAACGCCAAATCTCTGATCTAGAAGGTCTGAAATCTGCTTTTGAATCTTCGGCCCCAGAACTTTCTGCGCGATTACCGCCTTATCCTTTGATGGGTTTGCGTTGACCTGCTGCTCCCATGCTTTAAAGGTTTCCGCGTATTTCTCCGACAACCGATCAGCCTCTTCTCGTGTTGCTGTTTTCGGAATAGCGAAGGCGTTCGTGAGTATAGACATTCCGGTCTGGTAGTCCTTGTTCGTCTTGGCTTCATTGATCGTGCTGATTACCTGCGCCTGATCTCTGCTCGTCATTCCTGTAGTGGTACGGACGGTCACTGGGTCAAGAATCTTTCCGGAGGCAATGTCCATGAGAAAATTGCCCGCGATCTGATCGCTTTTTTGCTGTCTTTCTTGCATCGCTATTTGGCGTCCCTGTATACGCATCTGTTTATTGTAGCGATCATTTTCATCCCACTTACTTAGGAGATAACTTCTACCGTGTGCGTTTATTTCGGAGTCTGGAATCTGGAATATCTGGGCGCGCGAAAGTTTATCAAGGTTTGGTTCGTACTTGTCAATAGCCCGTGTATTTTTGTCAGCCTGATTGTGCTCGGATAAGGTTCTCAGACGTTCCTCATCTTCAATCAATTTCTCCGCCATCACTCGATCCGGATTACCCTTTTCGTCCACTAAATTGTGTTGTTGCAGCCATTGTCCGTCTTTAAGGACATTGCTGCGAGCTTCCCAATTCTCGGTCCCGTCTGGGTTCTTAAATTCCGGCGCACCGAGAGCGGCATCCTTGATGTTGAGCGCACCGTTAAAGTTTTGCGACTCAGCTTGCTCATTCAAGTGCTTGTCCATGTCAATCGCATGGTCACGCAGGATGTTCACTTCAGCGGGAGTTATGTTGATCAGGTTCAACGGTCCAGTTGCGCTATGTTGTCCGAATCTTCCATACTTTCCAGCCTCCGCATCTTCGTGATACTTCTGACCAAAGGCGTCCGCATCAGCAATTCTCTGCTTTTCGTCTCCTGCAAACTTGGCCATAAACTGCCCGGTGTCCTTATAGTGCTGCCACGCCTCATCTTCGGTATGGAGTTTCCCATCGTAGATTGTCGGAAAGAGAACTTCCACCCCATCCTCATCACGGCTGGCAGAATAGACGGTTCCAGTAGTACCTTTCTTAATCGAACCCGTATCAACCTCTGGACGGTTGTACCATTGAAAATTTTTACCAAGTTCCACGAGAGTGGAATATCCAGATGTAGACGGTGGGGCTCCCTGAGTACCACCTCCCAACTGCGCAATGGCCTGCTGTCTCTCCATTGGATTGGCGCTGGTAATCGCAGCTTCATTGATTTGTTTCTGTGTCGCCTCCTGAAATGCGTCCATGTTGAGTTGCTTTTCGGCGGTGGTCATCAGGCCATTCTTGACCGCATCATCGTACAGACCTTCAACGTGGGAATGAATCTGTTGCTCTTGCGCCACAGCGCCGCTGCGGTGCGCTGCTACGAGTTGCGGGAGAAGCGTCTTAATCTGGATAGCGGTGTTTGCGTCGTTTTCCTGCCCCAGCAAAGTCAGTTGCCTCGCCTGTCCCAGCGTGTCCATGCTCGGCTTCAAGCCCTGAGCGGACATCTGGATTTCTATCGCGGCGGGAGACTTTCCGAAGTCCTTGACAACCTGATTCAGTTTTCCATTCGGGCCCGTGTACTGGTCTAGAACGTCTTTTACCTGTCCGGAGTTGGTTGTTTTCTTGAGTTCGATTTGCAACTCGTCGTCGAGCGCCTTCATGTGGTTCTGCGCAGCGATCTCATCGACATGCTTCTGCGCTTCCCGGATGTGCGCTTCGAGATCAAGTCCCGTGTCCGCAATGTCTCCAGAGGTGTCCGCCAACTGAGCAATATCCTGCCCAGGCTTGCCCGCCTGACGGGGATTTATGTATGGCTTATCGACGGATTGAAGATCGGGCACACCGGGAATCTGCGGCATTACCAGTCACCCCCTCCGCCGGCAGGTAACGGTGTCGGAGCTTTCGCACCGTAGTAGGCGGTCGATGCCTTCGTGAGGCCACTCAGGAATGAACCGATTCCGCTCATTGTTCCCGAGAACGCCGCAATCTTCCCGTAGTAGCGTTGCATCGCAGCCTCTTCAGTCCCAGCCTCTTCGATCTGTACGCTTTCCTTGGCTCCGCGCGCCACCGTTGCTGCCATGATGAGTAGCGGCGACCCTGAAGCAATGTCCACGCCAGCGGCGGCATACCGGCCTGCCTGAGTGCCAACTAAGGAAGAAAACTTTTGCTGATTCGCTTCCACTTGATCCCGCATATTCTCAAGCGTGATGTCGGCGTTGTAGTCGTCGGCTGCCTTCTGTTTCTGGCCGGACTCATATCCCCCGAATCCGCTCATCACTGAAGAGAGAACACCCACCCCAAAGTTGGCTCCCGATATGGATTGCGGCGTCATAGCTGTACCTCAAAGATACGCGCGTACATGGAGCAGGTTTCTCCGGAAGGGCCGAACTTCCTCATCGTTCCCTCGTAATCGAACCCAAGATGACGGAACAGGCGCTCAGAAACTCCCCGAGCGCAGGTAGCCTGAACTCTCTGGAATTCTCCGACGCTCACGAGAAGGGGAAGTTTTGCTCGCATAGCACGCAAGCACGTCAGGAGATGCTCTCGGAAGAAACGAGTCGGAAGCAGCCACGCTTCGCCACGGTGCCATTGGAGATTCACAATCCCTCCCGCAAAGACTGGTTCCCCATCGACAATCAGGCAAAGAGAAGAGCTTCCTGAAGTAAAGTAGGAGCGCCGATCAAGCAACGCCGCGAGTGCCGGCGAAACTCCAGCAAGAAGCTTGTCTAGGTGCTCGGGATTGAGTGCCACTACTTCGTATGTCATATCAATCCTGATTCGCGGAATCGCGCCAAACCAGACCTCGCAAAGTGAACGGCAGGGGATCGCTCTGGGTCACATAAAACGTCGATTCGTCGCTCCAGTCGTCGTCCATATCGCGCGTCAATTCAAGTGTACTCATTGCCGGAGGTTGCAACATTGTTCCCGGCCCGTAAGTGATGTCGTACATGTGGGCAGGATCGGTCCCGTACTCCCCCCCCATCGACTGATACACACTCAGCGTAACCCGATTGAGCTTTTGCTTCATACCCCGCGTCGTAGATCCCTGCGCGGACATCACAGGATTTGTCGGTCGAATCGTTATCTGGTAGGGAATCCCGATGGTGATGAGGTTGGAGAAGTAGGGAAACACTACCGTATCCGAGGTCACTATCGTCGGCTGAAGAATCACTGCACCGTCGCCCACCGCCACAACCTGTTGACCGAGAAGGTAGCTCATCCCAGTCACCTGATTGGTCACCTCCCGGACCGTTCCACCGCCCGTATAGACGCCAAACAAAGTTGAGTCCATTCCAACCAACTGGAATTCGTTTAGAACTGCATTGACCACCGTGTAGGCTTGAGTCGCATCCTGATTGATTTGCGTCATGCCTTCTACGCCCGATATCTGCACCGTCATTCCGTCTGTAAAACTGTGACCGGGAGCCTGGACCTCAACAGGAGTTCCATTGTTGATTCCCGTGATGGCCACAGGTGGCAATCCTTGCCACTGCTGACCACAGTTCACAAAGAAGGCATTCGAGAGTTGACCGAACAATTCTTGCGGCATGAAGTATTCGACGTACCGCATTGTCACGCCATTGATGGTCCGGTTGACGACAACGGAGATTTGATCCTCTATATTCGCTCCGCTGATGACCGCAACAGATTCAATGCTTCCCCCTTGGGTTTGCATATTTATGCGGAACCACGCATACACCTGATCCTGCGTGTTAAAGACAAGTCCGATCATTTGCCCATCATTGCGCACGGCCCAGAAAATCGGATAAGGCTCCGCCTGAAACGCGGTCTGTGCGATGCCGGATTGAGCCGAGGACGGACCTAGAGTTATGTTGCGGTTGAGGCGTGTCAGGTCGAAGTTGTCCCACTGGTTAGACACGAAGTTGAAGACCAAGAATGTCACGATTCTGGTGGACCGAGAGACGAAAATTGCTGATCCATTCACCAGTTGCGGCTGCAAGGGACTGACCCCGAGGTTGCTTTGCAGGGCCGCATTTACATTGGTTTGGCTCAGGGACGATCCGTTCGATCCCTCCACAACCCACACGCCTCCAGCACTGCCGATCAATAGAGCGTTGGGGGTTCCAATCATGCTGAGGAGTTGGTTTAGTTTGTTCGCAACCAAGGTGTATTGGAAAGCGTAATCGTCTTCGTTGGGATCGCAGATGAAATCGTAGTAATCATCTTGAACACTGCCATTGATCTGCACGGGATTGTTGTCGCTTCCTCCGATGGTCAAGCGCTCTTGGTAGAGAGTTCCGCAAGCTGGATAGTCTCCCGCCGCTGCGAAGAATGGAAAGACCGCGACTGCAAATCCACCGCTCACATAGGCTAAGTATCCGGTGGTATCGACTAGATTCCCGGTGTTGGCGTCAAGAAGGTCGAAAGAGCAAGTCCCGTCGCCATTGTTCACAAAACTATCGACGTAAAATTCCCCTTGATTAAGTTCGACCATCCCGCCGATGAGATTCATGTAGATTCGCTGATTGTTGCTAAAAACTGTAGTGGTCGCCGCAATCGTAACGACACCAGGGTTTGCCTTCGTGATCCCGGTGATCGACTGTCCGAGGCCGTTGTATCCGGTCTTCACAACGTCCAAAGTTCCGCGATATGTGGAACCATTGCCTAATGTTCCGGGGAGCGCTGGTGCATACTGCCATGAATTAGCGGCGAGTCTTTTAATCTGCGCCGGCGGATAGTTGGGATGGAAGACCCACAACACGTCCGCGCTTTGCGTTGAGCAATCGAGAGCGAATAGGTCGGCCTCGGCATACGGCGTGGTTAGCTCAATCGGCGGTTCCGCGAGGCTGGTTCCGTCTTCCCAAAACGCCGAGTTCCACGACAGTCCTGTCGCTCCAAAAACTAGAGGGAATTCATCGAATTGGTTGTTTGCGGTACATTCTGCTATCCAGTTTTGCGTGTTCCATCCCAGGGGGGCGTAGACAAGAGAAGGTACTGCGATCCACGGAGCCGCATAATAAAGAGCATTCGGAGTTACCGTCCAACCCGATAAAAGAACCTGGTTGCTCGTCGAAGCATTCAGTTCCGATAAAGCTCTAATTGCAGTCTCAATCAGGTTTGCAGCGTTGTTCGCTGCCGTTGTTTTAGCCAGCGCGATATTGATGCCTTGGTTTGGCGAACTCCCGGTAATCGTGACGCTAAGAACATCAGAAGTATTGGTCGTGAAAGTAATTGGAACTGTCTGAGCATTAGCCGTTCCGTAGGGCGCCGCGATGTAGAGTCCCTTGCGGTTTGGAGTCTGCCCTATGAAAGCAAAGAATGGACCCACCAGTGACAGGTTTGCAGCGACATACGCAGTCGCCGGATCATAGTTGAGGGCAGTGGGAAGAGTGACCGCCAGCCCCAAAGACCATGATCCTTCGCTCGCCCCTTCCCAGATACGGATAAGTCCCGCTGAGAGTTCGAGGATCGCCCCCTGAATTGTCGAAAACTGGAACGGGACGAGACGACTTTTTCCGCTCGAACCCGTCATCATGCTCTCGCTTGCGATAGTCTGCGAGTTGTTTACTATGTAGGTTCCCGTATAGCCAAGCCCCGAACCCAGAGCAGTGATGACGGTTCCCGCGGCGATGCCTGTTCCGTAGAGCGTCTGCCCAACACGGAGGCTCCCCTGCGCTACGGCTGTCACGGTGAGGGTCGTAGTGGCGATTGATCCGGTGAACATAGAACCGCCGCGGGCGGAAACCCCAGCGAAGTAGGTTCCGGGCATCTTCTTGGCACCGCCCTCGACGAGCGGTACGGCGTTTTCTAAAATTTTGCAGGCAGAATTATACTTGGCGATGTCATCTCGGAAGTCTACGAGAGGACTGCACTCCCCGGTGTTAAATGATTGACGTACAACGGCTAGCTTTCCACCACTAGGCATAGACTCTCCTATTTACATTATTATTTATTCCTGCTACCAGCGGAAATAGCGGCCGGCGTCTACCCAGGATGTGCTCCCGGCTTCGTCTTCGCTGAAATCGAGGCATTCGTTCTGGGCCTCGGCAGAATTCAAGCTGTCTTTGTACATCTGCTGCATCAGTTCAAACTTCGATTTGTCCTCCGTGACGCCGATCGACAACTCCATCGCCAATCGATTACAGAGGCAGTTCACGAATCCTGGCATCAGTTGTGTGTAATCGGAGATCAGTCGGATGTAGTTAATCATCGCCGGACCCCGGAAACCCATGTAATCCGTGAGCGCGTACCTCCCCGCAGGAAAGGGCAAGGAATACGGTGTCGGCGGGCATGTGATCGGCGACGACCAGCCAGCGGTAAGAGTCTCGATGACGTAAGGAGTGTCGTAGGGCCAGAACGGAGGATCTTCCCGCCTATACCATCCTTCGCCCTCTGGACCCCAGAGCCAGGCGAAGTGGTGTCTGTCCCTGGGGCGCTTGTGCGGGCGCACGAATCGGAGGAGGTCAGAGGGTAGAGCCCATGCAGCCTTGTAGGAATAGAGGGGGATGACTGGGCTTAGCTCAAGCTGGACTCGAGTCTTGGCGAATTTCCAGTCGCGCTCCGCCATTACCTCTCCAAACACGAAATCCCAAACCGCGAGACACTTAACGGCATTGGGGGAATTCTCGTTGACATTTGTAATTTGCCCACGAGCTCCTATTCTCCCCAGTGCAACATTACATATGCTGGTTTGTGAATAATTCACGCTTCCTCCGTCGCATCTGGTGAAGGCTTATGAACTGGCAGTTCATGCAAAGGATACGGAATCCGGAAGGGAATCCTTCTCTCTTTAGCCACTGGTAGAAATTTAGTCCCGCGTTGAGCCTGATACTTTTTCTATGTGCGTTTCCTCCTCCATCAATGTGATCCACACTTAAACATGGAATCCTGTCCTCGTTGCACAACGCACACTTCATCGTACCGTGGCTATACTTTTCTACCACTAACGTCTTCAGTTTAACCTTGTGCCGCCGAGAATTCTCTTCAACACGAGACTTCTTGACTGGATCAGCACGATTGGCCCGATCTCTAACTCGGGCTTTTTCGCGAAGTTCCTCAAGATGTTTTTCTTTATAGGTTTGGATGTAACCGAGAAATCTTTCGCGGACTTCAGGACGCTTTCTATACTCTCGCTGATAGTCTCTCGCGTATGCCCTAGCAGCATCTTTCTGGGATTCAGATTTATCGCCGTAGTTCAACCTGCCCCCTACGCCGGGACAGTTGCAGTCTCGGCAGTATTCCTGTGACTCTTGTTGTGGACTCTAATGGCGTACAGGTTCGGAAGAACCTCACCGCATGTTTTGCAGGTGAATGTCTTGCCCTTCTTCTTCCCCCGTTTTTCGATCACAACCGACTCGTCAGAAACCACTTCCTCGACGGCCTCAGTCTTGTGAACAGACCGGGTGTGAGTTCCAAGATCATTCAGAGATTCGAAAGGCTTCTGGCATTGCTTGCAGATGAAACCGCCGGGAGCGGGACTAACTCCAGTTCCGGTCATCGTTCGGTCGAACTCGAAAACGTAAATATTCCCGATCTTCATAACAGCAAGAGTACCGTCGTGCTCGATCTCATAAGTCTCGCCGGGATAGAACGAGAAACACTTCGGACTATCCCATGCGAGAGAGATGCATTTGGCTTGCACCTTCATTGTTCCCCACCTGTCTTGGGTCCAAACCATGAGGTCAGGTATCCCGTTGTCGCTGCGCCGCCGGCATTGGCCGCATACCAGCGCAGAAACTCCAGAATGGACGCTCCGTTGACGGGAATGAAGTAATGCGCTCCATTCACCCCCAACTGCGCCGCACTCAAGGTTCTCGCCGCGATGATGTTGGTTGCGGTGCCAATGAGTGCGCCCGTCGCCGATGACGTGAGAACAGAGAAGGCGATGCTGGTCGTCGCGGCCGTCAACATGGGCGCCGTGATGACCAGGTGAATCCCCATCTCAACCCCGCCATCCCCAACGACTTCAGGCGGGAAGGTGTAACCCTTCTCCGCGTAGGACGGGAACTGCGGAAGCCACGGGTAACTTGCCCCCGTATTCGGTGCCCCGAAGTCGAGTTCGTTGTTCGAGTACTGCGCGCTTCCCGTCAGAGCATCGCCTAGCGTGTTCGGTCCAAACGTCATGGCAGTGCCGCCGGAGACGGTTTGCGAGATGTTGACGATGTAGGTTGTGCCTCCACCAAGACCGATGCCGGTCCCGAGGGCGGTAATGAAGGTTCCGGCAGTGACTCCGGGACCATTCACACTCTGCCCAACCACGATCTGACCGGTGGTCAAGGTCGTGACAGTAAGGGTGGTTCCGGAGATGGCGCAACTGGAAGCTGCGTTGATTGTCGAAGTGATCGGACCGGAGACGGAGGTTCCGGAGCCGTGCAACATTGCAACTGCATCTGTGACTGGCATGTGTCCCTCCTTAGCTCAGGACCGTTTCGGTTGAGAGAATCTTTTCGGCGACGTAGATCGGAATGTTCTGGAACTTGGTCACCGACCGTCCAAACACATCCGTCTCATTGGCGTTGAAATTGGTGTAGGCGTTGAGCTTCTGCGATACCGCGCGGATGTCGATTTGCGTCTTCAGCGCGCGGTTGACCAGAATCACCGTGCCGGAGCCCTCACCGCCCCGTGGCAGTTGATTCTTGGCCGCGATAAAGACGTTCTCGTCGAAGTTGTTTGCGGAAAGGATCGTCGGATTGATGTTCGCGATGCGCTGCACGGCACGTTCATCAGCGATCTGGATTCCCATATACCAGGTCAGCAAAGTGCCGAGAACCTCGTACATGGCATTTATTCCTATCGTTCCGAGCGAACTAGCGAGTTGCTTGGTGTACTGCCCAAGGTCTTCCACACTCAAGCCAGCGGGCGTATTGGGAGGATAAATCCCGTACACCGAGTCGTCGCCGAACTCGATCATCCATGCGCTTGTAACAGAGCCATTGGTAGCGCCGCCCTTCCACACGTTCGGCTGCCAGCTCGTGTCTCCGTTTGGGTAGGATGCAGTGGTGTTGAAGCGGGTAGCCAGGCCATTGAATCCTCCGGGGTTGGTCGCCAGGTTTCCGTAAATCAGGTTGGACTCCATCAATTGAAACAGTCCCTCTACGTGGTTCATGTCCTGGTCCGCTCGCCATGCGTTCGGATCGTTCTGGAGCATCCAGAGACCCTTGTCCACTTCGCTTCGATCCTCGAAAAGAGCGATGGGGTCGTTGATGGGAGTGTTCTTCGATGTCGTCGGCTTGATTCCCTCGTTCCAGCGGCGCGTCGAGGCCGTGGGAAGAGAATCGGTGCGGACGGCAATGTTCGAAAGGATGTTGTTTGAGGGTTTGAGTGGCATCATCCTGACCAGCGGTGTCATGCGGTCAAGGATGCGTGTGGGGAGAACGAATCTCGCCCCTGCATCGGCGGACGAATAATTCGCCACGATGTCGGTAAACGTGGAATATCCCAGTTGGGAAATATCGGCCATGTCGAGCCTCCTTTAGGCTCAGGACTTTTTCGGAGGAGCGGGACTTTTCGAGTAGCCGATGAAGCTGGACTTCGCCGAACTCCGACTCATCCCTCCCTGTGGCGACTTGTCCTCGCCGGTCAGGGCAGCGAACTTTAAAAGCATCCTGATCGTGGTCGCCCGGTATGCCGAGTTCCCATTCTCGAACGCCTTGTCAAATTCGCCCTCTCCGTACTTGGTCCACATCCGTTTGGCCAGTTCCACGCTGGTATCAAACTTGTCGCCCAACTCGGTTCTGAGCTTCTGTTCATTGGTCGTAATTTCCTGCTGACGCTGCGCATTCGCAGCCTCCACAAGTTTCTGTATCTGAGCGTTAAAATCTCCGCTCAGTCCATCGGCTTGCGCGGCAGTAATACCACGCCTATGAAATTGGGTTTTCCAGAAGTTCGTCCACTCGGGGGCATTCTTGTCCTCACCTTGTAGTTTGTATTCACTGGGCTGTTTGGGTCGTCCCAAAGCGTCGTAGTAGAGGTTCCGGTCCTCATCGCTCGCGTCATCCGGCAGTTTGGGCACATAGTTGCTCAACTTTCCCTCCAGTTCGGAGACCTTCGACCGCACCGCAAGATCGTCTTTGGCAAAATCGCCAACCGTCTTGAAGGCTTTGAGGGCTTCGTTCTGTTTGAGATCGTCGGGCAGACCAGCGCGCCATCCCAGGGATTCCGTCTGTGTCTGAGAATCGTTCGTCGTTTGGGTATTGTCAGGCATATGTTTCTCGTTTCAATAGTACACCGTCGTGTCAAGTCCTCTTGACTGAAGGCGACTTGTCATAGTCGATCATCTGGTTCGGCGGTCGCTTCTTCTTCTTCCATTGGTCAAAGAGCGATCTGCGACTTGCCATAGCTGGCTTCGTGTCGTCGTCGAGCGCGGCATTCGAGGCATGACCAGTCGAGCCACCCTTGCCGCCGCCTTTTGCTCCACCAGCCATGGTCACTCCTACGAAGTCGGGGTTGTGTCTGCCGTCACACGCTGCACGTCGCCGGCAACCGAGTCCATGAACAGGAGAGCCGCCTTCAAGTTGACTACGGCGATTCCCGTCTTGCCAGTCACCTTGAAGGTAATGGTCTGCCCGGAACCGTTGTTGACGACAAAATGTTTTCCTGGAACCAGCGCCGGGAATATGGCGTTTGCCGCACCGCCCGCAAGGATCACGGAGTATACGGACCCTGCCGTTTCCTCGGGATTCATATTCCAGTCCGCAGTACCGGAAGCGTAACTGTGCGAAACATTCTTATCGACCATGAAGGTAGCCTTGCCAGCTTCCTGCGGATACCTAATTCCGCTAGGTCCCCCATACCGTTCATTGTCGTAATACGGCGCTGTTCCTGCCATGTCATTCTCCTTTTTGAATCATTCCAAAGTCTTTGTACAGCCCGTTGAAGGCACCGGCGTGCTCCGCGATGATTACTGCCAGAGAGTATTCACCCAATCTCACCGGGTCATCCGCGTTCAGTGTCTTCCCAAAATGCCCCAGCGTCAAGATGTCTCCCAACACTATACGCCCCTCGGCCGTTCCGAAGACGTTCTTGTACCTCTGCTGCATGTCCTTTGCTTCCTGAAGAAGATCACGCTCCGGCATCGCCGCCTCCTATATCTCAGAAAACTTAAGCCATTTTGAGATGCGAATCGGAATAATCCATCTCCAGATATAGAAATATCGTGCGTATTCCCGCCTCTCATATGGAACTGAGGCGGGATCTGATGATACTAGCATCTTGCCCCAAAGAGAGTCTCCCAGATCCCGCATTCCCCTCCAACCTTTACAGCTAATCATCATGATCCCGATTCTCCTCCACCCATCAATTCCTTCAAAATGCTTCCAGACTCCGGAGACTTGCTCAATGCAGCGGCAGCCTTGGCCATCTTCGGCACGACATCAGCAGTCTGCTCCTGCTGGGCCCGCTGATTGAGTTTCTGCAAAATTGCAGCGAAAGTCTTTTCGTCGTACACAACATCGACGGGAGCATTGACTGCATCCCTTAGCGTTCTCAAAATCTGCGGAGCGTTGATTGCGTGGATGATGGTTGGGTCCATCTGAGCAACCTGTGCGGTCAACTGGAGGAATGAAGTGATCGAACGAACCGTGGTCAGACGGGTCTGGGCCTGCGCTAGGGGTCCGAGGTACTGGACCTCAACCGGACCATGTATCGATTCGAGCAGTATTTGAGGGGGAGAAGGAATTCGGCCTGCCTCAGCCTCAATCGAGTACACACGAGCGATAAGCGGATCAAACGCCTCCGATTGAAGGTTGCCCACTCGGGTTCCCAAAATTGCGGCTTTCTCTCCCTGAAGTTCCTGCACCTGGTCGATGACCATGCGCGAGGTATTGCTTGCTCCGGCCAGTTGTGAGAATTTCTGAAACACGTCGGTATAGAAGTGCTCATTGATAACCGCCACCACGCGGTCCTGAAACTCGATATTGAAGGGCAGGTTTTGTACACCTGTTCCATTGAGGGGCATCGGCGCCCGCGTGCGAATGTCCCCGCGATTGGATTCGATATACGTGATCCCGTTCGGATCCCGCTGAATAGCTCCACGAAGGTCGGAATAGGCTACTAGGGGCGGCTCGGCGGCACGCTGCCCTGTTACTAGATTGGTTCTGGCCATCTGGTTGATCTTGGCAATCGAAACGAACGCATCGTGGGCCGGACCTCTGCCATAGACCTCATCCGAGTTCTTTCGCCAGCGCCATGAAATCATAGGCATGGAATCGTATCCGCCCTCTTCGGCGATGACGTTCTTTGAATCCGCGAGCGCTGTAGTCATTTTGCCCGGAACGAGAATCTTCCCGCCCCTGCAATAGACCCACTCCGACTCCCAACGCTTACCCTTGGCGTCGATGCGCTGCGGTTCGTAGTCCTTGCGCGGGTAAATCGCGTGGAGTACGTCACGCTCCGAGTGCATATTCGATTCATAGTCCCGTTTGAAGTTGGGCTCGATTGAGCACATCTTATCCCAACTGAACTTCTGCTCAAGCTGGCGCAGCGTCTGCTTAAAGACGCGATAGTCCGTATCCACTTGTCCAAATTGATTTTCTGCAATGAAGCACTCGCGGAAGTGAGGAACCTGAAAAACAATTGTTCCACGTGGAACATCTTCCTCGATCACCATATGTGCTGTCCCGCACGTCGCTCCATCGGAGATGAATTCGGTCACTACATCGTAAAAGTTGCTCCGATTGAACGCCGAATACATGACCGTCTGGCAGTCCTGAAGCCACTGCTGGACCTGGGGATAGGAATCAACCCTTTCGCCGGTCCAGCTTCGCATCTTCGACGTGCGGGGAAAGTTGAACTTACCGGGAAGCTCCAAAGCAAACCACGGCTGGTTCCTCGAGCACAAATTCCCGACCATCCCATCTCGTAGCTTGTTCCGAGCGAGCATAGCGGTATCGTCATAAACAAATTGCCCGGTCTGCTGTCCGTCCCACAGGTCACGGTCTGTGATGAACCTGCGCCCGTGGTTAACATACGCGATGATGTTGTCTATTGCCGGTTCCCAGAACAGCCGTTGTTCGGCAAGCACGAGCAGGTATTTCAGGCAGTCCTTCGCCTTCTGGTCATCATCCCGTTTCCCAAGTTTGGAGAGGGTTTCGCCTCGCTCTCTGGTGTAGGTCTTCGATGATCCGAAGGGATAAGTCATGCTCCCAGAGTCGCTTTCTGCGTCGTAGCCGTTCCCGCCCCGAGAGGATTTGTCAGCACCGTGGACGCCATGCCCCTGCGCTTGGCCAGGGCCGTAGCCTGGGCCTGTGCCGCCGCGTTCGCGGCATTGGCCTCATCGGTCGCGGTATTTGGCGTAGTGGGTGCCTTGGGCATCTCGGCGATAGCGACGCCGGTCGCCGCGGCACCGATGCCGGCGGCAATGAGCGGAATAAAGGGCAAGAGGGGCGCGATTTTAGGCCACCTTTCCCATTATTTCAGATAGAATGGGGTTGTGGGAGTCGTAAGCTCCCGCACACTTAAGGTCTAGGAGGACCATCCATGCCAACCCCATTGCAAAAATTGTATCCCAAAGAGACCGACGAGCAGCGCCGCGCCCGCCTCTGCGCAAATACCAAACGTCACTACCACCGAAACATAGAGAAAATGAGAGCCAAAGATCGCGCTCGCTATGCAGAGCGTAGGGAGGAAGTTTCTGCAAGAAAGAGAGCGGCGTACGCTGCTGACCGCGAGAACAAGATAGCCACTGTCGTAAGGTGGCAAAATCGAAACCCTGAAAAGGTAAAGCAATCCCAGAAAGAAAGAAACTTATGGAGATGGTATGGATTAACGATGAAAGATTTTGAGTCTCTTTTCTTAAAGCAAGGGTCGATGTGTCCGATTTGCTTATGTAAGTCCCCGGAAGGGAAGAACCCGTGGCATGTTGACCACGATCACAAAACGGGGCAGGTGCGCGGCATCCTCTGCTCTCCGTGCAATTTGATGCTCGGCCATGCAAAAGATAATCCACAAACTCTCCGTGCTGCTATCGTCTACCTCACCTGCAAACCATGGTACAACGGGTTGGCCGAAACCGCACGATTATCTCTCGCAAGCAGCATCCGGGCAAACTCTTGATCGATCTCCTGCTCCGGCGCTTTGTACACCGGCTGCTCGAGCGCAGCGTAGCGCACGCAGTCGCAGGCATCTTTGTACTGCTCCTCTGGCTTGTCGGTGCCTTCCTTCCACTGGTAGTTAAACATGTCCTGAATCGGACCTCGGTTCCCTTTGCAACCTTCGGCCGCGAACATCATGCCGGGAAAGCTGGTTCCCTTCAAGGTTGAATAGTGGGGCTTCAGATACTCCTTGACCATCTTGTGACCCAAGGCAATGTCTCCCGGCGCCGAGTGAGAGAGCACGATATGCTTGATTCCGGCCTTATCCAACTCCTCTTCCCACGTTGTCTCGAATTCCGCCGTCTGACGGGTCTGCGATCCATACTTCGCGTCGAGGATCACCATCCCGGCCTCTCGATAACCATGCTCGGCGCGCTTCACCTTTACCTGGCGAGCAATCGAATCGATGGTCCCAGAAGCTAAGAGGTAAGTGTACCAGTAGACCCGGTTTGCTGCTTTGCCGTTGACCACAATCTCTTCGGGGGAAACAGCCCCAAACAACCACCGGGTAGGTCTAGCATCGTGAGGATCGACTACCTCAATCCGCATCCAGTCGCGCGGGATCTCGAAGTCTTTATAAATGTGAGCGTCGCGGTCGAGTTCTTTGTATACAAGACCGGACAAGTGTTTCCATTTGCCTTCTTCGCGGGCTTCCCTTTCGTCTGGGTCTGTGATGTTTTTGAGGAAGTTTAGAATACCGGCTCTAGGCAAAAATCCCATCACCGCCCCGCATTTTGGGCAATGAGCAACCGGCCGTACCTGACCCGGTTCCAACCTTTCGGGATCGTTTTCCGGAATCGTCAGTTCACAAGCTCTGCACCAGTCCTGGCAGTTATCCCACGTAGAACCACGGAAGACCGCAATCTCCTGATCGTCCCCGCCATTGTTAAAAGCGTGAAGTGACAATAAATCATAGATATACGCCTCTTTCAATGGCGTCATGGTGAGGATCATGGATCCGTTTGTGGACATTAGTCCACGGGTAGCCGCGATCAGAATCTCCTTTGGGGGCGGTTCATCGAAGTGAACCCAATGTGAAATGACACCTTCCCACGTCTCCGCCGGCTGAACATACGACCGGAAGTTGATCGTCGATCTGTTATCCAAGGTGAGGCTTTTGATCGATCCATCTGAATACCGGCTGAGGTCCGTAATCATTCCCTTGGGGATCAAGCTCATAAACTCCGGCTCGATCCGCATCGCCAAAGTCTGACCAGCCACTTCGCAACCCACAATTCCACTGTTCGGAACCTGAATGGGAATCTTGAAGTCGGGATCACTTTGCAGAAGCCAGGGACGGAACCCAAGGGCGTGAGCGATGTCCTCCGCTACTCCCATAGTCGTTTTACCGACCTGATTTCCACTTTCAAACAGTCTTGTCCTTGGCGTCCTTCCACGCGCGTTCTTCATGCGAATAAAGGGTTCCTGCGCCCGATTCATTTGCAGGAAGCCAATTCTTATGTAGCTCTCGATCCTACCGGCAATCTTGGCGATGCTCGCCGGATCATCCCTTGAGTAGCCTTCCAGCAAATCCGGGGTCGCCTGCTGTCCTCTGCGCGCCATCAATCAAAACTCAACCACTTGAACAATTTGAAGCGCAAGGTTGATTCCCGCTTGACCATGTGACCTGTCGGAGTCAACGGGAACAGGAAAAAACGATTAAGGCAATACATCCAAACTGGAGCCATTGCATCATCCTAACGCACCGAGGCAGCGGGCGTGTCTCGGCTTCAGACTCGGCCCGCTGCCAGGGAGAGGAACTTTAAGCTGCCGAACCTTTTGCCATCGCTGCGAGATGAGCTGCGGTCGCACCGGAAGCTGCTCCTGCCGCCGAAGGAGTAGACGGCGTAGAGAACTCAACCGCAATCGACTCAGTAATCCCCACAGGAGGAACAACCGCATTGACCTGGATGGTGATTGACTGAGTGAATGGCGTAACCGCGCCGTTTACATCGGTCACTGTAGCGGACACGGAACCGGGGACAGCTCCCGTCGAGGCCGCAACTCCTGTGACAGTGGCAGTGACTCCATCGGGGTTTAGCACCACGGTCGCGGACGGGTCCGAGAACGTGTACGAGACGGCAGAGACAACGCCGCCTGAAGGTGTCACGCCATCGGCCAGCATGGGAACGATGGACGCTTGCGAGGTCTGTCCTGCATTCAGGACTAGGACATTGTTTGCCATGGGTGAATCTCCTTTGAAGCGAACCACTATGTAGTGTGTGAGATGTTTTGGGTGAAGCTCGCGCTCAATCTCGTCAAGCTCCCTGAGAATGCGCTGATCGTCCTTCAGAATTTCGCGCTCAATCCGGTCTCGATGCATCTTCGACCTCGCACACATTCTAACCCAAATCGCTAACCGCATGTATGTCTAATCCGGAACATCACGCAGCACGGCGCCACTGCCCAGGCCTGTCCCTCGCTTCAACAAATACCGGAATCGCCTGCGGAAACACCTCCACAATCCGTATCACGCGAACGGTCGTCACAACAGCTACGGGATGTGTCGCTTTGGGCATCGTCTGCACACGCACAGACTAGCACAATCCCATGTTTACTACTTTGGTTCCATCACGAAAATAAACTCTTTTACGAGGAAAATCCGTGCCGCTGTTGGTACGCGTTGGACCCACCCCCGGCCTAAAGGGGGCATAGGGGTGGGGTCCAGATTGCTTTATTGTATGTGATTGAATCAGAACAGTTTATTTATTATTCGCAGCATCGTTTCGCTTATCTGCCGAGATTGGCGAAATGTCATCGATTGATACGCTGATTGTACGCGGATTGGCTCGCTGTGCCTTGATCGCTTCTACTACGTCGAGCATCTGTATCATACTGATTCCAGTGGCTTGCCCGCGCACTAGACGTGCCTTGTCCTCGAGGATTGCAGCCGATGTTACGCGGGCCATCAACGGCGCTTTTGTAATCTCCGCCGCTGTCAATGACTCAAGAATCCTCAGTTGCAGTGCGTCATAAACTTCCGCCTTGGTTGTCTGGAAGTCCAGCAAGGTCGCTGGTGATCGATTGTCTAAGAAGGTGTTAAGTACACACGACACATTCTGTCGAGTGCATCCAACCTTGCGAGCGATGTCGCTTTTGGATAGCTCGGGATACCTAAGAGCTAGCTTTCTGATCTTTGGTGCGACGCCGATCTTCCCGAGTTGAGGGGCTGTTTCGCTGGTCGCCATGACTGGAATTATGCCACAATCGCGGGAGAATGGCGGGTAATCTGCTCACGTTCCCATCCGAGCAGTCTACCACTGCAATGCTTTGAGCAAGTCCGCGGGATGTTGGAATTGGTGATTGTGCGCGGGAATAGAGCCTTGCACCATTCACAGCGAAGTGCGTTGCTCATTGTGCTGTGTTCCGCTTCGCATAGGGTCTAGCTTAGCATATGCCCGAACAGGTGCCATTCTAAAGGCTTTAATAGAGTTTTCGCCTTCCATTCATTTTATTTCGCTATACCTCTCACATTTCGCTTGACAGTATGGCGAAACAGGTCTAGTGTTGGTTTCGTACTGAAGCGGGTTCCACGCTCACGGAGCTACGATCATGCGCGGGGTTGTCCACATTGCGAACGCGTGCTCAGTGACAATGGCGCGCAGGATAGCCAACGCACTTAACATCTACCGCACCAACAAGAAAGGTTACTGACCATGCAGCTATTTATCGCACTTTGTGCTCCTACCCTCGCCGTGCTGTCGATCGGCGTTGCCCTCTACTGCTTCAATATCGCCCGTGGCGTGAGGCGGTGGCTATGACGCTCAAGGCTTTCAGCTATCTCAGAGTATCTGGCCTGTCTCAGACGGCAGGAGACGGCTTCCCACGCCAGCGCGCGGCCATTCTGGAGTATGCAGCCAAGAACGACCTTGAGATTGTCGAGGAGTTCGCTGAGAACGGGGTGAGCGGCACAACTGACCTGGACGACAGGCCGGCGCTGGGTGCATTGCTGGCAGCGCTCGAGGCGAATGGCATCAAAACCATTGTCTGCGAGAAGATCGACCGCCTGGCTCGTGATCTTTTGATCCAGGAAACCATCATCGGCGACATGCAGCGGCACGGCTACACGCTCGTTTCAACGATGGAGCCCGACCTGTGCTCGACAGACCCCAGCCGCGTCTTCATCCGGCAGGTGTTCGGTGCCTTGGCGCAGTATGACCGGGCTACCTTGACCGCAAAGATGGCCGCCGCAAAGGTTCGCAAGCGCAAGGCGGATCCCATGTGGAGCGAGGGCAAGAAACCATATGGGATGCTTGAAGGCGAGGCTGCAATCCTGACTTTCATGGACATGCGACGCAGGTCAATTCCGCCTACAACGTTTCAGCAGATTGCCCATGAGTTGAACTACGATAAGAAATTCGCCCGCTCCGGCAAGCCTTGGACCGTTGGCGCAGTCCACAAAATCCTGCAACGAGCGTGGCACGGACAGAAACAGCAAGAGCCGCTTCCCTAGCGGCTCCGCTGCATCACAGCTAACGATGCTCCTCCCTCTACCGCGCGAGGGGCTGCGCGATCTTAGCTTGTGGGCGGTGTCAGTGGCGTCCCGTTTGGCAGCAATGCAAGCACGCTGGCCGCTGTCACAGGCACTCCGGCTGCGCTGGCCCATGCGCTGATAGCCGTATTTGCCAAGCCTTCAAGGGATGCGATGGCACTCACGGGCAGCGCCAAGGCTGGGTCCAGCGCTTGGATCTCTGCCAGTACCTCGTTAGCTACCTGCTCAATCTCCTGCACCACACTGAGAACTGATCCGGCCGTGGGCATTAATTGCCACCTTTCGTGTAGAGTGCTTTGATGTCAGTGATGATCGTGGGAAGTTGCTGAATAGCTACATTCACGTCAGCTTCGAGGGCTGTAAGGCTCGCGGTCGTTCCGCCGGCCGCCTTGGCCTCTTCGTAGGTCACCATCGAATCCACGGCGGTCGTCTGAAGCTTCTTTGCCTTGTTGACCGTATTGTAGACGGCTGTCGAGTGCGGCAGGCAGGCCGTAGCCGTGGGAGCGCAGGGAGCTGTGGCCGAGGCTTCGTAATCGGCCTGGGCCTGGTTGATGACGGCTTGGGATGCCGCAAGCATCTTGTAGGTGGTCTGCTCCCAATTCGTGCATCCGAAGATCAGCATGAGCGGGATTGCGAATAACATGAGTCGTTTCATGGGGTTCCTTCTTTCAGTTTGCCCGTGGCGTTGCGGCGTTGACCTCAGCCTTTGTGGGTGGGTTGGGGCTATCTGCGATAACCAGAGCCTGCGATACGGTCCCGGCGGAGCTGCTGGAGCGGCTGTATTTGAGGATCAGAACCACGAGCGCCCCGATGTCTGCAACGATCTTCGGATGCGCCCCCACAAGGCTCAGAACGAAGTTACGGAATTGCCCATCTGACGTGTAGAGTGTCGCAAAGGCGATCGCGGCCATCGCTACCGAGTGGGCGGTGATGTTTTTGCTCCTAACCCATGCGACGAATTGCGCAATCAAGGCGTTCATATTCCCTTTCACATCATCCGATGACGGTCCCAAGCCATCAGGCCCAGAATGGCCACCAGCGCGACGAAACCAGCGATTATGAGGGTCATGGATTCACCTGCACGGCAGTATACGCCTCGGCACCGTTCGTCTCGCCTGTCAACGCCATTCTACGCTGCTTTGTCAAGGCTCCGTTGTAGGAGATGTGGATGCAGGCCGGTATTTGCGTGCCGGGATCCGTTTCGAGGATAACTTGGTCAAAAGGGAGATGCGACTGGAGCCGTATCCAATCGAACGCAACCGTCAAATCCACGGCCAGCGGACGGAAGTCAGCCGCCGCGTTCTGGCCCTGATAGAGATGCTGCGAGTCCGGCGCACCGCCTACCGCCGCGTTGTGCTGTGGGTTCCTGTACCCGCAGGTAATCAGGATCGGCCCGAACTTCGCCCGCAGTGGCTCCAGAAGCACGTTGCAGAGCACCATAGCGTTCGCCACGATCGTTGGAAACGCCCCGGATACGCCTAGCTCGGTGTCGGCGAAATGGGGCGAAAGCTGCATGGCCTCATCATAACGCGATTTGCGCCGAAAATCCCGCAAATCATCGCAGGCGATTACTTCACGCCAGGCCTCACGTTCAACAGAAGACTCACGAAAGAGTAAATGCGGCATGATTCGACCTACAATCGGGTGGTATGGGCGAAGGGATTCATTCTGTGAGAATTTGCTTGAAAGTGGGCGCGTGATGTTAGATAATTGCAGACAGTCGGCCCCGCGCAGACTGTGGGTGAGTCGGGTAGCTCCCGGTTCCGTTCAAGTGGTGAGGGTGGTTTCCAAGACTGCCCTCGCCAGCCTCACTTGGAGAGGATTGATGGCGAACGCATGGTTTCGTTTCTATTCCGAGTTTGAAGACGACCCCAAAGTCCAACTGATGTCCGAGGCTGACCAGCGCCGTCTCGTGCTTTTGTTCTGCCAGCGATGCAAAGAGCAAAAGCGCACCGATGTGGAGCAGTCTTTCAAGTGGCGCGTGAGCCTCGATGAGATCGCCAAAACGAAGGCCGTTTTTGTCCAAAATGGATTCATCGACGAGGAATGGAACCTGATCCACTGGGACAAACGTCAATTTCTCTCCGATTCTTCTACTGAGCGCACCAGACGCTATCGGGAACGGAAGAGAACGTCACCGGAACGTCACGATGTGACAGATGTGACAAAGCGTGACGGCCTAGATCAGATACAGATCAGATCAGAACAGAAACAGAACAGAGGCAGATCAGACCGTGATCTGACCCCCCTCGTTTCTATTTTTTCTAAGGTACCAACCAAACCTCCCGCCCTTCCCAAAAACCGCAACGAGATGGTAGCGGCTGGGTACGCTTTTTCAAACACTCGCCCGTGCCAGATTTGCGGCGAGGAATTGCAGTGGTTCACATCGCCCAAGGGTGGGAGCATACCAGTTCTGGCCGAGAGCGGCGCGGTGCATTTGGGCAACTGTGCCAAGATTGCGAAGGCGAACAGCTAGGAGATGGCGGGAAACCGTTAAGGCTTGCTATGGGTGAAAAAGAGAAAACGGGATACGAGGCGTATCTGCAAACAGAGCTTTGGGAGACAATTCGCTCCCGAATTCTGAAACGTGACCACAACCTTTGCGTCCGCTGTGGGGATTGGGCAACCCAGGTCCATCATCGCAATTACAAGAGACGAACGATGTGCGGCGGAGACGATAAGGCGCTCGTTTCCCTATGCGCGATCTGTCATCGGAACATCAGTGTGAAACCTAGTGGGCAAAAACGTCGGCGGAGCCAACAGGAGCGATTGCTTAAGCTAAAGCCTTGGAATCATAAAGAGATTGCAGCGGCTACCAAAGAGAAACCCCAGCCTCTGACTAAAACCGAACGGTGGCGGCGGGCGCTCGAAGGACCTCCAGAGCTACAGCTTGCCGCCTGGTACAAGATATATGGCCGGTAGGGCGTCGCTCTCCCTGCCTCCCCGCTCCTACCTCCCCAAACCACAACCTGTAGTGGTCCTGAAAATAATCACCACAAGTGCGCATTTTCTTGTTGACACGCTCGGCAACGCGTTGCTAATCTTGTCAACGTTGTTAAGGGTAGCCGCTACCAGCGGATGGTGAAGCAATGACTAGATATGGCAATAACGCGCGCGGCGTCCGCCAGATGATTGAGGATGACCGCCGAGAAGCCCACGCCGAAAGCATGGAGATAACTAAAAAGTCCGCCGAATGTGCTCACTGCGGGAAACGAATCGTTTGGAATGTGGCCACTCATGCTTGGGAGCATAGGCCAGCAGTTACAGGATTGAAGCCTTGTGCTTGCTATGTTTTGGGGAATTACATACTTGACTCCCTTGGAGGGATGAGTGGCTGATTCAACATCTGTGCTTGTGACTCAAATAGAGCGAATCGTGGAACCGTCGTTCCGTAGGACTCGCTACGCGAAGTTCCAACGACCAACCGGCTATTTCCTCTGCGATGCGTGGTTTGAGGATGGCAAGCCAAGAATGCAAATACGTTCAGGCATTGACAGGTTGGAAGATGCGGCAATCGTGGCCACTGCGATACACATGGCGATTGATTGGCTCCTCGAAGAAACGGCGCGCGGGGGCAACATTCCCGCGAAAGAACTTGCGAGGGACTCAAGTATATAAGTCCCATGTTTTGCGCTTCGCAACTCCGCGACGGGGGTCTATCGAAAAGGTGGAAAAAGCATGACTTACGACGACTGGAAACTCGAATCGCCAGAAGAGGAAGAGTACCGGCTATCCAACTGTCAACGTCGAGCCAAGTCCCGCGCTGAATGGATGGAAGAGCACGCCGATTACTTGCTGGAAGAGCGCCGCGAAGCCGAAGCCGACCACGACCGCGACTGGTATCAGGAGAACGATCCCCAGTCTTTGGTCGATTCGATCAATGCCGCCAATGCCGGTAATCCGAGGAAACCATGAAGACCTACACCGACGCCGATGTGATCGCAGGACTTGCATCTCGCGTGGCTGGTTCCAGCTACCGCGCCATCGCGGATGAACTAGGCGTGGACTTCGCGTATCTCTGCCGCGCCATCAACGGCGACATTGAGCTGCCTGAGAGCATCGCGATCGCGGCTGGATACTCAGCAATCCCACAACCCATACGCACATGGAAGCTTGTCAGGAAGGACGCAGCATGAAAGGATACAAGGGATTCGACAAAGACTTGAAGTGCCGTGGTCTTCAGTACGCCATCGGCGAAACGACAACGTACGACGGCACATTGTCTCACTGTAATAGCGGCCTT
>QGNH01001297.1_pt2 | contig 43400 bp, 61 predicted proteins | sample 1735481 | NCBI WGS metagenome assembly QGNH01 (sample SAMN09239004, study PRJNA386568) | Viral metagenome, whole genome shotgun sequencing project. | reverse complement strand
CGTCTATTTCGAGTCTGATTTTCCTTCCCAAATCCTAAAAGTTCTACAATACGCAGCGGTCATGGGTATCGGATACCTGTGGCCTAAAGTCAGTGCGGATGAATATGGATACGGCGAGAGGAAGATGAAATTCGACGCTTTGGGACTTTTGGATGTAGTACCTGTCCAGATTCCGAAGTCGAATGACGTGCAGGACGCCTACGCGATTACAATCTATGATTATATGCCTATTGCGGAGGCGCACGGTAGATTCCCTTTATTCCAGCATAAACTCCAGACGGTAGGGCGTAGGAGCTATGCAAACCAAGTTCAGGCAAGGCGTCAGGACTTTGCAGAGAGGTACAGGTTTGGAGATGAGGGTAGGAGTTTTGGAAACCTCTACACGGAAATCCGTTACACATTCGTTCGTGATTTACGGATCAACAATACAGGTTTTGAACTACCCATGGGCGACATGGGAACTACATGGTTCTACAAGGTTCCCACAGTAGGACAACAGATATTAGGTGGAGTGGTAGACGGAAAACCTGCGTATCGTACAGCGATGCCAGAGGATTGCAGGGTCTATCCTAACCTGCGCCTAATCATTACCTCTAGCGGTTTAGATGAACCGATGTATGACGGTCCTGCATTCGATTGGGACAGCAAAATGCCAATCATTCAATACACTGTGGATGATTGGGCGTGGGAGCCGATGGGCCGGTCGTTGGTGGGAGATGTGGCGACAATTGAAACCACGATCCGCAAGCACGAAAGGAAAATGGATTCTGTTATTACCGTCAGATTGAATCCTCCTATGGGATACAACGCCGATGAAAACGGCGGACAAAAAGTTGAGCACATGGATTTGTTTGACGAAGATGTGAGGATGGGGCTGTTTGGAGGAAAGCCTAAAGACACGTTCCAATCTGTTCTTCCTGACGAGGTAATCGTAAACGAAACGAATTTCAAGTATCTGGAATACCTTGGAAAGAAAAGAGAAAAGCAATTAGGACTTCAAGACCTTGGCAATATGGCAAACTTGAAGTTGAATGTGGCCAGTGCAGATGCGATGGACAAGGCGATTGAGTCTATCGGTCCTATCGCCAAGGGAATTGCAGCGCGAGTTGAGAAAGCCAATAAGGCGGTAGGATACAGAGTCAAGTTCTTGATTCTACAATGGTTTGACGTTAATAGGATGATGGCATACGTCGGTCCTGACAATGTAGCACCAGAGGTATTTGACTACAATCCGAATGATCTTGTTCCTAGCCACATGCCAGACGAGATGGTAAACGGGAACTTCCCTGAAAATCCATCTGTGTATGACAAGTTGACGAGGGCGCGGTGGTTTGCGAAGCAGATCAGACTTCTTCCTGTTGCTGGTACGCTGTTGAAGTTGACGCAGCAGGCAGAGCAATTGAAGTTCCTGACGCTTAAACGTACACCAGATTGCCCTATAAGCTGGGAGACGACGTTTACCAAGCTTGACATCCCAGATCCTAAGAGCGAGATGGAGAAGTATTGGAAGGAGCAAGTGCAGTTGACGAAGATGAAGATTATCGCGGCTGCAATGGCGCAGGAGGAAATGAAGAAACTAGGGATGCAACCACCAGAGGACGGTAAAGGACCAGGACAGAAGAGCGGTACGCATCCTGGTGGTAGACCGGGAGGTGAGGGGAAGAATCCAAAGCCTGCACGGTTGGCGCAAAAAGGTGGAGCGGGCGGCGCACCACGGCCAGTGATTAAGCAGTCGTAGAAATCAAAACATTTTAAGGAGATAAATGATGATTAAGGCCCTAGTTCAGAAAGATTATTACCGTACAGAGGTTTCAGTTTCGCTCCCGGCGAATGTTAGCGACGTTGACGAAATTCTTAAATCAACCAAAACCTCCGGTAAAATGGTGGTTTTGTATAACGATGGGCACATTCAAGGGATCAATGTCGAGCAAAATTCAAAAATAAATGATACGCAATCGGCGAAGATTAAAGAAATTCTTGGGTTAGCCGAAAAAGTATTGTAGATTTTACTTGACACGTTGTTCAAATAGGGATATTGTCTAGAAGAATTACCTACAGCACGCGCCACCCTCCTTTGGGTACAAGCGGCGACTAGAGCGAAACGGCTCAGTCGCCGTTTTTCGTTTGTCCCAAACAAGTCAACCCAAAAAGGAGAAACATCATGGCAAAGCGTAACGCAAAGAAGATTTCGTCTATGCCCAAGGCCGCTCATCTGCGCAAAGCAAAGGGCGGACGGAAGCGTCACTCCAGCAAGAAAACCGCCATCAAGGCTTAACGAAATTATCCCCTGGGTGCCAAATGGTGCTCAGGGGATTAACCATGTTTGCCTAGAGGGATAAATGGCTACTACACCAACACCAATGCCGCAAGATCAACAGGGTCAAGGAGCACCGCCGCAGGGTGGAGCGCCAGACGCTGGTTCACAGCCGCCTCAACAGGGCGGACAAGATACCGCTACAGGGCTCCAGCAGCTTCTGGCTAAGTGGTATCAGGCCGCGAAACAAATGAGCCAAGCAGATCCTCGTTTGGCTTCAGGAGCGAACAAGGTAGCACAGGGATGTCAAGAAATGCAATCCGCACTTATTACGCCTCAGCAACCAACACCTCAGGCGCAGCAACCGATGACTTCATAACAACTTCCGGGAGAAGATGAAACTATGCCAAGTGTATCTGAAATATTGAAACAGTCGGGATTCACGGACGAGCAAATTGCAGCGCTCGATCCTAAGATGACTACTGCGTTTGGTGGAATTCTAACTAGCGCAGAAGCTAAGGAGCAAGCTGCAAAGGATGCTGCCGCTAAGGCTGATACAGATCGTCAGGCCGCAGTGGAATCGGCGAAGCAGGCTGAGGCCGCAAGAGAAGCCGCAAAGCAAGCTCAGGAAGCGGCAGAACTTGAGAAGCGGTCGAATGTAGAGTTTTATGAAACTAAGGTTATGCCGGGACTTCTCGGGTTTGAGGAAGAGAAGAAAAATTTGGAAGCGGCAAGGATTAACGCTGAGTCGAGAGCAACATTTTATGAGACTCAGGTAAAGGGTTTGAAGGATGCTGGATTCCTTCCTGCTGACGCTCCTGCTTTTGTAGTATCGAACTCTCTACCAGTAAATAACGTGGGAAACCGTGATGGGGGTGGGCGATTCGTGGCAGGTTCAAATGGCAGTCCAGTTTTTGACCCGAATACAGTAGTGAGCAAAGTTGGGGATGGAATGAGTACCATTTCCGACATCATGTATGAGCACCAAGTTCTTTTCGGAAGACCAATTCCTATTCCCCCCAGCCAATTGATTGCACAAGCAGATGCTTTGAAGCTGAGTCCTGCCGCTTATGCGGAACGGACGTTCAACTTTACCGCAAAGAAGCAAGAAATGGCTGAGGCGGCAAGGAAAGAGCATGATTCTCAAATCTCCGCTGCTACGGCTGCTGAGAAGGATAAGGAATGGCAGGCAAAGCTGGACGCGGTTAGGTCTGAGGCTGAAGCAAGCCGTAAGAAGTTGGCTGAGGGGATAAGTAATAACCCTGAAGTTAGGGTAGCTGTATCGTCCAAGATGCCAGAGATTGCCCGTGCAGTTAAGGCGGGAGAACGTCCTGACCCGTTGAAGATGACGGATGCACAGCGCAGACAGGCAACGAGAACAGTAATTCACAATGACCTTGCAGAACGGGAAACAGCAGTAGCGTAAGTGAGATTTTAAAGACAGCATAAGTGCTGAAAGGAAAACTAACATGCCATTTACTCCGCAAGACCCGACATTCGGTGAAATTGATTCCACTAACTTAGAGTCTGTAAGACGTGAGGTCGTGTGGAATAACTTCTTCGTCGGGACTCCATTCCTTGAGAAGTTACGTGTCGCTGGTGTAGCTGACCCATATCTTGGCGGCGCTGGCATGACTGAGGGCATCCTTTATGGGCGTCCGCAGGGTTCTGCTGTAAATCCTGGTCAGGATATTACGGTAACTCGTCAGCAGATTGATACCAAGCTGAAGTTCTGGCCGAAGGGCTACGCTTCTTGGTTCCCGATGGACGATTGGGAAATGGATGATGGCTCTGGTCAGGGCGGCGTGATTAACTCTGGTCCGTCCAAAATCTGCGACATCTATACCTTGTTTTTGGAAGGTTTAACGATGCAGATCAATACCATGCTGGAAATGGATAGTTTCCGTCATGGTCAGGCATCGTCAAGCACGATTAATGACAACCGTATCAAGGCATCGAATGGTTTGGATGAAGCCTTGAATAACGGTATTGATACCTCTCTGTATGGTAACCGTTATACCAGTTACGGCGGGCAGCAGAGGAACGGAAATATCGGTGTTGCGTTGAACGTCACGCCTCTGTACCTTGGCCAGCAGGTAACGGGTGGAACAACCGCTGCTCCTGTAACCAGCAGCCCTGGACAGATTGATTTCGGCGCATTGATGAACCTATGGACTCGTTGCAAAGAAACTGGCGGTCATCCTACGCTCGGAATCACAGGAGCTTTTGGATTTGCCGCAATTGCAACAGCACTAGACACGTATCGCAGAGATGTATCGAATATCAAGCATGATATTCGTTGGGATGCCCTATCTTTCAACGGGGTGGACATTTTTGCTGATCCTCTGGCTCCATCTGCACAGGCTCAGAACTTCATTGCTCTTGGTCAGAATGCTGGTGCGGCAGGCAACACGAACTTGGTTGACGGTGTTGGATCGAACACGACCACGATTCAGTATCAGACTCCTCAGTTCACGAATGCGCAGGGTGGTTCGATTAGCTTCTCTCCTACCAACTCTGGTTTGCCATCGAATGCTCTTATTCAGCCATCCGAAGCCCTATATTTCTTGGAGCCTGATAGCTTCAAGCTGCGGACCACGGACAAGCCTGGATGGAACTTCGGTATTCGCAGGACGCAGTTGCCTTACAACGTTAGCATCGACGCTATCTTTATGCGGTTGGCTACTAACTTGTACAACTGCCAACCAAGACACTCGAACTACACCTTTGGGTTTAGCGCCTAAGCGAAGTAGAAGTTAACGGATTTGGAGTAGTTGAAGTTAAGGAGAATCTACAATGCCATTTGTAAACGCACTACCAACATGGTTGGCTTTAAACAACGCCAATTTTACTTCGCCTAGCGGTATGACTGACGCTGCAACAGGCCAGCCAGAGTATGGTGGGGCGCTGAATGTAGGCGACTACAGCGACTACACAAACGAACAGGCTAAATCTGCGTCCTATACGACTAACGGACTTCTGTATGCGGGACGTTATCGGTATGTGCAGGTTGACTCTGGAGCTACCGCTGCGAACGTGAAGGCGGGAACTGTCGGTTATGCGAGGGTAGGGTCTAAGGTTGCGTCTGTTGTTGTTCTCACTCAGGGAACGGGACAGACCGTAGGAACCTATCTAGTAGGATCGACGGGTGGCGGTGGAACAGGGGCCGTGATTCAGGTTGTTGTTTCCAGCGCTACGGCCATTACAGCCACGGTTGTAAGTGGTGGTTCTGGATACACTTCAGTTCCGACATTCACTCTTGCAACAGGTGGAACGCCAGGAACGGTGGTTGCGCAGTTGGACACGTCGATGAACGTGGTTACCAGCGCCGATATTGCTACCAATCAGGTACGTCCGGTCGTATTCCTGAATTCAATTGCTCCTGGTAACTATGGGTTCGTTCAGGAGCTTGGAGTAGCTACGGTTCTGGCGGGTGCAACAAAGACTCAGACTGCCGCACAATTTGCAGCGGTTTTGGTTAGCAGCGCAAACGGAACCATGGACACATCAACCGCGTCCTATACCACGAATGTAATAGGAACTGTTATTGATCCGATAGCATCTCCTCTAGCGGGTACGCCGTTCAAGGTTCTGCTTAACGGACCAGTAGTCCAAGACTAATCTCGGTAGGGGTGGGTAGAAATATCCACCCCATACGCTCTTGCAATAAGGAGAAACAATGCAACTAACACTTTTGAAGGGCTACCCGGACTTGATTGGAAGACGGCAGGCGTGGTCTGGATACGGAAATGGACCTGCGTCTTACGTTACTGGCGGCGATCCTATTACGTTGCCCGGTTACAAAACCAACATTGACTCTATAGGTGGTGGCGTTAGTAGCGTCAGTGGAAATTATACAGTCGTACCAATTCCGTCATCTATTGGTCCTCGTCCGACGTGGAAATTGAAATGGTTGTATGCGGGTAACCAGCAGGGGGTTGACGGGGTAGCGCAAACCGTAGCCGGAACTGGGATGACACCGGGGACATATGCGCTCACGTTTACGGGTGGAGGTGGTTCTGGAGCAGCAGGTACTGTTACGGTGTCAGCTACTGCGGCCACGAATATTACACTCACGTCTTATGGGAGTGGATACCTTGTGGCTCCATCAGTATCTGCGGCAACAGGTGGAACACCTTTGACTCTTGCTGCAACGGTAGGAACGGTAAACGGTGGCGAAGTCTCATCGACCACTAATCTATCCGCAGAGCAGGTAGTAATTGGCGGATTGGGCGGCGAATACTAAACAGTTTTTCACACGAAGTCTTCTCCCCGGAGACACAAAGGCGGCTCATGTGGAGCGATCTGCGGAGCCGCTTTTAACTAGGAGAATTGAAGATATGGATCACAGTAAAGACAAGACAACGATGAAACGGTCCACAAATATCCCTAAAGGAACAAAGTGGATGGAAGACGGGGATGACGCTCATTTCTCCGATAATCCTGCGGTTGAGAAAAATAGGTCCAAGAAGAAGATCAGTTCGACCAGTAAGGGGCATCCTGCGGTTAAGGTAACGGCAAAGAAAAAGGTTTCAACGAAGAAAATTTCAGTGACGAAATAAGGAGTAAATCATGAAGAAGACGCCGATTGGACAGGAATTGAAGAAGATTCACGACATCAAGAGCCGTGCTAAGGGTCGTAAGGTAGCCGTCAAGAAAGTTACCACGCACGAGACAAAAGCTGGATTGAAGCACAAGACGCGTCGCAAGAATGCAGGCGTAAAAAAGGTTTCTGTCAAGAAGTAGGAGAGTAGCGATGACGAAGAAAGCAAGCAAGAAGCGCGGCGTAAAGGCAATTGAGCCGTCCGCAAAGCCAGTAGGTGTTCTGCACAAGCAGAGCAAGCGTAAGGGACGCAGCATTAAGGCTATGGCCAAAAAATCCTGCTAATATCTAGCAGGATTTTGTTGGTGAGGTAGAAGTAGGAACAGGAGATGTATGGCACTCATAGTCATATCGAGGGAAGTTGGTTTGTGCGAACTCTCCAAAGAGTTCAATAGCCTTAACGTCGTATCTCCTTGCAGCTTCCACGACATCTTTGCATATTCCGAGATACAGCATTTTCCCGTTGATTTTTATTGCGGAATACCAACATTTACTGATCTTGTGAAAATATGCTCCCTTGTAGCCGCTTGTATTGTTGGAGTTCATTCCGCGATTAGCCATATTTTCGGAGTGCGTAGATTCTCTAAGATTGTTTTTTCTGTTATTAAGGCCATCTCCATCAATATGATCTACCTCTTCCCATTGGGGGTATATCATCTTGTGCATCAAAACAGGTTTACGTGTTTTGAGGTCGTAAGATCTAGCGTAAACGACCTTGCTTTTTTTTGCAGTAAGGGCAAACCAATCCATTTTATTAAAAAAAACATACTCCTCAGCGTCCACAACCGCATTATACCCTTTTGTAAGGGGGATAAGTTTGATAGACTGGTCTTGCGGCTGGACAACAACATGTCGTTTCTTGTTGCACTTCATAAGGAACCCTCATTCCTTGTGCAGCTTTCAGCCGCACTAAATTCTCTCCAGTATAGCAGATTGGAGGCGATTTAGCTATGGCTCTTCAAAACATGATTCAAGAGATTCTCGGCATAGTGCCGGGAATGAATTACGGATTAGCCAAGACAAAGGTAAACGAGGCATTCCTGAAGATACAATCAGAGAATGTATGGTCGTTCCAGATGCAGACTGGGGGATGGCTATCTCCAGGGCTTCTTGGTGGGCCTAATACCCAATTCCTCAGTCCCGGTACAATCACTGTAGTTCCATTTACAACCACAATTACGGGTGATGCTGTAGCAACGGCTGCATGGACCGCTACCGTTCCTTATCCACCGCTATTGACCCAGCAACAAATTCGCATTCCCTACTACTCGCTTTACAATATCATCGCGGTAGGAAACAACGGGACAGTGGGCTACGCTACAGTCTCTACCGCTGGTTCTTCACAAACTCCCGGCACATATACTGTACCCGTTCTCGATCCTGATACGGGTGCTGGTGGAACCGTATCGATCACTGTAGACGCGAATGGCACAGTGACAAAAGCGCCGGTGTTGTTGACTGCTGGAAACAACTATACGACGCCGTACATTACGTTCTCTGAGGGTGGAACCCCTGCCACGTTCTCTGTCGCATTGATTGCGACATTGACGATTGATAGACCTTGGATGGAACCTCCACAAAATTCGGCGGGATACCTAATTTATCAGGCATATTACCCAGCCCCTATTGGATTCCGTAGGTGGACATACATTTCAGATACTACTAACAACTTTGCTTTAGATTGGTGGACAAAGACTCAGGCTGATTTAGCAAATGAAGATCCTGAAAGGACTATCTTTGACCAACCTCGCTACGCGGTTACTCTGGGACAAGATCAGAGGCCAGGGAGCGCAACAGCAGGGCAAATTTTGATAGAGTTATATCCTCATTCACTTGAAGTACTCCCCTATACGTTTGGTGCTCAATGCCTATATCCGTCGCTAGTTAATAACACGGAAACAATACCATACCCACTAAGCGATGAGATCGTTAAGTGGAGAGCATTAGAAGTATGTTATTTGTGGAAGGAGGGAATGAAGGGTGATAACATGGAGCGCGGTTCTGGGGCTAACTGGCAGTTCCTCGCTAAGGCGGCTCACGAGGAATATAAAGATTTGTTGAGACAGGCAAGGATTATGGACAGTAATTTGGTTGCGCTTTATTTTAATAAGGCTCTTCAGGTATCCCCTTATGGTGGGGAGCCATTTTCCAGCCCTGATGGACGAACAAATATTGGTTGGTGATAGGTGCAGTAGAAAGAGAAGGAGGCATAGGTTATGCCGAACTATACGAATAGCGGACAGGCGAAACTGCTCAGAGACAACACGCAAGGTATTCTTTGGGCAGGAGAGACTGTTCCTGCGTCAACATTGAGTATTGGCTTCCTTCTTGAGCGGATCAACCGTTCGTTCTACCCGTGGGGATTGTCGTTTGAAGTTCAGTTCTCGGGAGCGCCGGGAGCATTTGAAATTGACTTGATGGCGGCTAACACAGACGCGGCAGGAAACTACATACAGATAGGGAGTATCACTACGGTAAATAGTTCTAACGTAGGACGTTGGGATATGCCAAGCAATATCTGGCCTAAGTACGTTGCTGGATATATCAAGACGTTGACAAACGCAGTTAACACTACGCTGATTGTGACGAAGTGAGGAGGAAACCCATGAAGAAGTTTATTATATTAGCGATGTTGTTTCTACCGATGGTATCTCATGGACAAGCGTCCTTCTCTGCGACTCTTTATTGCGTAAATCCGTCAGGAAATATCATTCCTCTTTTGCAGGCGGGAACACCTGCTGCTACCAATTATCCCGGAGTCCAAGCATACGGAATGAATAGTTTGGGACAGGCTACCCCATTGCAGTGCGATGCAAACGGGAATCTGATCGTCGGAAGTGCTGCTACGACTACCAATATTGCAGGCGGGGCAGCGGGGGCTGGATACGTTGGTCAGGCGATTTCCTCTTTGATCCCCTCGGCCTCGGCAGTGTCATTGACTACGGCCACGCCTGCGAACGTGACCTTGATTACACTGACGGCGGGCGACTGGGACGTGGAAGGAAGTGTAATCTACATAGCTAACACGGCGAGCGTGGCAGTTGCGGCGGTTTGGGAAAGCGGTATCAATACGACGACGGCCACACTGCCCACCGATGGCACAGAAGCCTTCTACGCGACTCCTGCGGTGATTGCCACAACTTCGTTCAAGACTAGCCTTACGATTCCACGCAAGATCATCAACGTATCCGCATCGACGCCTGTTTATCTTGTGGCAGAAGCCACATTCACGGCAGGTACGGTAACGGCCTACGGAAACATGACGGCGCGGAGAGTTCACTAATTTCAAACCATCTCTTTTAAGATTTGCAAGAAAAGCGGGGAAACATGAAAAAACTAATCGTTATTATTGTATTGTTATTTTCGGTTAAAGCATTCGCACAGACGGCTGCGCTTCCTATCTATGCATGTACGATTCCGGGGACACAGGCTACAACATCAGGATTGAAGTCTAGTAATTATCAGATGGGCGTTATTCCATACTGCACTGTCAGCGTGTTTCTTACCGGCACACAGACTATTGCTACGACAACCCCGCAGAGTCCTTTTAGAGCAAATTCTAATGGGTCTATACCGCCTATTTACGCTTCTATCAATCAAGGATATGACGTTGTATTAAGCGGGGGGTTTCCGCCAAACATTTACTTATCTCCAGTGACATATACGGGCGTCTTTCCAAGCACAAATATTACGATTTCGGGCAGTGGTATCCCTCCCGGCTGCACACAGTCTAGTCCAGGCAACCTCACTTGTGTATCGCTTGATGCGGGCACTATAGAGGGAGCATTACAGGCCGACCAGCAACAAACCCCAGCGGGCACGGGCAACAACGGTATCGTTAATTCAATCGCCGATTGCCTTAGTCAAGCATTTACATGTTACATTGAGGCTCCTGCTCTTTACTCTCTCTCTGAAGCGCAGCCCTATGGTGGATTTGCGGTTCCATATGGGATTGTCGCTAATTCGCTGGGACCGCTGGCTACTTCTCCAGTGTCAGCAATTGAGGATATGCGCTATGGCGTGCCGCAGTGGTTCTTCAACTCGTCGATTCCATGGGGCGGTGTATCGACTAGTGCTCGAAATCAAATGAGTCCGGCGTTCTCTACTTCTGCTATTACAGTCCCTGGCGGCACCGGGGCACATTTTGGGCAAGCTTTGACGCTGACATCCTACGCCTATGCTGGGTATCGCAATAGCTATCTCGACAAGGCATCTCCAGATTTAATGCAGAATTATCATTTTAAATGGATGCAGGGTCAGCTTGCATCGATTGGCGATAGCACGCTATGTATGGGAAATGGCGACTGTCTAGCGGAATCAATGGATGCGATTAGTTTTGGTGGTCCAAATGCCACGGGTGATGAAGGAACCGAATCCATGCGGTCAGAGACGGGTGAAGGTGGCGCAGTTTACTATGCACAGGTAGCGACGATCACACCTACCACGTTTACCATCGGCAGCAATACCTATACATCGGCTCAGACAATCACGACGAGTGCTCAAGTAAATCCCGGCTATCAGGGCGAGGGGCGTATCCTGATCGACACTGCCAAGAAGTACAATGGCGCTGCGCATAATAATTACGTGGCCAGTATCTCCGAAGGGACCGGATCTGTGACTTGCGGAGGTTCTTGTGATTGGGACTCTACTTTTGGCACATCGACCAGCACTACATTGAGCATCGCGATCACTAATACTGAACCAAGCACAGGTGTAACAGGTGTAACAGGTGTCAATCAATTCCCTTATACGAATTCCGTTCTTACGATTGGCTCAACTACAAATTTCACGGTAGGGAATTTAGCTTGCGTTTATGACTACGATTATGAGTGCGAGACGATTTCGGCAGTTGGGACAGGAACGATCACTCTTGCTACTCTACGCCTTCCACACATAGCTGGCGCAACCGTCGTAACTGGTGGATTGACGGGCTTTGGATGGGAATTCGAAGCTGATCAAGTAGCCTCTGGGAATACGGTCGTATCCGGCCTTCCTGATAGCAATATTCCGTCCAATAGTGTGGTTCGGCAGGTTGTTCCAATACTGAATAATAGCAGCGGAAACGCCCTTACTTTATTCCAGGGCGGTGTTGCTAATAACGTAGCCTATGGCCCAACGACATCGGCTCTATCCTCGGTTGGAACAGGCATCACCATTGCAATCACAGTGTCCAGCGGCGTGGTCACAGCTTGCACTCCGAGCGGCGGCAGTGGCTATGCATCCGGTGCTCCCCCTGCAATTGTTTTTGCATCAACAGGAAGCCCATCAATTGCACCATCTGCGCATTTGGCTACCTTGTCAGGTGGTACATTCACGACTTGCGTGATTGATCAGGCTGGAGTGGGAGTATCAGGCTCGGCCACAGCATCCGCGCCCACTGTCAATCCCTATGATATTTATCCTGCCGCGAAAGTTTGGCAGGTATACAACGCCTCGGCCACCTCTGCGCATCCTAATAACGGCTCTGTCGATGGCACACTATACACCGAGCCTTTTACCGGGGCTACCGGATATTCCCTTGCAGTCGGGGATAACATCGAGCAGCCCCACCATTATTGGCAGCACGTGCAAGCGCACAGATTGGGATTCGGATCAATCATCCCCTCAATCGGAAAATCAAACAGCTCCGGTTTGTCAATTTCGATTTACGGAAAGCTGACAGGACAAGACGTACCACTCTCGATTTCAAATAGCGCAGGTTGCGCGTTGTATATGAATTGCCCAATCGCGCCCCCGGGAACGGCATGGAATAAAAATTATGGCGATCCTTGGACCCCTGGCCACGGGCAGTTACCCGCTCCTGATGGAATCGAATTGGTAGGGTCGTACAGCTACGGCCTGAATATGTACCAGCCGCCGCTTAACGCACCTGGCCCCTACGGCCAAGTGATCGGCGCACAATGTGGAGCAATTGGATGTGCGAATTGGAATCTGCCCTATAAGGTCGTTTCACTCTCAGGAAATGGAAATGGCTATCAAAGCACTTTCACCCCATCGACTAATGCATACACTGAAGCAGGTGTTACCGATTCCGAGAATTGGAGCACGTCGAAAACAATTAATGTCGGTGGATGCGTCACCACTTTCAGCACGACCGGCACAGCGCAGACTGGTGCTTGCACGAATAGCAATTTCACTTTGTCTCAAAATCCACTGCAAAATATCCAAGGAACATCTCATGGGTCATCTTACGGGTATGCGCAATTCAATCCATATTACTCGACCCCGGGATGGAATTTTTACGCCTACGCTTCCAGTGCGACATGGTTTGGTGGAGGAGTTTATATCGATGGCAACGGGGCTTTTAATGTGCTTCAGTGCCCGTCCGACTCCACAACACTCAGCATAACTGGCTGTCATCCAACGTTAATTGTGGAGAACAATGTAACTAATTCAGATAACGGCTACGCGCTTAAGCTTACCATCCCAACCCTCGCAGCGAATCTTCCTTTAGGGATTTCCGTCGGCGGTGCAAACCTTGTGACCGGGCCAGCTACTTCAACAGCGGGGCACATCGCTACATTCTCGAACACTAGTGGGGCTCTGCAAGACTCCAGTATTGCAATTCCTTCGATTCGCGCAGGGTCGTGGAGTATCTCTTCATCCACCTCTGTAGCAGTAACTTTCAGCCCGGCCATGTCCGTTACTCCAACTAGCTGTGCAGTAAATCCGCAGGCATCTACGGCTACGACAGGTCAACCTTTTGGGACTGCCTACTCAACTACTGGTTTCACCGTCAATGTGCCGGTGAGTGGGACTATCGCGGGAACATATCAATGTGTCGTGAATAACGCAAACTGAGCCTTTCGGGGCGAACAAAACGAGAGGTAAGGAGAGCGGAGTGAACAATAGCTTGTGTGAGGATGGCTGTCCATTCCAGCGGCAGATAGAGGCTGTTTACGAAAAGGTGGTAACTGGGAACGGCGAGCCACCTCTTCTAGGGCGTGTAAAGCAACTGGAGGTGGAAATGGCAACAGCACTGCCAATTCTCAACGATTTGAAAAGTTCAGCCGAGCGTCAGGAGGGCCGCGATCAGGAGCGCCTGAACGCTGAGGTGAAGCGCGATAAGGCGTGGGCTAAATTCCGTGCAGCGATAGTTACCATCGCTACTATTGGGACGCTGATCATCGGTTTGATCGAACTTGATCGCAATGTAACGCACACGCTAGTGAATATTCCGAAGATTTTTCACTATCGCAGCGATACGTCGGTGTATACTTCTCGTAACGTAACACTCAGGCAAAGCGCAACAGGACACTACTACGAAGGGATGGACAGAAAATGAGCGAAGAATTAGCCCCCGACCCAAGGTATCTCCCCGGACAACCTCATCCTTCACAACCGATACAGTGTGAAAGGCCAGCCGAGGAAAACAAGGAAGTAAGTCCTCTCGACCAGCCTCGACCTGACGACATTTAGAAAGGTCGCCATGAATGAAATTGTGGCCATTATCAAGGCTATTTGGCGGTCAGTCCGCAGCAATCCCCTATTTGTCGCCTTCTCAAGCGCCGCCACTGGGGCCATTGTCTCGACCCTCCAAGACGAGTTGGCTTCAGGGAGAATCGACTGGACCCGTGCCGGTATTAACAAGCTCACCGGATACGCTATTACGGCTGGTATCTTTGCGGTCGTTCATCTCTACAGAACCCCGCCCGGAAGCAACCCAAACAAATGATCCAGCCCCTCACCTTGTTGTGACGCTCGATCCTAACCGCCCTCTGGGCACACTCGCAAGCGCCAAGGAGGCGCAAGACATCATGAGCATTTTGACTGAAGTAGAGCACATCGGTTCGACCGTAGCCAAGTTCCTGCAATCCATCGTCACTGGCGCGTCCACCCTGCAAAAGATCTGGTCGGCTCTGTCTGGCCCGACTCTGGCCGCTGCCGCCGCCGTATTCTATGACGTGGTGAAGACCGCAACTGCTGCCGAGTCGGCGGCTTCCGCTGTGAGCACTGGGAATTTCACTGGTGCAGTGACCTTGAGCGAAACTACCATCGGCCTTATCAAGCAGATTGTGGCGGACGCGATCAAGGGCGAAAAGACCGTCGTTGCCGACTTTGAAGCGCTCGGTATCAAGCTTTAACAAGCTTCCCTGCTAGACGGGGAGGACCAAAGTAACGTTAAGGCCGTTTACCTAAGCTGGGGAGACGGCCTCTTTTTTGAGGTAAGCAATGAGCAAACCGCTGCAATGGGTTGTTGGAATCTCAATCCTGATTGTCGCGCTCACCGTCGCGGCAGTTGGATACTCCGCATCATGGGCACTTCATCAGTGGGGTGAGGCCGCTCCGAACGCTACGCTCGCCAAGGTCAATACCGTACTAGATGGCATCAATCCAGTCATCTCCAAGGCAGATACCGCATTTGGCAATCTCGCGGATGCAACCGGCGACTGGTCGGACTCCAGCAAGCAACAGGCGCGGGACGTGCGGGCTCTCTTGGCCGCATCGGGTAGAGCGGTGGATGCGATGACGGAAGATGCCCAAGCAGCCAGGGGGACTTTGAACGCTTTCGCAGGAACCGCTAACGCGCTCACCGGAACGGCCAATGGTGCTACCGAGACGCTGGCCGAGGGTAAACGTACCGTCGCCGCCGCGCAACCCCTCATGGCTGCATATACGGCCACAGGATACGACCTGCACCGTATTCTTACGCGCAAAGAGATCGGCGAGATTTTGGACCATGCAGCCGGAACCATTGGCCACATCGACGCAATGACCGGCGATGGACAGCGAGTGGGAGACGATTTGACGCGTCGCTACTTCACTCCTGAGCCGTGGTGGAAGAAAATTGGGCCTTTTGCCGAGGCAGGGGCTAACCTCACAAACAAAACGATTGGGCTTTGGTAGGAGGATAGATGACAGATGCAGAGATAAAACTTTTGGCAACTGTGGCTTGGAAGGAAAATAGGCACGGCCAGATTCCAGGAATGCAGTCGATCATCAACAACGTCATGAACCGCGTGGGGCATCACCGTTATCCCAACACTATTGAAGGTGTCATCATGCAGCCGTCGCAGTACACCAGCATGAGTGTCAAAAGTGATCCCGAGTACAGCGTTGATCCTTCTGAGTCCACGGGAATTGACCTCTTAGCGTGGGGAAATGCACAAGAATTGGCTGAGCAAGAAAATGCTGGTGTACTGCCTGATGTGATATTTGGAGCGACGTTGTACTACGCTCCCAAAGGAATCAAGACAGACAAGAAGATCATGCTTCCTACTGGTGAGGAAATTCCATTTCCGCAGACGTGGAATACTCGTGCGGTTAAATATGCAGCAACAATAGCGGGTCAGGTATTTTTCACTGAATTCTAGTGACAAATGCTTTTGTTTGTGGTATAAGGAATTAGATTCGGCAACGCGCCTCGTCCTGAAAATTGGATGACAAGCAGCAGCCTCAAGCCTTAATTGGCTTGGGTCTTTTGCGTTTAGGAGGATAAAATGCCTTCGTCGGTGATAATGAGCGAGTTTCACAGAGGCAAGCTACATAGCGGTAAAAAGATAAAGGGGAAGAAGCGCAAGATCGTCAGAAATCCTAAGCAGGCAAAGGCGATACTTTTGTCGTATCTTCGCAGCGAAGGAAAAATAGGACCGCGTAAGGATAAGAATGGAAAAAAGAGTTCGGCGCGTAAAAGAATCGAGGGTAAGTGATGTTCAACGAGATTGATTCCAGTAATAACGAAGCCTACAACACAGGCAAGAAGCGCCACGGGAAAAAGCCGCGCAAGATCAATTCGGCAGATTACGTAAAGATTGGACGGAGAAAAGGTCCGACAAAACCCAAGGCATCTTCGCCAAAAAAATCAATCATTAAGATGTGAAGGAGTGGAAATGGCAAAGCGTAAGAGCAAGGCATTGGCAGCACTAGCGTCTCCATCGTCCAGCAAGAAAAGCCGTGTAAGCACCGAAATTGAGGGTGCGGAGAATGGATTTATCGTTCGTGTTTCCAGCGACGGCCAAGGACCAGAGGGATCGTATACAAGCAAACGCTATATCGCTCCTGATCACGCATCGGCAATCAGAATTGCATCTGAGGGCATGGCTGGGATGTCTTCCAAGTCAAAGGGAAGCGGCAAGAAAAAGGGCGGAAAGCGTAAAGTAGTTTCGACAAAGAAAGTTTAATCTGATCCATGCCGACGACCTTCAACCAAACGACGTTTTTAGCGGCGCGACAGCAACTTGCTGCACGTCTGGCAGACCCGTCGATGCAATTCTGGAGTGACAGCGAGCTGAAATTTTATATTCAGCAAGCCTTGAGGCAGTACAATTCTTTGACATGGTGGTGGAAAACAGATTTTACTTTCAACAATGCCAGTTCTACAAATGTTTGGTCGTCACTAGCAACGCTTACGGGGTCTCCTCGGATTCGTTCGGTCACAGATAGTTATTGCTATTCCGAAATGGAATACATGCTCTTAGAGCCAAACTGCGCTGGAGGACCGTGGACAGGAACGAGCCAGTTCTCGATTAACGATATATCCCAAGCCCTACAACGGCGTAGGGATGAAATGTTACAGGTCTCTAACGCTAATCAAGTGCTGCTCACGGGAATTGCAATTACGCCAAACACTCGCAGGACATACGTTCCATCAAACGTGATCGACATTGCGCGTGTACGCTATATCCCCTCAGTAGTTGCACCAGCAACACAGCCTCCACCTCCGGTAACGCTTTACAGAGACGATACAGTAGCTCAAGAGTTCTTTGAATCGCCGCTTTACCAACAGCCGTCAGGAACACCGAACACATTCTCTCTGTCCTCTGAGCCTCCACTAGCATTTGATGTGGACATTGCTCCTGATCAACCAGGAACGTATGAAGCGATTGTGCTACAGCAAGGAACGGCGTTTAATCCCCCTACGAGTACGCTTTTAGGGATACCTGACGACTTCGCCTATATTGCCGAGTGGGGAGCACTTGCAGACCTTCTAGGAAGAGAATCAGAAGCAAAGGATTCCGAGCGCGCTGAATATTGTATGAAAAGGTATCAAGACGGTTTAGTTTTGATGCTTAAATCGCCTTGGATATTGCTAGGGCAGGTGAACGGCGTAGCGGTAAGTTGTGATGCTATAAGAGACGTGGACGCTTATGACCCTGAGTGGGATTCAAATCCAAGTGGATTCGGGCCCTATATCGTTACTGGGGGGATTGACCTTATCGCCGCTCCCACTGGACAATCCACGGGAGTTACCGTACTCGCAAACATGCCAATCCCCGTGGCCGATGGAGATTTTCTCCAAATCCCCCCCTCGGACCTCGATACGGTTCTTGATCTTGCTCAGGCGAGGAGCCTTTTTAAAATTTCGGGCGCAGAGTGGACCGCGGGACTAGAACTAGAAAAAAGGGCTATTATGTCATGTTCTGCGGAGAATTCAAGACTCCGTTCGCTTGGGGCGTTCGCTGACGTATTTATTCAGCGCGGTCAAGCACAAGAGCGCTCGATGAACCGTTATAATTCCGCAAATCAAGGTAAACAAAATGGCTAACTTTGAGCGTGATAAATCTGGTAAAAGATTAATACTAGGAGGAATTGACCTAGTCCACCCGGTAGACCTTATGCCTCCGAATAAGTCACCATTCATTCAAAATTGCCGGGCATATGTCAAGGGAGGAATCGTAGGTAGAAACCTTCTTACGGACGCACTATTTACAGTTGGTGGTTCTTCTCCTAATGCGATTAGAAGGTTGAATGACTCAACTCCTAATGGCCCATCGAGCGGATATTCGCTGATGATTGGTAATGGAACTGAGTTGACGGCATGGAATTCTACTATTGGAGTAGTTAATGTAGCCAGTGGACTCAGTAGTAATCCTTTGTCGATGGTTCCTTTTCGTCCAAACACTTCAGTACAACCATGGATGTATATAGGTGATTCAGCAGAGCAGGGAAACGTTACTCTTACGACAGAATATTGCGGAGAGAATAACCTTGGACCAGCAGGAACGCCTGTAAGTTTTGTGTCGAACGGGATGATGAAGGTTTCCTGCAACGAGGGGTATACGGATACTCCTACGCCCAGTGCGGTTTGTTATAAAATGGGGGTCAAGGAGCCCCAGCTAGCGCCTTCTGTGTCAACAGAAAACACGGGCGCTCCATTTGGAGTAGGAGCAAGCGGGAATCTTCTAGCTACAGCAATTCCTTGGACAAACTATGCAAGCGCGAATTCAGGATATAGTTACGGAGAGACAGACGCTTATCATGGACAGCCAGGAGGAGTTGCACCATTTGATGGAACTGCTCCATTTATAGTCAATGTTCTTAACGCTTCTACGATAACCGTAACTTCTCTAACAGGATCGGCTACGGTGAATGTAGGGACTCATTCTCCTACAGACACTAGTTCGACATGGGTCGGTGGAACTTATCCTGGTCAGTTTATACGCATCGAAGGAACAGGGGGAACACCTACAACGGCGTCGGTTGTGCTTGGCGCGTTTACGGATGGATCGGGAAACGTAATTGATATGGGTGTGGCTCCAATCTATGCCTCGTCAGTAGTGGATGTTGGATCTTTGGTTGGGACGGCTATTAGAGTTCCTTCTGGAGCAGTGGATTTCCAGATTGGCATAAACTCAGCAGGAAATACGTATTCATCGAATTCAGGTGCGTTTACTATCGTTGGAACTGTAATAACGAACTCTCTTCCATCTGTAACGTCAACGCTAGGGACTCTCACGGCTTATTATTGGGGAGACTCTCCTATATCTGGTCCTACTAGTGCGTATATTTGGAAAAATCCAGAAGATTCGGGCGGTTCAGGCCCAACTCGATCAACATCTGACGCAGTGGGAAGCACGACGGGTAACTCATTTATTTTTGACTGCTCATTTCCCGGATCGCCTACACCGGGAATTCCTGAACTTCCTGGTATAGGTGATTCTACGCTTCCGATGGAGTGGACCACTTTAACTTCGGATAGCGTAGCCAGTGGCGAATACCCTGTATTTTCCCCGGCGATAAAGGGCAAAGATGGAAATACGGCATATCAGAACTTCAATTTCTGTTTGGTAGGAAGTATTTATTACCCTTCCGCAGGTCAATATACACACGTTTTGACTAGCCACGATGATTGTATTTGGGGCATTGGCGACGGAGTGACGTTGGTCTCTGCAACTGTATCGGGAAGCGGAGAGGGAAGCAGCACATCCATATCTGGGTATGGACAAACGATCACAGTTGTAGGCGGATACCCATTACTCCCTAGGCAGAAATACACTCACGGTGATGGTGGAAACTATGCGCGAACAACAGTAGTGGTTAATGTCCCTGCGGCTGGAATTTATCCAATTGAAATCGATTATGATTACTGGTACCACTCTGGACGTATCTTGCTTTTGATGGTTTCTCCCACTCCTGGGGCATCTGCAACTATCGTTCCTCCCCTTTCGTCAAACGTAAGGCAACAAGTTCAGTACCGTTATGTATATCGCAGTTCAGCGACAGGAGCGGTATCAAATCCTTCTCCTGAATCAACGGCGCAATCTGTTCCCGTTACGGCGAATACGGTTACGTCACTATGGTCTTCTGATCCTCAAGTAGATGTGGTGGACTACTATCGTATAGATTCTACTACGTCCAGTTTTACTTATGTCAACACAGGACCAAACGATAATTCTGGAACAGGTTCTCTTGCAGGAACAAACACTCCCGTAACGGATTCGTTGCGTGATACACAACTTGGAACACAGTTATTGGACTACGATAACTTTGAGCCTTTTCCGTCTATTGATCTTCCGCAAAAAGGAGTATGCAGTGTTTCTGGAGAGGTAATTACGTGGATTTCAGGTGGAGCAATAGGAGGATCAGCAACAGGATTTAACCCTCGATGGTTAGCGGGAACAAATATATTGATCGGGTCTCCTACTGCGCTAGCCTACACGCTGATTGCGCGTCCCACTCCTGCTGGATTCGAGAATGCATACAGCTATCCATTGGGATTTGTCATTCTCAATTCGTCCAACCATTACCAGAAGGTGACTACAGCAGGAACATCTCAGAGTATAGGAACGCCAACATGGAACAATTCAGGCGGGACAACGACGAGCGGAGGAGCAGTCTTCGCGGATCAAGGAACCGTGTTTATAGGGAATGGTTTTGTAACGCAGATTACGATTCCAGGCGTCCCGGATGGAACTAACGTTGCCTATGAGATTGAAGAACCTATACTGGCTGCGCAACCTCTACCGTACATGTGGGGTCCGACAGACAACGTAAACTTCGTGTTCGCGGTAGGAGATTCTTTAAGGCCAGGAACTTTGTATTGGTGCAAAGGAAGTAACTTAGATTCTGCGCCCGATACTAATCAATTAGATGTTACTGACCCAGGAGAACCACTTATAGATGGAGCTATTAGCGGAGGCGTGGGATGTGTATTCTCTATCAATAGAGCATGGTTAATTATACCAAACTATGCAACTGCTACAGCTTCCGCAACAGGTACTAGTGGGTCTACATGGACGCTACAAGAGTCTTCGATTTCAAGAGGACTATACATGCCGCGTTGCGTATGCGTATCGGGCGGCGGAAACATATTTTTCCGTGTTACAGATGGAATCCATGTATCGTCTTATGGTTCGGCAAGCAAGTCCGTAACTGATGAAGATCTTTATCCATTGTTTCCTCACGAGAGCGAAGATGGAGGAATATCTATTCCTCAGCCTGTGACGATAGCTGGATATACGATTTATCCTCCAGATGATTCAAGGCCCGAATCTCAAAAGATGTACTCAATTGGAGCCTACGTCTACTATGATTTTGTGGGGTCCGACGGGGTAGAGCACACGCTTGTATTTGATGAAGCTGCGATGGGATGGGTTTATGACCTGTATACCCCTCCCGTGACGGTACACGCGGCAAATGACGGACAGAGCGTACAAGGTGTGCTTGTAGGATGCAATGACGGTACCATACGGCAGATGGCAAGCGAAGGAACAGAAGTTGCTACGGCGGTGTTCTTGACGCCAGCATTTGACAAGGGAGATACTAGGGCTACGGCACAATTCGGCGATTTGTACATAGAAAGTAGCAACCCTTAATTATTCGCTGACAGATTTCCATTTATTAAGGTATGCAATTGCTTTTGTCATCCATTCTTCTCCACCAGATTTTTCAAGAAGTCCAAGGGTGACATTGCAGTTATGACACAATAGGTCACGTCTGCATTTGTCGCAGGCTTTGTTTATACCGCAACACTTGTGATCGTGATCAATACATAGTCTCCCACGCCAACCCGTCTCTTCCTCTTTTCCGCATATTGCGCACTTTCCACCCTGCTCATCCTTCTTGTTATCGTACCATTCCCTAGTTACCTTGTATTTTCTCAAGTTGTTTTTGCGAAGTTTTGCTTTATTTTCTTCGTGGTTTTCGTAATATGCGGCAAGAGCTTTTTCTTTGTACTTATCAGGGTAGTCTTCTTTTTTCTTTGTATTGCTGCAATCCTTGCATCGTGCATGTCGTCCAAACTTTCCGGTTGGATTCAGCCCAAAATTCTCTAACGGTTGCGCTATATTTGCGAACCGGCACTCTGGATTAGAACATACTTTTGCTAACGGTATCACAAATTGCTTTGGCGGTAGCGCTAAGTGCCTTCTTTCATTTTCATCCTTACGAATACATTCCTTGCACTGAACAGTTCGACCATCAGGTCTGGTACAGTTTTTATAAAAATCATCTAACGGCTTCTGAATTTTGCATTTTGAGCATCGTTTCAGTTTGATAATATCGCCGAATAAATTTGTCTGAAATGGGGGATTGTTGCTGTATACTTCTTTTGATGGGGATGTCATAGTCGCTCCTTGGGCGATGAGGCGTTAGCCGGGATTAGCGTCCCGACATCTCCATTGTACCATTAAATGAACAACGGATTACGGAGATAATTTTATGGCCATCGTAGGTGTCGGTTTATCAGTTAAACCATTCACTGCGCTTTATACTAATCAAGTACCCGACGCGAATATTACGGTATCGAGCAGTAATTTACAGGGGAGAACAGAGACAGTTCTCGACCTTTATTCTGGTAATGGAATTGACGCTAGAGATTTTAGCAGCGCATTTAGCTGGACTATATCCACAGGAACGATTCTCTACACTTGGCAACCATCATTCATAGAGAATCCAGAAAACACGAATAATCGTGCTACTGACTGGATTGAGTGCGGAGGCGCTACGGGGTTTGTACAGGGAATCGTGATTGAGGCTGATTCGTCCAATGTAACTAAAGTATTTCAGCTACAGGACTCAGATACTTTAGCTTTTCATACGCTTAGGGAAGTTGGAACTGGAGTTGCATTCAACGGACAGAGCGTTAAGGCGTTCTCTTGCACTGCCCCATTTATTGCTCATTCAGTTAGGGTAGTGACGACGGATGCCGTGTCTTGGCGCGTATGGAGGACGGAACTTGTATTCCAACCTTTCCCAGAAACTACGATGAACTGGCAGACGGAATTAACTTCTTTGGGCGGCGAAGGATTCCAACATTTGCGCATGATGAATTTGGAATACATTTCTACTGCGACGATCACTTTATCGTTTGCTGTGGATACTGGTAATGGAAGCATCGCTCCTACTGCAATAACGATTCCATCGTCTAGCGGAACTCAGGCAAAGATTAAGTTAACACCATCTCCTAATAAGTGGAAACTCATTTCTTTTGGGGCATCATCTACGGCTCCTATGAGACTTTTCTTGACAGGCTTAGAGGTCTGGGTAAAATCGTGGGGATCAAGCGCCGAATACCGAAAGATTAAACCATTTGGCGGAAAATCAGCGCCAGCAGCGGAGGTTTAGAATTGTCAAACAAATTGAATGTAACAGAGCGTAGATGCAGCCGTTGTGGGGCGATACAACTAACCCCTCCGACTTCGGGGCTTTGCGCGTCTTGCGAGAAATGGAAGGCCAAACAGAAATGAGCAATAATTCTCGTTTCCCGTTTAAGTCGCAGATACAGTCTATGCCGTCAGAGCATCAATATGTCATACGTAATTTGTGGAATGTAATGTCTGATGTGCAGGATTCTATCCCTCTATTAAAAGCTCAAATAGATGCAAAGACAACGACAAGCACAACTGCGTCGTCTACGTCGTCTACAACGTCATCTGCATCTCAAACCGTAGTCAATGATGCGGGAAGCGTAACTGGTGGAGTAGTAAATGATCAGAGAGGTGTTACATCTTATACTATACAGCAAAGCGACAATGCAAGTCTTGTCTTACTAAGCGATGCTTCTCCTATTTCGGTAACGTTAAATTCTTCTCTTACGACACCGTATTATACAACAATAAGTAATGAGGGAGTAGGAACAGTAACACTTACTCCATCTACAGGAACCATAAACTCTGTATCCTCAATAACTATTCTAGGAGGAGGTTTCGCTACCCTTTTTTTGGATGGAACAAACTGGTGGGCTGATTCTCCCGGAGTCGTTGCTGGAGGAGTGACACAGATTATTGCAGGAACGAATGTGACGATCACTCCAACTGGAGGTACAGGTACAGTGACGATCAACTCGACAGGTGGAGGCGGAGGCACCATAACCGGCGTCACGGCAGGAACTGGACTTACTGGCGGAGGAACGAGCGGAACGGTCACGATGGCTTTGGATACGCCAGTTAGTGTGGCCAATGGAGGAACAGGCACATCAACTCCATCATTGGTGGCTGGTAGCAATGTGACGATCACCGGGACGTGGCCCGATCAGACTATTTCGGCAACTGGAGGCGGTGGTGGGTATCCAACTGTCATCACTTCAGCACTCTCGACTACCTCATACACAGGAAGCTATTCGTGGACATCTCCGAGTCTGGTAAATGGAGCCGCTTACAGACTTAGCGTGTACGCTTCTGCCATGGTTGCGGCAGGTAATACTGGGGCGGTAACGGGTGTGTTCTCGTTTACTGATTTTACAGGTGAAACCGTTTCTGGGATACCGCTCGTAGCTATTTCTATTACAAACACATCTTCCACCCCAATGGTCGGTCGTAATTCTGGGACATACACGTTTGCATTTTCTAATGCTCTTTCATCGACCATCACAGTTTCGTTTGCTAGTACCGAGACGATCACGTACTTTCCTGAAGTGATTGTTTTGGAACGACTCGCGTGACAGGAAAACGGAAGCGAGGTTAACGTATACTGGCCTGCTGACGGATATTGGTGTTGCTTTTTTGCTGTCGTTGAGTATAATGTCCAAAGTTGGTACGTCCGTCCGGGGAGCGGCGTCGGAGGATTTCTATGTCTGGGTTCTGGTCCAGCCTCTTCGGAGGCGCAAATTCAACCCTTTCTGGGGACATCAACAAGACAGGTCAGGCCGCTGACTTTGCAACGGGCATGGGTGAAAAGAACCTGACGACATCCTCGAACTTTTTCAACTCTATACTCTCAGGCGACAGTTCGAAGCAGTCTCAGGCTCTTGCCCCTGAAATTGGTGCGGCTAAGACTTCTGCCAATCAGGAAACGAAAAAGAATGCTCAGTTTGGTTCGCGTTCTGGCGGTACAGCCGCGTCTTCGGCTGCGAGTACGGATAAGGTGCATTCTGATATTACCGGCATGATTGGCGACCTCACAGGAAAGGCTGCAAGCAATCTACAATCGTCTGGAAGCAGCGAACTGAGCACGGGGCTGCAAGGATTGAACCAGCAAGCTTCGCTTTCTCAGGACCAATTGGAAAACTGGAGCAACTCTATATTCGGCAAGGGAATAACTTCTGGTGTGGCGGCAGGAGAGTCGTTCGGTTTAGGTAAAATGTAGACGATAATTGTTATGGGGAGAATGACAGAAGGAGCAGCGTAATGGCGAATCAAGACGCTTGGCAATCAGGATGGGATAAGGGGACAGCCACCGCGAACAAAAACAAGAAGAAAACGGATGATACGGGCGATAAAGACGAAAAGAAAAAGTCTAGTAAAAAAGGTAGTGGTTCGTCTAGTAGTGGTAACCCATGGAGTATTCTAAACTACATTCCAAAATTGCATTCTGGTGGGAGCGTGAAGAAAACAGGAAACTACCGTCTCCGTAAAAAGGAAGTAGTACTGACCGCTACGCAAGCAAAAGCCGCTGGAATTAAAGGCACACAAGGAAAGAAAAAGTCTGGCGCACGTAAGCGGGTATCTGGAAAGGCTTAGACCGTGGCAAATGATGCAGCGTGGAATGAGGGATGGTCTTTAGGTGCTGGAAGGGCACAGGAGAACCGCGCCCGTAAGCAAGCAATTTCTGACGAAGAACATGCATCTAAGGTACAGGATGCCGCCAATCAGCGCCTAGCGCTACAGACAAAGTATGCAACCACTCTCGACGCCAACGGTAAGCCTACAGAGGCGTCCAGGGCTTTAGACGAAGCATTGCAGAACAATGTTGGCGTACTACGTGACCTGCTTCATCCCGATAAACATCCTGGCGCGTTAGAGAAATTTGGGCATATTGTCACAGACACTCTCAAGATTACCAATCCTAAAGACAGAATAAAGTCAGAAGCATCAAAGAGAGCAAATGGTCTTGCCGAAAACGAAAAGGGAGCGCAAGCACTTGAGGCGGCTGCGCCGATGTCTCCTGAACAGGCTGCGCAGACCAAATCTAAGGCAGAATGGGCGGGGTCATTAGCTACCTTGAATTCGGCTAATGAACTGTGGAATCAACAGAATCCTGACGCCACTCCTGAAGAAAAAAAGGCTGCGCAATATGAGAATTACCGCACTCTAGTTCTTGGAGATCGCACCGCATCAACCCGCGCAAATAATAATCCTGATATTAAAAAGCTGACACTTACAGACGGAAAAGATATATCCGCACAGTGGAATCCTGCTGCTAATGGGGGTAAGGGTTCGTGGCAGTATCTCGGTGGAGGAGAAATACCGCAAGACGTTCTTAATGGAGCACAGGTTAGTTCTAAGCCGTCGAAGTTGGTAAAGGGCGACCTTATAAGAGTCAAGCCCGGTCAGTCTCCTACGGGGTGGGTACGCATTCTTTACGATGCCACTGATCCAACTAAGCGCAAATATATACCTGCGACACCAAGTAGGCTCTATATGGGGACTGAAAGCAATGATGTAACGACAGATCCGTTTGGAATAACTTCAACATCTGCACGTACAACGAAACCCATGAATCAGTCAGTTGTTGATTTAGCTGGAATGACTATGGCATCTCCTGAAGAGTATACGCCATCTGAAGGAGAAACATTCGCTCCATCTGCGCCGCAACCATCGGCTCCTCTTGTCTCACCTACGCCACAGCATCCACGGGCGGTTGCAACTCCTTCTGCGAAACATACTATTGCACTACCAAAGGCAGGAGCCGCACAACCCCCGACCCAAGCTCCAGAAGCAAAAGGTGGAGCGCAGACAAGACCTAATCCATACGGGTCTCAATATCCTCAGCTCAATGCCGATTATCATATTCCCGATACGGCAAAGGTAAATCCTCAATTGAGAGAAGCTGCAAATCAATTGCTTGATGGAGTAGACATCAAAGAAATACAGGTTCCTGCGCGTGACAAGATGGCGGTTGATGCAATTGCGAGGCAGTATGGGTGGGGACGTGGACCTTATACCCCGCGTGAATTAAAGCAGATGCAAAACGCTAATCAGTTTCTCGATGCCGTTTTGCATAGTAAGTCATTTATGAAGGCCCTTGATGAAGGGGTATTTCAAAGATCAAAAATGGCTGAGGCAGAAAAGGACGCTTCTAAGGACAGCTTGTTTGGAACGGTATTCCATCAGCTTGCAGTCAAAAATCTAAGGCCAGAGCAACAAGAGTATCTTCGTTTGAGAGCAGCAATGCTGGGAACCGTATCTGGATTGTCATCTGTTGTTCGTTCCGGCAGAGCAACGGAAGCAACAATTAATAGGTTAGCGAATGAAATTCCAACTGTTCTAGCCTCTGCCAATTCCAAAGATGCTAGAGAGCGTATTGCGAATATCAAAAAGGAACTTCAATTGGCTCTGGAGCAGGGTGTGCCAAGGCCAAATGCTCCTAAGCAACAAGGGAACTCTGGGGCATCCAATACTGGCGGATTGTCTTCTGGAGATGTTGATGTTGACTCGTTGCGTAAAAAGATGCTTCAGCATGTAGGAGGCAAGTAATGCCACTGACCCCAGAAGAAAAGAAAGCGAAAACTCACGCACTTAATCCTCACGCGTTTGATGCTCCCAAGGAAAATGTGCAGCGCGTCAACGCAGCACCTAAAGAAAAAAAGGAGAAAAGTCTAAAAGAAGTATGGGATGGAATGACGCAAAGGCAACGTACTGAATTCCTAAGTCGTCCTGACCTTACATCGAAAGAATTGGAGTATTTAGACTCTACGCTTGGAATAACCAAAAGTCATCCAGAGGCTACGGCATCCGCAACTCCTAGCCTTATGACAATTAAAGGTCTTGTAGAAGAGGCCCGTAGTCTTGCACCAAAGGTTACTAATTGGTTTCCTACCGCATTAGGAGCGGTAGGAGGATACGTGGGTGGCGTGGCGGCTGGAGTGGGGACTGGACCAGAGGCGGCAATCCCAGCTAAGGTTGCTGGTTCTGCCATTGGCGGTGGAACGGGAGAAATATTACGTCAAGGAGTAATGCACGCTATAGGGCAAGACGATCCCAATTACACATGGGGCCAAAGGGCTAAAGATGTAGGAAAAGAAGCATTAGAACAGGGGGGAGCTGAACTTATGTTCTCTAAGATGGCTAAGGCTCTTCGTCCTACCTTTGATAAGAGCATTGACAAAATCGTTGCAGTTGGAGGTTTGAGTGGGGCAGGTCCGTTAGGAGCCGTTGGTACTAGAAATGTAGAAACGGTGATGAAAGATTTGCTTGAGCACGAAAAACTTCCCGGAAACAAAGTCGTCACAATTGGAGATTTCAGCAATCTTCTGAATACTGCCAAGAGAGACATTGGGAACAAAGTTGATTTGGCAATGATGCAGCCAGTCCAGCGAGGCGGTAAGAAAATTCCATTGGGATCAGCGGAAGCGGATGTAGCCCCAATTAGAGATAGAATTACAGACATGCTTAAAGCGCATCCTAGCGAAGCTGCGGGAAAAATAGGAGAAGATCCAACTAAATTTGCAAATATTCGAGCAAGAGCAAATAAGTACGCAAAACCTAGCACTTTCAGGGAGCTAACAGACCACCGAATTAAGCTAAATAACAATCTTCGTGCGTTGTATGATCTTCCTAAAGGAGAACAGGCTAAATTTCTTTTAGAGCATCCTAGTTTGGAACTTGATAAGATAGAAGCTGATGCAATTAGGGATATAATTTACCCTGAAATGGATAGGGCGGTAGGAAAGCCTTTAGGAACTACCGCTAAACTGCAAGCGAAGCGCGGTGCGCTTATGTCATTGAGTGCCGATTTTGACAATAAGGTTGGTATAGCGGCTGGAGTACATGCGAAGAGTAGAGAAATTGCTGGGACCCCATGGTGGAAAAGAGGTAACTTTTCTACTTATGGAACGTCTAGCGGTAAGCCAGGAATGGCGATTCACCGTATTGGATCTTTAGTAGTCAGACCAAACCCTGAAAAAGAGGCTGGGGCTTTAGTATCAAGGGCGTTTGGAAACAAGGTCACGACCAAAGCAGCGAAGGCTTTGACTACTCCAGTCGGAACTGAAGTTCTGTCTGCCCCGCTGAGATATTTGATGAACCCTGGAAATGCGTTTGGACCTGATACTCACACTAAAGACCCCGACGAGGAACAGGATACGGAGCCAACACAAGATCAGGATAACGAGCAAGAATCAACGCAGCCTCAAGGTATTTCATCTCTACGTCAGTTGAGGGAAGAAGCTGAGCGCCGTAGGCCGCAACAAGTATCGTCTGCTGGACAGTCTTCAGTAAAACCGGCATGGACACACATCTACGATCCAATTAGCGGCGAAATTAAGGCGGTCTGATGCCTGACCCAAAGCAAAAACTTGTTAAGGTAGATAATGACGTGATCGCGTTTCCTGCCACGATGGAGGATGAACACGTCTCAAGGCTGATTAAGTCCTTCCGCGAGAAGAAAAAGAATTCTTCAGAACTAACCACCGAAGCAAGCGAACACGAACGCCAATTGAAGCCATCTAAACCTTTAAGTACGGCTATTCCTCATTTGCCAGAATGGGCAAACACTCCGCTACTTCCCTATGCTGAGAAGGCCGTCAATGTGGTGAACGATGCGACCAACCCATTAAATTGGACAGCGGAGGGGCGCAAGGTAAAAGCAAAACAGGACGCGGATCAAGCGAAAGAACTAGCAGATTACGATAAAGATCATCCCACACAGGCTGGTATCGCCGAAGGAATCAAGGGCTTCGGCGAGAGCATGTCCACACCTGTAAACGTGGGTCTTCTAGTAGCTATGCCGGAATCTAAAGTCCTGAGCGCGTTCTTTGCTCTACAGTCCGCGACCGGGGCCTACCGAGACACACAGGACGCACGCCAAGCCTACCGCGAGGGAAGGAATCAGGACGCGGCGAAGCTGGCCACCCAAGCGGTGCTAGGTGCTGGCATGGCGGGTATGGCGGGGACACATGCGATAAATGGTACGCCGCTAGGAGAAGCAATTGCGTCTGATGCAAGGACGTTAGCGAAGGGTGGAAGGCCATCGGAAGGAGGTTTTGTAGAGAATCCTCTTGCGCCTAGACAGCCCGTAGTATCTATCGAACATCCGAAACCGTCGATCTCGGTAAGCGCTAATTTTCCACTACTCAAAGAAGATGGTCCAAAGTGGGAAAAAGCATCAAAGAACAAAGAAATCGCCGATCAGTTTACACGTCTTGGAATCTCTGGATTTTCAATCGATGCTCCGTATCATTTTGGACTAAGTGAACAAGGAAATATCGACCCAACTACGGGCAAGATTCAAATCAGCGCAGCAGCATCTGATCCAGAGCACACGTTGTCGCATGAACTATCTCATGACATTTATAACCGTCTATCTCCTGAGGTAAAAAAGTTAGTTGAAGGATACGTAAAGAACTCTCCTGCCTACGGCGCACACGCCGGAGGAATAGAGGAACGAGTTGCCGATCACTTTGCGGACGTTATTCTTGGACGCGACCAGGCTCCTATAACTATAAAGAAAGCGTTCTTTGAATCTCCTTTGGGTCCGCGTCAGGAACCCAAAAAACTGTCTGCACAAGTTGAACCACCGGAGCCACAGAGAAATCCATATACGCAGTCTTGGTCGGAAGTTGCAAAGTACGGCGGTGGCAATCTCAAACAAGGTGACGACATTGAGGGAATGGTCCAAAAAGATGGGGACTTTCCTCTTGTCGTCAAAGACATAACGGGCGCACGTCACGTTGTCCCAGCATCTATAGTTGCGAAAATTCTCAAAGATCCATTAGTAGACGGGTATGTTGATTCTGTATTTATGGCAAAAGACCATATGGCCGAGGAGGGAACTAACAAATTACAGAACGATATAAAGTCCTATGGAGAGATGGTAACCGCCAGGAGATTCTTAAAGACAGAAAAGACTCCTGATGGGAAGTACGTCTCCACTCCTACCGGACCACAGATGAACGATGCTCAGGTAGAGGAATGGACAAAGAAGATTTCTACTCTCCAAAATGAATTACAAAAAAGGGAATCCCCAGAATATAAATACAGACCTGTGCCTAATTATGACCTTGATAAAATACGGATTACACATGGTGGAGCGCGTCCACTTATTAGGGCGTTAGAAACAGCAGACAATGCTAGACGTTTAGAATCCGGAAATCAGCAATCTTTATCTCCATCGCAAGGTACTTCATCTATGTTATCTCAAGTGACGGAGCAGGACAATAAATCTTTGCCACTAAAAGATATAATGTCTGAAGCTAAGACGAGGAGCCCAAATAATCAGTTCCGTATTAAGACTCCGGACGGAAGCACACACGTTTTCCCAACGCAGGACGCGCTAGATAGGTTTATACTTGATGCGGGGTTAAAATAATGCCTACTCCTCAGAAAAAACCAAATTATGCAGAGATAGCCAAGAAGCATGGTGGGGTAACTTTGGCCCCTGCTGTTGAGGGTGTAGGACGTGAAAGCAAGTATGCGTATTTTCCTCCTGAACTATCCAGAATTGAGCGTTCGCTAGGCCCAAAATTCGTAGTAGGTAAGCCCTATACTGGCTATCAAGGGAAGGCAATTTCCTCTGTAGGAGAGCATGAACCACATAAAATAGAGATCAACGACCCAAAAGGCTTTGCATTAGGGCCGCTTCAGACTAAGGGGCATGAAGAAATCCATCTTTGGCAGAACCAATTGCCAGGAGGTATTCAATCTAAGATTCTTCCTGACGGCCCTAAAAACCCATATAGTTTGGAAAATATTGACGAACTTAGGAAACAAGGACATACACTAGCAACGCTTCCAAGAGAAGTAGGAGCCACAATAATACAACGGTATATTGCTAGTCCAGCCGATAGGGCAAGGCTTCAGAAGTGGATAGACGATATTCCTAAAACTCCTTTGAGTATTATGGAGCCGACAGGACCAAACGATAAAACGATAAATCGGAATGTACGTCCACTTATACCTCCTCAAGAAGCGTATATGCCAATTAAACAGTTGGTGGAAGAGGCAAAGAAACGTCGTCCTAAATGAATAGTTCAACCTTAATTTCTTCTTCCGAACGTTGCAATCGGCTTGGCATCTGGACCCGCGACTGGGAACGCGCTAGGATTGAAGCGAAGGATTTGTTGGCTCTAGGAATCCAAGCGGGCCTTACCACAAGCCGCAAGGACTTTGGCGAATCTGCTGGTGAGGAAATAATTTCTATTGCCAGAGACAGAGAATTGATTCAGGATGACAAGGCTGACCAGTACGGAAGTATTATTAATATTGCGTCACTCGCAGACATCGTTACAATCGCTATCCGCAAGCCCACAGACGATCCTTGGGGACTTCCTAAGCCTGTCGATATGGGTGATGGGGTTACGTGGAACAGTTCCGCCTTCTTATCGCCTGATGGGAATTTCTTGAGGCGTGTAGCCCTAGTTGGTTCATGGAGCAAGGACAGGCACTACTCTACTTGCAGAGAGTGGGGAACGCTAGGAGAAATAGCGGTGTATAACCTTCCTATGCAGATTGTCGTGGTCAACATAGGTTCTCGTCATGACGGAAAATATCATAGCTCATGGACAAAAGGATTTAGGCATCCGATAAATAAAGGACTTAGGTTTAAGAGAAGGAATTTTATAGGTAAAGGATTTAAGGAATCATGGTCTGAAGTATGGAGAGAAGATTACGACCAGATTTCTACTAAAGAGTGGCTAGATGGAATGATTAATGACGAGGTTCTGCAAGACCTATGCTTTAGGATTGACGTTCCTGTGCTAGACGAGGAAAATCAACAGAGAATCATCGATCTTGCCAAGAGAAAATTGAAGCGGATTTATTTAACTGAAGAATTGCCAGAGCAACAGTTGAGTACCTGCTCGTGGCCTCAGCCCTGTATCCACAGAGGCCACTGCTGGAATGATGAACCGCCGTCAGGACGATACGGATTCGTCAAGATTCCTTGATGTACCCACGATCTAATATCCGTTCCAGCTTAGCAACTACAGGAACCAAATCAGGAAGATTAACGCCCCTATCTTTCGCTTCTCTACGAAGCAATAAATACAATTTCACGCATTCACCGCATCCTTCAGTGACACAACTGCCAAGTTCTACATTTATTCCGCAGGATGTGCATTTCATTTCTTCTCTCTCCGTATCGGCGTATTCGGCCAGAGTTTCTTGGCTTCTTCGATGGGCATTTCCTGTGTGAACTCAACCGTACTCGATAAATCCTCTGGCGGCAAAGGATCAGAAAGTTGGAAATCAATTCCTCCCGATTGTTGGATGAACACATATCGAATAGGGCTAAATCTAATCATTCTCGTGAGCAGCCAAAGAACGTACTCCCACCAATAGTATCTATGATCCTGCAACGCCACACCAACAAATTCTCCTAGGTTTTCGGCGTGCGTCGTTACTAGCCAATCTTTTGGGTCGAAAAGGAACATAGATTGACCAATTGAAATGCGCTTATCTTTCCATCGGTTGATTTTAACGTATCGGTATTGACCAGCGGGCATATTCATTTATTCTCCTTCCTAGGTATTACTGAATTAGGATATACGATTGTATTTTCAATTGGATCAGGAGAATAGGGATCGGTAATCTTGTATTCTACCTTCTCCTGAGAGAAAAACTGCATGTGCGTATACATAATAGCAACAAGCTTAAGTTCTTCCTCGGTTGGAGGAGACCCGCGATGAACACCTTCGGAGTCAACGTATCCAGTTCCATCGGGTAGCATTCGGTAAGCATAGGTCATTTCTTCAACCCTCCTGCCCTTCCTGAACTTTCAGGATTTCTATCAATAGGTTCAACATGAGGCCCGTCATACATTAACCAACCGCAGTTTGTATAATTTTGGAGGCTAGGAACCCAAATGTATGTATACCTACCTTCTTTTTTTAAGATCGGCGACGATGGTTTTAGGAAAGGAATAGTGCCTAACGCTAAGAGTGATCCAAATAAACTTCTTCTTGAAAATATCATTTGTTCTCCTTTAGTGGATCAATCCACATCTTGTCTAAAGCCATAAGCATGTTGTGCGCAGGACCAAGTTGATCATTTCCACAGACGCCGTTCATCTTAAAATAGTCCCCATCTGTAGGTTTGGCACCCCACGGCGATAGGACAAACGTAGTCTTATTGCAGATAGGACAGTACGTTGCAATAGGCCACCCCTGCTCTGGAGGAGTAATCGACGTGACGTGGATACCGCGATTAAAGATGCGATCCATGTCGCCAAAAGGATCTTCATGGTCCAGTTCTATTATCGGTCCGTTCCACGCGCCTGTGCTCCATTCTATAGGAGGTTGCTTAGGAAGATTAGCGAAGAACGACTCCTTCTCTTCTGGCGTCCATTCGCGATCACTTGGTGGATTTTGATTCTGTTCCATGAATGTTCTCCAGTTCGTCAATCATGTGCGCCAGCGGTTCGGGCAGACTGTTCGCTGGCGGTTTGTCAGTTGGCATTATCTTGCGCTTACCGTGGCACATCATCCATGCTACGATGATAGGTGCTAGGTTGTGCAGGGTCATCTAAAATCATCCTCTCGAATCTGACCACATTTCAGGCATTGCCGATAACGCTCCAGGCGCACACAGGCAGCGCATGGTTCGCTGTCTGTGTGCGTTTCCCATGCGTGCTTGCACCTGTGGCCCTCTTCAAGCGGAATCATGCGCTCGTGGCGGCGCTTAAGCCCATCCATCGGCCATGCAATCGAACGACCGCCAGGATAAACTTCAATGCGATGGTTAGGCGCTCCATCTATCCGACACCACAACTTTCGGTCACACATGCGCGCAGCCGCTTGTGCTTTATTTAGGGACGAAAACGGCATAGATTCATCCCATGAACACCCCATCGGCAGATCCTCGCGATTCATGCCCCCGTCCTCTCTGCCTGCCTGATGGCCTCACGCGCAACCTTCCATGCCGCCGTCATAGTTGGATGCTCGATAGGATGAGGAACCGCAGAGGCTACCATCTGCTTCAGCGCCTCCAGAAGTGCATCGCGGTCGTCCTCAACGATACGGTGTTGTTCGCGCTCTTGGATCTGCTCGCTTAGAACGCGGTTGTAGGATTCTCGATAGGTATCGCGGTCAGCCTCAGCGTGGATCGTGCGATTTATCAACTTCAGCTCATTGGCGAGAGACAGCGCGTCTGGGCAACCTTCGTTGTCTCTGCTATGTAACCACTGGTCAAGTTCTTCGCGCCGTAGTCCAAGATCACTTACCGTGTGCTTTGCTTCGCTCATCGTTTTCTCTCTTCCTGGGTTGTAGTGGTTATCATGACGTTACCTGTTCTGCAACGCCGATTTGATCCGTCTAGCAATCAATTCCGGTATCTGTGGAACGACCGCATTGCCTAAGCCCTTAAGGCGGTCCATCCGATCGGTAGGCCCATCAGCCATTCTCGGAATGTCACCGATCGAACGAGGTCCGGGCGGCCAAAGTCCACAATCTGATCGCAGAGGTTCGCAATGTGTAGCCGTCCATTCTTGCCGCGGCGTATGCGGTTTCCCCGCCCAGATTGGCCCTTGAAATCCCGAGTTGTTGGGGTATGCCAATAACCAGAGTCGTTCTCTGTGTTGGCTTGCGCCGATTGCGTCAGCTCCAAGCACTTCCCACTCCGCATCAAACCCAATCGAGGCCAAGTCTCCGCAAACAACGTCAATTCCCCGTCCAAGCAAAGCTGCGACGTTCTCCACGAGAACGAATCTAGGTCGTAGTTCGCGAATGATTCTGAAGTATTCCTTCCAGAGTCCGCTTCGCTCTCCTTCAATGCCTTCTCGCTTTCCAGCGTTAGAAACGTCTTGGCAAGGGAACCCTCCGGCGATGACATCAACGGGCTTGAGGTTATGTTTTCCGACTGTTCGAACATCTTCAAATCTCTCCGCCTCTGGGAAATGCCGCGCCAGCACCTTGCGACAGTACGGGTTTATTTCTACCTGCCATGCCGTCTTGAATCCGGCCCGGTCAAAGCCAAGGTCAATGCCGCCGATCCCCGCGAACAAGCTCCCTAAAGTTGGCTGCATTTCTTCCTTTTCTCAAGCACCGAAGTCGCCAGCGGCGTCGTTGCTCCGGTTATCGTTCGTTAATTTGACCTAATCTTCTTTTCGACCAGATTCCCGCATTCGATGCAAGTGTTGGTGAATATCCACAAAGTTCCAACGCTTCTTCCGTGACTTTGCAGATTGATCTCAGCCAGATCTTTCCATTTTGAAGAATCAAACTTGTGCCGATGGAATAGATTCATCTCTTTTATCCTTCCATTCCGCTCGTGCAGCTATCAGCGCATCGATGGCGCTTGCCATATCTTGAGAACTGGTTGTGTCTCGTGGGTTATCAAAATAAAACTCGTTAAGCACAGATTTCCCTTCTGCGTCGCTCACCGGATCCTTTAGCCGCTTGTTCTCCTTCTTCAATTCATCGATGGTGTAGTGAAGGTCGCTCAATTCGCGTATCGATTCACCCTGTTTTTGGATCAGTTCCGTCTTCTCCGCTTCCAGTCTGGTTTTCAAGAAAGGAATAAATCCTTTGTGTGCCCAAATCTCAGCCGCACCCAACGTGATGACTAGAGACAGAAACAGAAAAGCAGGAAATAGATTATCGTAGATCATCAGCAATACAGGATCCTGCCAGAAGTCGTAAGCGACATGGCCCATGATGGGTGCCTCAATCGCCACCGCAAGCGTGACAAGAGTTGCGAACCTGAATACGCCAATAACGAATAAGTCAACCATGATTCTCCTTTGCGAACTCCTCGACTGCGGCATCAGCCATATACGCCGCATTCTGGTCGCCCACGCGAAACTGGTCCTGTAGGCGCTTTGCAATCCTTTCTTGCAGCGTTGGTTCCCAGGGTTTCTGAAGGCGTTCGCGAACAGCTTTAGCGATCGCTAAAGCATGAGATGATCCACCCATGTAACGAGAGTTCATTTCCTCTACAATCGCTTTTTCTACATCTTCAATCTTCACATATCCAGCGGGAGGCTCGACGGGCGCAGAAATCGGGCCGTTGCGCTTGGCAAAAACAGCGTCTACGCGAGAGAATACGACATCTTTACACGGTATGCGCAGATCTTGCCAAATCTCATTCTTTTCCTGCGGTGTCAGCGGCGCTATTTGGTACTGGAGAATCGAAGCCATTGTGTCGATCTCGCTATCTGAAGGTTCTGCTATTTGCTGGGCGGAAAAATACTTGCGAATATTTTCCCGCTGTTGTTCTGTCAATTTCTTCCCTGCCATAAACCCTCCTCGGTTATCGTTCGTTTGCTTACACCCACCCCTTGTCACCACCAACCGTCCCACTCAAGAAAGCGTCTTCTGGTAAATCCTGTTGCGCTCCCTCAAATTCAACTGCTCCACCATGCGCTAACGGCGTAGGAGGTATGCTTGCTTGCGTAATAATGTTTCCTGCTTGCAAAGATGGATCAATTCCAGACGCGATAGGCATAGGAACAGTCTGGTATGCTTGCGGATTAGGAAATGACGGCATAGGAGACTCTGTACTCTTGAGCGCCTTGATAATTTGAACGAGGGAAGGAATCTCAGCATTTAACGCTGCTACTCGTCCCATAGCCTCTGCGCGTTCTTTGATGGCATCTGCAAGCCTTTTCTCCGCGTAGGAGTGTGCTGCTCCAAACTCCTTTGGTAGACGTGCCTTGCGCTTGGTAGAACGTTTCTCTGGCTTAGGAGCGTTAGGAATAGAGGGTGGTATGGCTTGTTCTACGGGAGCGGGGGAAGCCGCAGGAATCTCGTCAACAATTACAGGTTTAGATGTATATTCCTTATCTGAATAAAGATTCACAGGAGTAACGTCGCCAACAACCTGAACGTCCGCGCCTGTTCCTTTTTTCTTTGCCCATCTTGCAGAAGCGGCGTCTTTGGCGATCTTGCTTCTCTGTTCTTTGCTTAGTTTTGCGGCACGAGCATCGCCACCGCTTGCTCCGCGTTTGCTTCCATTCTTCATTAGTTTTCTTCTCCCCTACGCAAGAATACTAGCAAGCATCGCAAGCATTGTCAACGCTTATTTGGCCCCATATCTGGAATCTCAACCACTTCAATGTTTTCTCTGCGGTTGTCGAGTGGATCGTCGTTTTTGTGGATAACCATTTCAGTATCTTTTAGTGGACGCCCCAAGATGGATTCCGCTATCGTATCCTCAAGGTAGACCAAGTGGCCGTTATCCACGGCCCATACGTGGCCAGGACGGTCATGCTCTGCCTGTGCGGCATAGTTATCCACGCACTCGGAGCAAACGTCGCAGTCGCCACAATCGTTTTCCAGCGAAAGGATAGGAACAAATTTGTGAAACTTACGTGGGCGTTTGCGAATTGGCCGTGCGTAGGAAACGCGAATCATTTAATCCTCCTTAGTATTTGATTGCAGGAAGCGGGTCATTCGTAATGCCCTTATCCTTCACTGCAAATATGACAAAATTATTTAGCCCAAGAACCCACACATCCGCTATTTTTTTGTCACTCGTAATACCGTGTACAGTTTGGCGATTATCCCCATCCGTTTTGACGAGAATAATAACTTGATCGTCGTTATCCATTATATGTCCTCCAGACTCCTGTTATGGTCGCGAATTGTCCGCTCATGGCCGTAATACAACCATCGTCCCATTCCACTCTCTTCACAATACGTCCTTTGAACGGCGTTTCTGTTACTACTCCTGTTTCTCCTTCAAAATCGCGCACGGCAGTTCCCGTTGGAAGCGATAGAAGTTCGTTCCATGTTAGCTGCTTGCCTGTTGGTTGTGTTGATATTTTCACTTTGTTATTCCCTTGCCGTACTGTCGTGCTTCGTTGGAATCGAAATGGTTAGTTTGGAACGTACAATCATTAAAAGACTTTGAGTTGTAGAATCCGTATACTGCGTTTTGATATGCTTCCTTATTCTTCGAGCCTTGGTCGCGCAGACGGATATGAAAATTACGCGTGCTTTTAGTCGTGTGCGGATAGGCAACAATACAAAAGTCTGGACCTTTGATATGCGCAAGCTGATACACTGGGTGGTTCAGTTCTTTTGGTTCGTATATCCAACCATTTTTTGCGCAATAGGATTTCAGCAGCGCTTCGACATTAGCAAAGTCCTTGCGATGATGATTCATTATTCCTCCCATTTATCAACTATAGTATACGAACCCTCGCATACTTCGCGTGTTGTGTGAGGACCATACTTCTCGAAATGCCTGAATTCTCGGTCATGTTTCCTTATTTTTACTGCCGATCCATCTCCGCCTTTTGGTATATTTGCGCCTACAACGCGCTTACATAAAGGGCATTGCGCCTTCATTTTCTCCTCCAGCAAATAAATATTCGGTTGATTTTTTCTTGCGTCACGGAAAACAGATTAGCGCGAACTCTTGATATTGTCAAGAAAAATAAAGCAAAGATGGAACTTGACAAGCATATTAGATTTTGCTAGTCTTGCTCCATGAAGCTGACAGACATAAAGCCAAACCAGAAAATATCGGCTACTTCCAAAAGGCCGACAAAGACGAGACTCCTTATCGATCTCCAAGGTCTAAGAGAAAATAGAGGTGTCACAATCAGGCAAGTGGAGAAGGCTATCCATATAAGCAATGCCACGCTTTGCCAGATTGAACATGGATGCACTCCTAGACTTGATTCTGCCTTGAAGATCGCTGCGTTTGTGGACATTCCTGTTGAGGATATTTGGGCGCTAAAGGAGAAGAAATGATTATACATCCTCGCTCCATGCCAGTACAGCAAGCCCACGCCGACATCGACAAAGCGGTAACGGATGCCATTGGGAAGCATCCCGACTTGACCTACTTGGAACTGCTGGCAATCCTAAACCAAATAGCTGCCGCTTGGATCAAGTATGGAATCAAAGACGAGCGGAGTCCTAGCGAAGCGATAAAATGCGAGGAAAGTAATGGAATTTAACAGTTTTGTGATAGGTAAACAATTTCAATGCGGCGGTAGGACATACAGAACAACGGATGTTGGACGCCGTGTTGTTGTGGCGATAGAGTTAGACCATCCAGAAGACACAAGCTGGTACAATGGTCCTCCTTATGGAGTTCCAGAAATTGTTTTCGATGAGAACGACTTTGGGGGATGCTATTTCGTCAGCGAAGCAATAAAAGGAGAGAAGGAATGAACTGGTTTGCTGTTTATGCGCGTTGTATGTCTCTTTGTTTCCTTGCTGGAGTAATACGAGCAATGAGAGAACCTGCGAGTTTATGGAACGGAATAGGAACAGTAATAGCCTGTTTCGCCTGCGCTGTATTTTGGACTCAAGCAAATAGGTTGGACAAATGGGAGGACTAAAGATGAGCAAACCGCAGGAATACTATATCTTAACAAAAGCACACGAGGCTCTGTGGCCGCGTGGCGTATGTCTTTTTTGGGCTGCTAATCAATCGGGATATTCGACCACGCTTGAGTACGCTGGTAGGTACTCAGAAGAGGAAGCGAAGAGAATCAGCAACCCTCGTGATAGCGGCATAGGACAAGAAGATTTCATGGTTCCTTGCGAGGTAGTAGAGGCACAGGCTGTGCGAGTGGTGGACATTGACAAGTTTGATGAGTTAGTGGGAGGAAATAATGGCTGCTGATAGGTGGACACAATGCCCTCAATGCTACGTGAGGAACAGAGCGAGAGTAAAAGAACTAGATAAACGCGCTTCTGAGTCTTACGGAAATGTTTCTGCTGAAAAGTTCGATTCCTTGCGCGATGAGGCCAAGCAGTTCAGGAAGGCCATAACGACAGATGAGGAATTCACCGAGACTTTGCGTGAGGATTACAGTGTGGGTATCCAAAACAACGATTTTTCAGTAGGATACTCAGCGCGATGCGATGTGTGCGGATTCAAGTTTGAGTTCAAGCATGAGGAGAAGGTGAAATGAGCAGCGAAGACAAAAGCAAAGGATCGTTTGATGAAGTTATTGGAAAATGGCGTAAAGAAGCCGAAGAAAAAGAACTCATAGAAAAGAGGAAATATGTACCAGAAGAATTCGAAGGGATTTTTCAGGCGCTACCCCTCTCTGGTGGCATGTTTGGAATCGGAGGACTTGATTATGCTGCGGTCTGTTTAAAGTGTGGATCTATGATCTATCCTTCTGCTATAGATAGGCATTCTAGGTTTCATGAGGAAAAACAATGAGCGAATGCACTGGCTACGAGAGCGATCATTGTGGGTGCTATTACGGTGGAGGAAAATGCTGCTCATGCGGAGTTGATGGCTACACAATCGGCACCGACGTAGGACAGGGCGATATAGGCGTAGAGGAACGCTACATGAAGCCTAGCGCCGAATACCCTGACGGCAGTTGGCTGCATAAGTATGGTGGAACAGTGATGATCGCAACAGGATACTACGCAACGATCTATCCTGATAAGCCATCGCCGTATTGGCATGGAAAACCGCCGTTTTTAATTGTTGATACGCAAGATTGGGCGTGGGAATGGGAGAGGAAACGATGAACTTTGGAGAATGGGCAAAACAGCAGGGAGATGCAGGACTGGCAGAGGTTCACGAACTGACGCAACTTCAGTACGCTGAAGCAGGCGACGGTCCTTGGGCGCTCTATATTTATGGGCGCGATGGAATGCACAGCGGAAAGAAGTTTTTTCGCAAAGGGAAGATGAAGTATCCCGATGAGGAGATCACGGTAGAGGATGCTCGTAAGCGCGTCAAAGAAGCTATCGCGCATAAGAAAGAAGTGCGCATTTGCGACGGCGGTGATATGCTTGTTTTTCATGCGGCGCATGGGAAAGTAATCTATCCAAACAGCGCAGAGGAATTTTGGGAGAAGATATGAATACTGACGAAATCAGGTCATTGAATCATGACTGCCAAAAGGAAATTAACGAAACGAAAACAGAAAAACAGCACCGATTTGGTATTGATTCGTTGAATTCTTCGATGCTCACTGAGGTTGCTGCACAGCTTGCAGAATTGAACGAGAAGCTGAAAAACATTCTCAGCCCTCCAGTGATGTACGACATTGGTCCTAATGAGCGGATGGGATTTTCTGATGATTTGCCTCAACCGATAATGATGGTACACAACCCACGCGCTACCCTGCGTGACCAGCTTGCTATGGCGGCAATGCAAGCGTATATATCATGCGATGCGGATGGAAACACATTTTGGGTCGAAAAAGAAACAAAGGTAAAAGTGTCCAAAGAATCATATGAATGGGCGGATGCTATGCTGGAAGCGAGAAAGTAATCAACTTGACCGAGGAGTAAACATGGGAATCCAAGAAATATTTGACAAGATTTGTGAAGGTGAGATGTACAAGCGAGTCGCCACAGGACAGAACATGTCTTTGGGAGGACTCATTGATGTTCTTGATGGAGTAAAAGACAAGGGCTTAGCGGTTAGGATTGAAGATGGTCGTGGAATCAGCGGAATAGAGTCCTATCGCGGCTACTATTCCGATTTAGCGCTTGTCCCAGACGTGACACCGATTACTGTGGAAAATCTTCTTGACGGCTTGAAAAATGCGGTAGGAGAAAAATTCACCGGATTTGACATCCTCCCCTCCCTGAAGGACGGGGTTTTCCGCGCAATTGGATAAACAGGATATTCCGGTAGGAAAGATCAAGTGTGTCCGTCTTGTCAAACGAGCAAGTGGATGGTATATGTGTCTGTTCATCGACGCGGAGCCTAACGTAATTGAGCGCGTTGGCTACGGCGAGATTGGAATTGATCCCGGATTTAAGAATCTTCTCACTACGTCTGACGGAGAAATAATTGAGCATCCGCGAGAATTGGAAGCATCAGCAAATCGTTTAGCGCAGGCACAACGCGGTAACAACAAACAACTATCGTCTCGAATTCAAGAGCGGATCGCTAACCAGAGGAAAGACAGGAATCACAAGTTATCTCATCGTTTGGTAGCAGAGAATGTGGTTATATCATGGAGCAAGGATAACACCAAAGGTGTAGCAAACAAGTTTGGGAAGAGCGTGGCAAGTTCAGCGCACGCACAGCTTCGAGCAATGCTATCGTACAAGTCGCCCAAAAGCGGTAC
>QGNH01001250.1_pt2 | contig 43543 bp, 41 predicted proteins | sample 1735481 | NCBI WGS metagenome assembly QGNH01 (sample SAMN09239004, study PRJNA386568) | Viral metagenome, whole genome shotgun sequencing project. | reverse complement strand
AATGCCCAGCAAGAAGGATCGGTATCCTTTAGCTGCACTCTCGTCATAGCTACACACTTATTCTTGTAACACTCACCTCTTGGAGTCAGGGGTCTAACACATAAATACTTAATACCTGGATTGCCACCTGCACCCTCAATACCATCCCAATAACCTTTAGTCGCAAGACCATCAGGATTACGATTGGTACGAGCGCCACCAGTCGCCGGTAAATCGAATGTACCATCGAAGCCGTAGCCATCGGCGAATGTAGATCCAACATTAGGAAAATACTGGCTTATTGGCTTCCCTGTTGCTGGGTTTATATTTACCGACAGAGTTGGTGGAGTTAGTTCGCCTTGTAAACCAGTAAATGAACTAATGTATGCTGTACGATACCAATCACCAGGAGTACCAGTGGGATCAATAAAAGTATACGAAGTAACGTTAGGCAGCAATTTAACACGCTCTTCTGGACCATAAGCAACTGTTGTAATCTCGATATATGGATCTAATCTGTTAGTCGCTCTAAAAATAGCGACCTGATCGTAATACTTTAGTACTTCGTCGACATTAGGAACACTAATTTGTATACCTAGATTGATAGCCATACTTGCCTCGATTTTATCAATGTCTCTTCGCTAACTTCACTAAATCTCGCTTATCGGAAGACGAGAGCTTCCAAAACAACTCGGGACGTGCTTTCAATACCGCTCTATAGCGTGTACCATACCGATCGTAATCCATTCCATCTTGTTGGAGCTTTTCGAACTTACCATTAGGAGTAGCAAATGCAGGAATGTAGTAGCCTAACGACAGTGCGGCGATATTAGCGAGTGCTCGCAATCGTCCTAAATTTAACGTTCTCTCTAAGTCGCTCTTACCGGGGATATCGAGGAAACTAAATACGATCTCTTTGGTCGCTCGTATCTGTGTTTTAAATTTGTCGAGCCAATCTGTATCGAAAAACAATGGACCAGCTTGTACTTCGTATTCTTTACGAGCGTCTAACATTTTCTTGGTATCTGCAATCGCTTCAGTTAAAGAGCGATAGCCTACTGCGATTACTCTAGATGCGAAAGAGTCTACTGGATCAGATGTTTGATCGGGTGCCATAGACCTTCCTTTGGAGCGAATGTTTTATCATAAACTGACATCCATGTAATATTTCTTGCTTGTGGATGGCAATTAGGTACTGGCGAGAATCCTAAGAAATTTGCAATCGTACCTATTCTGAGTTCGCAAGGGCAATGATCTAAATGATTATCAACATAATCTAAATAGTATTGTGTCATCTTTTGCATCGCTTTATCTGAGATAATAGTACATACTAATGGTACTGAACCACATGCAAACTTCTTTAATTCCTCGGTTAATGTATGTTGATCCACAAACCAATACCAATTATGTTCGCGTGTTGGCATTGTTATGGTGCAGCCAACGAAATCGTATTGACTAGTTGGGGCTACAAAATCTATAAGAGACATTTTACAATATACATCGTACTCTATCAGAATCCATCTCTTACATTCGACCGATTTACAAGTGGCGTACCAGGCGAAATAGGGCAAGTCTGCGTTTTTCCATTTGTTCCATTTATTAGTCCCTAATGCTAACCACTTTCTGCCTAATTTACCGCATTGAGAAATATGGCAACTGTCGTTGATAACATCTCCATTAGAAATAGGGATAACTGGGATGGTAGGATTCGACTCAATTAAAGCAGCTAAATTAGTTCTGGTAACATTAGTATCTTCGTGGTAGCTAAATAAAATACCAAGCTCATACATACTAATTGTTTGGTAAAATCAATTACTTAAACAAACCACTCTTACGACGAGCTAATACTTTCTTCTTTTCATCGTTAGATAAATGCTGCCAGCAAGCATTGCAGCCTTTTAATACCGGTAGACTACAAGGAGTTCCATCTACTTTTGGCGATAGACATTTAGCTTCTACTAGTTCGATTATCTTTTTTTCAAGTTTCTCTTTTAATGCAGCGCGATGCTGTCCTCGACGTGTTTCAAATTCTGGATCTTCTTTAGGAATATGGTTATCGACGAACACTGATGGATCTTTAGAAAAGTCTTTCTTAATAAATCCAGGAGCATCTTGAACATACGTAGTACCAGTAGCTTCGTCTAGGCTAATAGTTAGAATCTCGTCGTCAGATTGAATTTGAGTAAACGATGTACTCTTTTGTTCGTTAGTGAACGCCTTCTCTTGAAATTGAGGAATAATTCCTTCTGCAGCTCTTTCAGTTTCTTCACGAAACTTAGTCAACGCCTCTTTATTATAACGAGAAGGAGTCGATTGAATCTTTGGCATCAACTCGTTCTTATTGCGACCAGCGTTTATCACAGGCTTCATGGTACGAGCTGGAACAATCACATCACTTTGATAAAGAGTTTCTGGAACAACAGCATGCTTAGCGAGTGATGTTTTCACTCCCATTGCTGCTTTAACTTGAGGATTAATCGGTGCGTACCCTAAACATATCAAATCGCCTTTAGTGAACAAATTCTTTAGATGAACACTTTTTTCGCGATCGGCAATTGGATACAAACTCAGATCGACCACACCACCTGGAGCAATTGGGCGCTCTAGCGGAAAGTCTTCAAGCTTTACAACTCGTGAGCAAACGTTTTTAATTAGCATAGTAGGAAAACAGCAATAGCCACCCATTATAGGTGGCTATAGCAATACCTGTCATCGAAAATGTTTATTTCTTGAGAGCGGCGAGACGTTCTTGGCAGACAGTCTTGATAGCATCCGTAGTCGTCTTCTCGGCTACTGCTGCAATAACAGCAGGATCAGTACACGCATCAAGTTGCTTCTTCTGCTGGCGCCAATTTGATAGCTTCAAAACGCTCTCGGCAGTAATTGGAGCGCTTGCGACAACCGGTACTGCAGGAGGAGTGACTGGTGCCGTAACAGTAATCACTTTGACTGCATCGACTGCCACTGGAGAGATCGACTCAATCGTTGCAACGTCGACATGAGCAGGAACAACTGGGGCAGGCTCGATTGCAATCTCAGAAGTACTACCATCATTGTGCAGAATCTTAGGGCGTAGATCCTTTTTCGACATGGTGATCGGATCGCCAGGATTCTGAGTCATTGGTTCAGCATCAGGTGGTGCAGTAATTGCCAATCCCTTATGATCGCGACCAATATTGGTAACTAACGGCTCTGGAAGCTCATCTGCCTCAGGGATCTCGTCGAGCCCTGGAACGATCACGGTTGTCCCACCAATGCTCTGTGGGCCTGTCTTAGTAGGCTTCGGCTTAGGTGGAGGGGTAGCTGGGATCGCTTTTACTGCCTTAGAGCGAAGATACGCCTCGTAATCTTCCTTCTTGACAACGACAACTCGCTTCTTTTCGAGCCAAAGTTTGACCTTCACGCTCCCTACAAGTTCAGGTAAGAGGATGCCGATCTCACCTGGAAAGAGATTAGCACCACCCTTAGTATTTTTACTAACGTGGACTAAACACTTACCAAATTCTAGATCTGAAACGTTTTGGATATAAACTGGTTCGGTCATAATCAGTCCTTGTGAAGGACTGTACATATTTAATTTGAAACGGCTGTCAACTATTAGTTGCCCGTACTACCTGTACGCTCTTGCTTTGGTTCGAATTTGACAACTGTGGGAGGAGTAGCAGAAACTACTTTATGACGTCCCGAACCACGAAGCTTAAGAATTTCACTGGGCGCTAATGTGCTGAGAATCAAACCAGCAAGCTCATCCCGATCAATATAGGGCTGCACCATCGACGGGTGAAATTTAATCACTTTGGGTACTTTTGGGAAGTCGACGTCACTGCTCATCGGAACTCCTTGAGAATGTGCACACTTCTCAACTGAATATTGTTTTTATCAATACGAGTAGAGAGTATTAGAATAATACTGTAATTAAGATGTTAGTCAGTTTTGAACAACTATAACACCTCTTTTAATTCGTGTTTCTATCGAGAATGATAATTATTTTTCTTTCTGATTTTTCCGATTACCCCAGTGAAATAAAGCTCCCACCTAATCTGCGAAGAGCCTCCCTTTCCTCAATTACCGCATTCTTCGCGTAGTCTGTTGCAAATCCTGCCAACTGTCTCTGAGTAAAATTGAGAACAGGATCGGGCACAATTGTAAGCCCTTGCAACTTATTCAACGCATTATTCTTCTTGCGAACTGTGATATCCTTAAAAATCGCCTTTCGCTCATCCTCAGTCCAACCTAATAAGCTATCGATAGTATCCTTATTGTCGATTGCTCGATTGAAAGTACCATAGTAATTCTTAACTTCTAAATCTGTTGGGCACTTCGTATTAGCGGTATTCAATGACGCCTGCAATTGAGTCCCAGGGACGATCATCTCAACTACTTTACCCATAAAGCTGGCAAATGTAGTTTCGATCGACATCTTCTTATTTCGGATCCGATCGACTCGACCCCATTCAGTACTTAATACACAGGTCCCTCCTTGTGTATCGAATAATCCTAAACGTGCTGTTGGATTGACATCTCCACAATCGCTACTACGGAGATTGATTAGTACTTTATACTTTGGACCGGCAGTAGTAGTAATAACCTGATTATCGATTTGTAAATCGACATCGATCAAACGATCGGTATAAATCAAATCGTGAAGTGTATAACCATTACCATCCATCGCGGCGACTGCCGTTAGGAAGTCGGTTGCCTCGACAAACTGATACCCTTCCTTTGTACAACCAATAATAACATCCTGACCGCTGTACGATGAGAAGTGAAATTGGATTGAAGTACCGCCACCAACTGCAGCTTCCTGAATTAGACGAGTAATAGTATGCAACAGCAGATCGGGTGGAATCTTTTGAGCGAATGGGCAAGGGATACCTAGCCGTGCACACAACTCTTCAAATGCCCACTTAGTGGCATCGAATGTAGTTGGACCAATTGTAATTTGACCATTGGGACAAATCTTGACAGTACCAATATCGACTACGCGATCACTCTTAGCTCGCCCCTGTAGCCATTGAAGGCCTGCAGCGAAGACGCCATGATATACTACTCGTTCGGGTCGAAACTGAAATTGGCTGTAATCTGGATCCTGAGTGAGTTGTGGAACGGTAACAAGAGCTGTAGGGGTGGTAACAATTGGGTTACTCATAGTATCTCCAAATATACTATGATACGATATAACGATATACGGATCAGTCAGTTATGATCAACTACTCGTGCCAGGCTCAACTAAAACCGTACAATTGATAATACCAGTACCGTTACTATTGGTTACTTTAATATTTAATTCGTAACCACTTGGTAATGTCCAATTCCCCTCTGGTGCCCAGATATGAGATTGTCTACCTTTGAAACCACTTGCGTGAGCTTGAATATTACTTAAACCGGTAGAATCGCTAGGATTAACAATCCACACTTGCACATTTTCCATCAAACCACCAATTTGCGGATTATCGGGTAGCTCAGTCGATGCGACATTCTTTACTTGAAGACATACTAATCCGAGCTTAACATCTTCTCCGAATGTAGTGCGGGCATTCATTGGTCCTGCACTCAAATCTTGAGAAGCATTAAATGCGACGTAAGCCATGGGAAACTCCTAGAACGAAATCACTTGTGGGTTCGAAAACTTGTAACCGCCTAGCGTTCGCCAAACGTAATACTGTGTGCTAGCATTGAGATAGAATATCACTTTACCACTTGCGTCAGTCAAAGTTGGACCGGCAATAATAGTACCACCGGCAATATCGCTAGTCACGTAAACTGTTGCCCCAACTAGAGGTACAGCCGAATTCGCTTGCGTCAATAAATACTGATAACGGCAATTCCCAGGACCGGGTCCAACACTCGCACATGGCGAAGTAGCAAGCCTAGCGAGAATTGCCGCGCTTAATGAGAACGTATAAGTATCGTCGTCTATACCGGGCGCAAGACCGCCTTCATTGTAATACTCAATTGCTACTATTGTTGGAGTAGGGATTGCAACCGACGAATCCCATAGAAAACGATAAAAACCACTACCAAGATCAGGTAACTGATATTGTAATTGTGTTTGCCCACCAGCTTTAAACGTTTGATCAGCAAAATCTAAATAGAAAGCGTCTGTTGTTCTACGAATTTGAATATACGGGATTTGACCAGGAGTTCCACCAAATCTATCATTAATAGTTAACTCAATAGGTACAGCGGTACTACCTACAGGAAATTCAATCCACTTTGCCATATTGATTCACCTAGTTATTCCGTTAGTACGGCTTCTCATCAATAGGCAACAGGCGGAACTTGGGATACTCAAGAAGGACATTCTCCCCTGCTCGTGCTCGCTTCTCTAAGTCAAGAAGCAATGCCAACCTTGCCTTATCCCATTCAGGAACTCTTAATAACTGAGCCCATATAGCAAGTACTACTGGATTTGCATTATCACCACTCAATGCTTGTGCAACTAAAGCAGCTGCCTTGGGATCAATATATCCTTTGAAACCATTCCTATTAATAATAGTCATGTTGGCTTTCTCGGTGCTTCCCAATTCATACCAGGCCAACGCGCGTATCCTTCGGGAATCTTTTGCTGTTTAATTGGCTGATTGGTAATCAACTGGATCTTATCATATGCAGCATTACGCACTAATGAACGCAAATGCATTGTAAATGGGACTAATTCTTCTACCGTAGTTGCTTTAACAATAGCTTGATATACTGGGGCAACTTCTCTAGAAATATGTTCACTTGCATATGTTAAGAAATCTGCTAGGTGAAACAAAGATTGGTTCTGAATGTTAATTTCTTTTTGCCATAGAGCATTTTCAGCTGGACTTAAATTATATACAGGACAGGTTGATAGCCCCTTTAAAGGGGGTTGCGGATCTCCATCAGGCATATTAGCTAGAAAAGCTTCGGCCTCAAAAGCTGGTAACTTTTGGGGAGGCACAGGCTTGTGTGAGTATCTTTCACCCATGCAACTGAGTACAAATATCAATCTGTTAAATACTTATCGCTTTTACGAATGTTGTCTGTGCTCTATAAGGGTTGCAGATTAGTATAATGAAAGCACTTTTGTTGCTCTTCTAATTTAGTTAGATCAAATTTAGCACAAGGTTTAATATGATCAATGTGCCACTGTCCATAATTATCCCAAGACATGCCTTCAACAAACTTAGAAGAGAGATATATGCGCAACTCCTCAACGGGACATCCTAGCAAAAAGAGAGTAGAGGCAGACTTGTTCTCGCGCTTGACCATTTGATTTAAACGTGTCCGAAGGACAGCTAACACTCTAAAATTAGGGTCGGTCCGACGTTTATCTTTCTCGTATTGGTTGTGCTGCTCGTTTATTTCAACTCTTTTGATAGTTCTATACGATTTATTGTGGGCTTTGACTTCGTCTTTGTGTGTTACGCGCCATACTTTACTCAATTTGTTGTTTCGCTCTTGATAGGCAGAATTATCTTTATAGAGACGTTGATATCGCTCTAATCGAATAGTTTTAGTGCAACACCTGCAACAATAACTGCGTCCTAAAGTAGAAGTCTTGTCTTTAGGATAAGCTTCGAGTAATAATAGTTGTGTACATCGACAACATACCCTCTTATCCGTATGCATAAAGAGTTTTATTTCACTCTATTAACAAATTCATTTAGCATCGATATCCCTTTTACGATAGGCACATTAATGTGCAAGAAGGTCTGAGAACTCTTGTTAACCAACTGGACAGCATATCCATGCGACCAGTTACTTGGACTAGAGTGTTGGTATGTTGGCTGCAGCTCCATTAGTGTACCAGGGCACCATGCACCGATTTCGCCTGATGCTACAGTACGGATCACATGACTCTGTGCTCTGTGGACATGGCCATGGCAAACATTAGCACCAAATCGTTCAACGTGAGTAGCGGTCGCAAACTTATTTGCTGAAATACCATGTACAAAATAACACTTACCCAATTTAATTGTGCCAGGGACCGAGCAGCCTTGGTAGAATTGATGCATGCGATAGAACTTAATACCACGCTCATTGAGCTTCAGCAAATGCTGGGGGGCAAACTTGGATATCAGATAATTAGCATCAGCCTTGTTGTCGAACGTATTACACGCCCACCTCTCTAAACGGCCACAATGATTCCCCTCAAGATAGTGGGTTTGTGCTCTTGGGGCACATTTTTGGATTGCATCGAGGAATACGTTAGCGCATTCAATGTCCTGCATATACGAATATTCGAGATCCTCTTTGGCACTCTTCTTGTGGGAGCTCAAGATCCCACCCACATCTACGTGATCACCAAGCATTACGATCTCCTCAGGATCAAGAGCTTTGAGATCCTTTAAAAACGCCTTCATGGCTGCTTGACAAATGAAAGAGCCATGGGAATCTGGGACGATCACGCGCAAAGACATAGGCACCTCAGTTGGGGAGTAAAGTTTGGGTGATTATTATTATCGGTTAATTGTCTGGATTAGCTTGTTTGATATCAAGGGTTGAATCTACTCTTTGGCCCAAGCCGTGAGTAAAACGCTCATATGAGGAATCTACTGAGCCAAATTTATGTGTAATGTTATGTGCACGCAAGTCAAAACGCTCGTCAACCGGTTCAATTTCCATTTGTTTTTGTGTGGCCGAGCCATACATATTGCGTGTATTAATTCCATCCGATGCCGGTTGATTCTCTGGTTTTACCCAACGTCTTGATGTTGAACTATCTGGGGCTAATCCTTGCATAACACGAATTTGATCTTGAACAGCATCTCGTACTAACTTATAAGGGCTAATTTCCATCCCAAGTAATTCGTCAATCGTCTTTGCTTTTTTAATCTTATCACAAGCGATTCTCATTCCACGAGGCGCTTCCGCACTGGGATAGCGTGCTAAATAATCTTCCAATACATATAGTGCACTATTCGCGGCTAATTGTTGTACTGCCGCTTTGGGCGACATTGACTGAATCAATTTTTGTGAAACTGATGGGATTTGTCGTCCTCTTCGCGATTCGACCATGCATGATAGCATCAAAATCAATGATTTTGACCGAACAACTCGAATAATTTCAAAATAATTTCCTAGAAACAGATAACTTTGGGGTCAAAACACGATTTCCAATGAAAACGAAAACACGAGAGGGGTTAGCTCTCGTGTTTCAGTTGACTAAGTTGTTTTAAAACTTAGGCGAGCTCATCACGGAAGGTCTTGCTCATCTTGAACTTGACCTTCTTGAAAGCAGGAGCATTCACAGCAGCCCCAGTCTTGGGATTACGGCGAACGCGAGCAGCAACTGCAGTTGTTCCGAAAGTGCCGAAACCCTTGATGGTAACGGAACCCTTCTCCTTCAGCTCGGCGATGACCTCGCTGATTGTCTTGTCTAAACCGCTCATAAATATCTCCTTGGTGTTGGTTATGGCGTCCCCACTACTTATTTGGGTTTTTAGACTTGTCATCAACTCCCTGTTTTTATATGTAAGTACTGATACTATCGGTACTTACTACGCACAGATATTCTAAGGGTCTTGACGGTCAGATCTGGCTGTTGAGAGCTCTCAACATATTTTGAGCAAAACTAAAGTTTCCATATAAGATTTGTCGCTTAGCTTGCATTAGCCCAATATCGTATAGCTTTGCTTGTTGATGGAAATAGATTTGCTTAATTTGGTTTACGATCTCATCTAACGATAGATTAAAATCGATCAGTACACAACTATCATTAGGAAAATACTTTTTGGCACCGGGATTATTAGTAATAGGGACTGTATGATTCACAATACAGTCTTGAAACTTCTCGGTTAATACTTCTGGGCACATTGTATTCTCTAATGCAATGCTAAACTGATAAGGTCGCAATGCTTTATGTTTTTCTACTAATGGCAGATTACCTTTAATACGAGGGTCACGACTCTTACGAAAATCCCGACCGTAAAAATCGATTTGTAATGATGTCGATAATAACTTCTCTATAACAGCTACTCTTTTAACCTGAAGAGGCACTAGTCGTTTAAAAGAACACACAATACTCATACGACGACGCTTGATCGAAGGGAAAGGCTCGCTATCTTGGCAAATATTAGCGAATAAAAGGATTTGCGAGGGAAAGAAACGATGCTTTGATCCAAAGATCGTTTTATCATCCTGAGAAGGAGAATAAATACGATCTACAGACTGATAGCGTTCTGGCTTAAGAGTTTCCCGATCACATATTTTACGAATCTCAACTGGCTCCATTACTAATGCAATATTAGCATTAGAAGGAGTTAGTATTTTTTCTTTTGTCCAATTAAGAACGACAGCGTTGGTATAAGTATCATCATCAACTAGGATGATTTTATTGCTACGCAAAATACGAGTGGGTGTTTGTCGTTGCACCCATCGGACTAATTCTGTCGATGAAGCAAAATTAGAGAACAACCGAATACGCATGCGCTTTCAACCGATACTAAGCACCCTGCTGACTAATGAATGGAATGGTTTCCCCATAAGGAGTGCTTTGGGTTGGACCATCTGTGTGCTTATTGCGATTCGTATCATTTTGAACGATGTCAAGTTGCTGTTGCTTGCCATGCTGTGGAATCGGAAAAGTTCTAAAAGACTTATCTCTTAACTTAAATTCGCTAGGTGTAAAACTAGGATACGCTTGACAAAATAAGTACAACATAGCGACACAGCTATCTACAGTGGGGCATTTCCTTCGGGTGATCATTCTAAAATCACTTATAAACTCATCAGCCTCGCCATACCCTTGCAGATGATTTTGTTCATCTAATTTCTTTAGATCGGCTTCAACCTGATGAACTTTCTCAGGGCTACCAGCATAGAACAGTTTAATAGGAGGGACACTATCGCCTGCTGCGAGCGCTCCTTGTCCGTTACTTATTTGCGCCAACTTTAGACTCATTTCGATGAGGCGGCGAGCCATTTCGTATGGGGTGCGTAACATATGCTCCGCTTTAATGCTAATATCTTTTTCGACCTCGGGCCATATTTGGCCTTCCAGATTCAATCCTTTACGACCATAGATAGCGTTACCACTATTGGGTTTTATGTTGGGCGCTTCAACAGCATAGCGCTTTTCTCCATCACATTCGACTGTAACAATTTTTACACGAGAGACTGAAGCGAACCAAGTCAATACTTGCGACTTGGCCAAATCAGGATCGATCCACGTTTCAGACTTCCGATTAGTCGGGATCTTTATCATATACACCTGCAGTATACGATGGGGAAATCCATAGACAGCTAATCGGACAAACTACTGATTTGCTCCTCGAAATCGTTGCCAATTACAGTGGCAACAGAGGACACTAATTCAATTAATTCATCTATTCCTAACGATTTATCTTTCGCTTCCTGTTGTTCAAATACGTCTTGTGCCAATTTACGACGTTGGCGTCTTAAGTGTGGTTTTGCGTCTACGAAGACAACCTGCCGTACCTTATATGTCTTGCTCAGCTCTTTATAAATCCAAGGCTCCCTTAAGCCTGTAATTACAAACTCCTTATTAGGGACGCTATTAATTAATCTATGCAATTCGTCGACTAAAAAACGAGGCTCCTCTTTCATTAAGTTTTTAAAGTCTTGTAGTTGTTCGCGAGTTGCATTAGAGCCGACAAAGCTTTTCATTACTGTACTGACGTCAATAAATACAGCATCTAAATTATAAGTTCTATTAAGAGACTCAGTATATTGTTTCGCGAGATGTGTTTTCCCAGAACCTAAGCGACCAATGTAGAAGTGCAGACTCTTATTAGCAGTTAACATAAGGCGATATAACTAATCTACTATTTTTTGTCAGTGTTGTCTAGACCTGCTTTAGGTTTTGGATCGACTACAGGTCTTGGTGGATTAAAAGGATCGCGTTTTGGAGTAGACGGCTTACTTGGGGGAGCAGCTGGCTTTATACCTGGCTTAGGAGGAGCAATAACTGGTTGAGCAAGTTGTATCTTCATTGCACGAACGAATTTAGCAAGTAATTGACGACGAGACTGTCTAGAATAGGATAACATTTTCAAGTCTCCAAAGAATTGAGAAGCTCTTGTGCTTTCTCTGGATTATCAATAACGGCTTCCATAATTTCTTCAACTTGATCAGGCGCCATTGTCGAAAAAGCTGCTACAATATCAGCAAGCTTTCTGTCTCTTGGTACTAACTTAATAAACTTACGCCACATTTCAGGGCCTGTTTGGATTAACCATTGCTCATGCTTAAAGCCATCGGCATTCTTAACAACCTTCTCTTGAACATCTGAGCTCATCCCAGTAAACTGATGCATGGTTAATAATTCCATTACACCTTTTGAAAGCTCTTGAACTAATATAGGGAACACCATACCATAGGCGATAATTTTAGGTTTCCTTTCGCAATTCGGTCCGGTGCATCCTTTATTTTCCCATGTAATTTCTTCTTGACCAGCCTGCATCCCTTCCATGGCAGTTAAATCATTAAACATAGCCCAATACATCTTGTGAGAAAACTTACTGAGATCACTATAGAGCGTGAGCAATTCGGGATCGATATCTTTAATTGCTTCTTGTGCCAAGTGGTGAGCAGTTTGCATATGGTGAACTGCTGCACCATGAGTCATCATATTCATTGTGAGGCGTTTATTAATATGCTTACGATCTTCAGGAGAAATTTCAGCATTGGGACGAGAGGACTGTATTGGTGGTTGTTGTTCTCCACCTTCTTCACCTTCTTCCTCTTGCTCTTCTAAAGCTTGATCAATTTCTTCTTGAACAAATTCGCCTGTAGGGGCTTCTAGATGGGCTTCAAATAAATCTTTGGGGCAATCCCAAATTTCTGATACAATCTGTATTGCTAATTGCTCAAGAGTATGTTTGTATTCTTGTTCTACTTCTATTATATCATTCATACGTTGTTGAACACTTTGATTCGCGTCTTTAACTGCTTTATAGCCTTCACGACTAACTTGATCACCATACATAGCAAAAAATGGATGATGAGCTAGAGGAGTCTGTTCACGACTCTCTGGCTTACGTACGTCAGTCCAAAAGTGTTTAACATTAGGATGTACTTGATCGTCAAATACACCAATAACACGAAGACGAGCAACTAATTGCAATTTATTCATTTGGCCTCGTAGCAGGGTAGGCTTCACGAATATCATCAAAAGTAATAACCTTATCAATCAACAAACGAGTTAGAAGTAAGGCATTAAATGTGCTTTGTCGCCGATATTCACTTAAGTGTGGGTCTGTTCGTAGCGATTGTACGACGCCCGTCAAACCTACATATTCAATGGTTTTAACGATAAGAGTATATAGCTTATCAACTTCGGGCGACGTCTTATTATCCTGTATTACTTCAGAACACTGAGATCTCAACAATTCGAGTGCTAATTCTCTATTTAGTTTAGGTGTCTCTATACAACGACCATAGAAAAAAGACATTGTTCTGTCGCCTGGGTGCGATCCATCTGTACCTCGAAAACAGAATGTATGGCGATTCAATGCTACGATAAAACCTTTAAATGTTTTTTGTTCACCTCGATGATTACGATATTGGACTATGGTCATATGATACCTACAAAAAAGCCTTTTATCAATAGTCAATAAAAGGCCTGAGTCATATTACAGCCGGATCTTGAGAATCTGGATCCTACTGGCGCTTCTATTTAATCGCCATATTCTCTCTGGCTTGTTTCGCAGCCTTTCAACAAAGAGAACCTCACGATTGTGAAACAATCCTTACGGATGGCACTCAATAAAAAAGACTTTAATCACTACTAAATGTAGTTGCACCATTAAATAGACCCCATCTTAAATAATGTTGACAAGCTTTTGGATCAGTTACTAATTTTGCTTCAATACTCTTTGATAGCCGTGCTTGTATTGTTCTAGCATACCTTACAATGAGTAGTAAATTTGCACTCGATTGTAATAGCAGTTTTGGTACTTGATCTTTATGAATCAGCTTCTTTATAAGAGCATAGTTTAGAGTGTTAGGAGAAGTAACGATAGCTTTTAAAAACCACTCGGGACATGCTTGCCGAGTACTGGCTAGGTAGGCTGTGTAACCATTAACAACGTGTGTAGAAGGAACTCGACCCTCTTCAACTAATTGCTGTAGTTTAGGTTTAGCAATATTTTCCACAAATGGGGCGGGCTGTGTTGCTTTTCGTGATTCAAAAATAAATTGATAGGGCTCTATTTCTCTTAATTGTTTTATTGCTTGTTCTAGCTGTGGATCTTTGGCCATTGCTTGATATCTCACAATAAAAGGAATATCAACTATAGAAAATTGCGAGGAACCTAAATAATCTACAATTAACGAGGAGACAAAGGGCTGACCCTTATTCAAAAAACCAACTAAATATCTTAAAAACTTGCTTATTTGGTTGGGCTTTGCACGAGTTAGAGCAGCGTTTTTAGCAGATGGTAGTAGTTCTAAATCATTTGTATTTAAACAATATGCAAGAAGTGATGCTAGAATTCTTAATGGCCTTCTTTTACTAGGATCTACTATATATGATACTAGAATCTGACGCGCTTGATCATTAACTGGTTTACTTAAGGACGGAGCTCTATTAATTAAATCAGAACGGTTAAGCAGATGAAGTTGATCTTCAGGACAGAAAACGGCAAAGTCCCCTGTGAATTTTTCGATCTTATGTACTTGTAATTGGGTCGTAACAAAAGGGACAAGAGCTTGGATAACTCGAGCATTAGTCATTTTACGATTATATAGAGCTTTACATTGCGGATGTACAAAACTCATCAAAGCTTCTCTATGCTCATCTGGGCCACTAACGGCTAAATACCAAGGCTTGCTATGCATACCTCCAAAACCTGTTTCATCACCAACACACCAACCTGTACCGGATAAGGCTTTCTCGGCGACCTCCCATGTCGTTGAGTCACTTATCTCATAGACCTTAACATCTTTATTGCGCCATACCACTGGAAGACCTACATAACGATTAGCCTGTTCGATCGGAGTTTCTTTATCGAGACTTGCTAAAACTGTATCTAGTTTTTCTAAGAAATCAGAAGATTTGGCACAATCTTTAGGATCTGTTAAATTCATTCCACGTTCATGTTTGAAATAATGATACTTCTTTAGAGATTCGTTCATTAAGGGCCCGTCTTCTGGTAAACGCAAACTCTTATTCGCTACCCATTTAGTAATAGCTTTAATATAAGGAGTTCGTTTACCATTGGTACGAGCTGAGACTGGATCAGTCTCACTAATCTGCTGAATCAATTCGGCTATCTTCTCAGGCTTCTCTTTATAATGTGGAAAGACTTTGATGATCTCTTTTTCAAGAAATTGACGTTGCTCTTCAAGACCGGCGATCAGTGAAGAGATCGGAATAGTACGCAGCTTTCGTGCAGTTCTCTTAATTGCTTCAGCTAAAAATCTATTAGGCTTACTCATCCTAGTATTCCTCATCGAGTTCGGAACTCTCAATCTTGTGCTGAAGCATGTGATCCGCTTACTTTATCAATAGCGACTTATGATTAAGCATCGTTTTCAAACCAGTATCGAGATTGTTATGTCTAAGCAATCTACTGCGATGCAGAAGACTAATCAATCCCCAATTGTGTAATTGCTTTGTAGAACAATGCTTTAGATTGCCTAATCGCCAATGCTTATAACCAGTTGCAGCATACATTATATACTCAATTAACCAACGATCAAGAATTTGTAACTGTTCTTCTTCCGTAATCAAAGCCAAAAAATAATCGATTGTAAGTTGTCGTCCTAATTGCCTACCTGCAAATACTTTTCTTACTGCTAGACATCCAACTTCTGCACGTTCTATAATTGATTTAGTTTTTAGTCTTTTGTGTAACTTCTTATCAATAACTGTTTTAAAGATTGCTTTGATCTTGTCGATTTTACGAGAACCAATAAGGATCTTCTTGTCTCTAAAAATAATACCCAAGTAATCTACTTGTTTGACATTCTTGAAAATCGAGTCGTTAGGGAGCCCCTTATAAACAATATTCTGTTCATGACTTGGTTTTGATTTTACATTTAAGCTAGAGAAGCCTTGACTAAAGATACCTATGCATTGTTCGATTTGAGCTCTATCTTCGGAAGCAACTAAATAATCGTCAGCATAACGTATCACCTTACATTGTGTAGCTGCTAACTCATAATCGAGTTTCGTTAAGTACAAATTAGCAAACCATCCTGCAATGGCAGTCCCGAATGGAATACCTACTGAATCGGTTTGTGTTTCTAATGAAGTCAAATGAGATACTGACTCTGAAACATAATTAAATTCAATACGTTGTTTCAATAATTGAAATAAATAATCCTCCGGATTCACAAACTCACTAATTTTAGTTAGTAAGATATTTTTATCCACAGAAGGAAAATAGGAACTAATATCTCTTCTTACAACATAGAACGAATTCGGGAAAGAATGCAAGACACTACTTGTTTGTTTAATAGCTCGTTGTAACCCTTTACGATGCGAATGAATACGGAATGAATAACTGTGGGGATAAAAAACAGATTCGAATGCGGAATCTAATCTACGATACAATACTGCATCTACGAATTTGTCTAACCATCTGGCAATAAAGAGTCTACGCTTCTTCTCGTTTAGAACTACTTCACGCAATAATAGTGGGGCAAATTCAAATTGTCTATTTATAAGCGATTTATGGAGTCGATCAAGATGAGATGGCAGATGAGTACTTAAATTATACAATGTCTCTTCATCATACGACATTACTTTTGCTTTATTGGGAAATAGAAGAGCTTTGCTAACGATTGAGGTGGCTGCTTCGTATAGAGCTTGTTTATTATATAGCTTGTTGAAGGTAAACATAAATAACTAATAGTAATATGTACATATTAGTCTTTTTATCTGGACCTGACTAGCAAAACAACAAGAGAGAGGCAATCGACCAATATAATACGCTATGTGTTTGTTATTATTTACCGGGGATTGTATCGGCATATGTTCTTTTTCAATGAGTTATCCTGACGCACAGGGAAAATGTAGGGCAAGAAGCTTCGGTTGACTATTTCGGTACCCGGACAACGACTACTCGAATTGGTTTAATGTTAGTTAGTTAATCACACATACAAATTAAGACTTAGATAATCCTGTGAAGGAACAACTCGCTGCCAATCACCCAGTACGTTAACTTTATTGACTAAACTAGCAATAACCTGTTCTTTGATCGACGTGGGCAAAGTTTTCATTTGTTGAACAAAGCGCTCTAAACCTCCACCACAAAAACAAGATGGAAGCGGACATGTCTTTGAAATAAAACCATTAGGAAAGTCGTTTGAACAATCTACAGCATTAGATAGCCCGAATAAAGTTTCTATTACTAACGGATAAAGCTGCAACCAATAAGGGACGACAACGTGCCGATACTGTTGATCAATTACAATTTGTCGCTTTTCTCTGTCTTTAATAATAGCGGTGGGATCCTTGTAATGTCTAGGCTCGTCAAACTCTACCGCCATATTTATGGTAGACGATTGATAATCGGGACGAAAACGATAATGCTTGAAGCGAACATCGTGCATCCAATTAGCAGTAGGGTAAAGAATCTTAAGATATATACCTAAAGAATCCTCTAGTAAATAGGGACCAACTGCGGACGCAATAGTATTAGTCATCTGATGATTATCAGAGGAGCCAAATAACTGTCAAAAACAAACACTCATAATTCACAATCTCACTGCGATAATCGTGGTAAGAGTGCGAATTTGTAGTCCTAAATTTGCTGGTATTGCATATTGATGTCGGCTGGGTCGTCATTGGTATTCTCCTAACTGCACTATTTGTCAGTATCGTCATTACCAATAAAACAGTAAAAGAGAGGACTAGCCTCTCTTTTACTGGATTCCCGTCTGTTAGACAGAAACTTAGTTGACGGCAGCAGCAACACCGCGTGGGTTGACGATACCAACTCCAACGATCTCACTTACGACCCAACCTAGCTTCAACTGACGAGGCTCGTCTGCTGGGAGCACTTCGATGTCCTGGCGTACGGGGAACACACCGACGAACTCTGGCTCAGCGATACCGTAGACTGTACCATCGGGTACGATCTTGGATACGATGATGTCTGCACCCCAGATATGACCATAAAGGCCAGTCTGAAGAACTTCACGTACGGTCACTGGATCGAAACCACCGAACTGGTTGTTTGTACCACCCTGGCCAGCATTATATGCCCAACCCAGGATATCAGTGAACTGAGTGATGTTCATGAAGAACTTGGTGGTTACCAAGTCCCAACGATCGATCTGCTTCTTGATGTTCAGAAGATCGAGCATTTCCATTGTGGTGCCGTTAACAAACGCTTGACGTGTGTTCTCACCACCGTAACCAGCGCCATTGCCCGATGCGAAGTCAAGGGCAGCGAAGATATTGGCATCTTCCTGGGCCTGGATTTCCTGGCGAGCCTTCTGCTGTGCACGATCGATAACGTTGAAGCGACGGCGCTTAACCTCAGCGATACGTACGGTTGGGTTGGACACAATCTCGAGCTCAGGGAGGATCACACGATCACCCATGACTCGTGACTCAGGAACGGCACCGTTGGAGCTGATGACAGCTGCAGCGACGTCGATATCCTTGTCATACACTGGCAGAGCACCCTGTGGAAGGGGGTCTACTACGAGGGCCTTACGACCGACACCTTGGTAGTCCAAGTTACGACGAATTGGATTCGCCATAGCTTGACCAAGGGCAATCTTGCCTTCGTGTGTATTCAGGGCCTGACGTAGCAATGCATCGCGCTGCTCTTCGGAATACGAAGGGGCGGACGAGGCGTTGCCAGGTAGGTTGGTGAGGCTGTTAGTACCCGCTAGGACACTAGCGTATCTAACCAGCTGTTGAAGAGCATCAGCAGTGCTTACTGCATTGATGTTGCCCTTGTTATCAAAAATCTGACTGCTCATGTGATTCCTTTGTGTGTGTTGTGGTATTGCTGTTATTGTTGTTGTTTCAAATCAATTTTACTTGAACTTAAACAGCAATAGTGTGGTAGCGGTTGGGAGACTCTGGACGCGTGGTAGTACACCAAGAAGATCGCGAGTGGCACTAGAAATATTCGCTAGACCACCAGTGAACATCTCAATGTAAGCACCAACCTGTGCGCCACCTACAGTTGTGCTCAGGATACCATTGCTGGAATACAGAGCCTGACCGACAGGGACACCATTCGCGATGGAGATAGTGTGGTCGAACTGATCAGTAACGAACAAGCCTGAGCTCATCCATAGTGTGCACTTACCGCTGCCGAATGCAGAGGAAGGACCAACGTTGGAACCAGTCTGGAACGATGGCAAAGTCTTACCAAGGAAACCAGTGTTGCCTGTACCACTGTTCTTAGTGCCGGTGGACGACTCGTCGATCAAGCCTACGAGGCTTAGATCTGAACTGGAACCGTAACCACCTTCATCAGTGGCGTTGTTATAGAGACTAACAACTGGCTGCAAGTGTTGGCCACCTGTGCCCTTGATGACCTGGCCGATGTAACCACCTTCCACAACGAGTGGGGTGCCTACACTACCGACGTAGGTGTTCTGAAGTTGAAAGATGCCGACGGCCTCTCTCTCGAAAGTGCTGATTGGTAATAGCATGGAAGCTCCTATGATTGGATTTTTGGAAAAGTTTGGTCGGACAAAGAGCGCAAACTAGATACTTTTTCTTACTCTTACCTAGTAGAACTCTCTGGACGAGTGTTCTGTTATATTAACAGATTACTCAATACTTTTTTCTATGCCTGATAGATTTTTGTTTTTACCTATCAAAACACCTGAAACCGTCAGCGTCTTTTTAACCATTCCCCGCTGTTGGATTCCAAAACTCACCCTTCAATCCGTTCACAAATGCTGCGACGTCTCCACCGAACACCTTTTGAAACCAGAAGTTACGTATGTGATCATGCGCTATCTCTTTTTTGTGCTTCTCGGGAATCCGATGTACTAACTCATCGATCATCCTATTAACACTACGGAAAGGCTTGATGATCTCGCTAATCTCATTTCTATCTAACCGTAGATCCTCATACCTTAGCATCTGCTTGAACTGCGTAATCTCTTGCTCATCGAAATCGTGACGCGTATCGAATCCAGGCAGTTGAGACATAAACTCTAATAGAAGATGATCAAATACACACTTATCGATAACCTCATCAGAACTGCGGAAGACAAGGAAATCAAGAATATCGTCGACATTCTTTACTTCCTTCAATTGCTCAAAACGAGCAATCACAACTCGACTAGCCGTCTTATAAACCAAATCAGACTCCCAAATAACTTGCGATTCTGTGTTGTGATCTACTTTAGTACTAAGTCTCCACTTATTAATGATAATGTTATCAATGTCGATTTTAGGCTTAAACTCTAATTGTTCACCGACAGTGATATGAGCACGATAGGTAGGATAATCCGACTTAGGAGCTCCCAAATCTTGAAGAGCACTATCGATCTCTTTCTGAAACTGATAAAGAAGGTGACCATCAAGATGGTATACATACGACTTCTCCGGACCCCAAATATCAGTGTCCCCTGTCAACTTTACATCGAATGCGACTGGATGTTCGAATCGGTCCTTTAAATATTTGATTACTTTGTTTTTATGAGCCTTATCGGTAGGATTATATAGCCAATATCGAATTGTAATATGATAATCGCTAGGCTTAAACAATTCGCGAGCCTTACCTTTAATCTGTTCGTGCATGTTCTTTGCGATTTTTGGATCTAGATATCCCATCAAGCACAACGAGTGCAATTCGTCTAACTCATATTCAAATACAGGTAAACCATTCTCTTTAGCTGTTTTAGCCTCATCTCGTGACTGGCTACTACCACCGATACGAATCAAAACGTCGATGTTGGCTAGGAATTCTTCTGACTCGGCTCCCCAACTGTTCCCAATGATATTGGCCTTATCGACGTTGAACTGAACCATATCTTCTGCCTTTTTACAGGCGTATCCACTTGTACGATAGTCCTTCTCGGTAGCGATTTTATATGCTAGGGCGGGGATTCCCATATCAGTTAAACCTGACACAATCTCCACAGAATACTTATTCTTATTGTGTTTAAGTGCTTGCTTGAACCCTTCTCTTAAAAGAGTTTCAGCTTCGGTTTTGTTGAAATACTTAGCAGAGTATCCTACTACGCCTATACGAAAGTACTTTTTCTTGGCGGTTGCAACAAATGGACGAATCATACTATCCTTTAAGATATCCCAAGATATGTAACTGATTATAAATACCGGCGGTTACAGTGGTCATGAAATGATCGCTTCTACTTCTGCCACAAATTTCAGCCATCGTCATCACATGATCCCAATCGATATGTTTAAACCAAGCTTTAACATATGCGCCACGATCAGTACCAAAATCCCCTACGTATGCGTGTTCCCATACATCTAGGACAAGGAGAGGGAAGAAGGCTGGGGGTAATCCAATATCGTGGCTATCAACAGGAATGATTTTGAGCTGGTTAGCGAATGGATCAAATCCAAATACAACCCACCCTTGAGAGGCCTTAGCGGTAGCAAATAAAGCTTCTTTCCAATCATCGTAGCTTTTGAAGGTAGCTTCTTTGTTTTTAATATTAACATCTAACCAGTTCTTAAAAATCGCACTAGGAGTTGTTGGCTTAGCAGTAATCTGTCTAAAATACATAATATGAAATAACTGTGCGTTATAATTAAAACGCAAGTTATCTACAGCAAAACGAAAATCACTATTGCCAGCATTAGACTTATCTGGATCAGCTTTAGCCAGCTTCTTCTCTAATTCGGCAGAGTTCTTTTCGTAACCATCTAATAACTTCAGATGATCCTTCTTAGTCTTGTCGCTTAGGAAGTCGGTTGCTTTATATTCTGCAAACATAATCGACACTCCTACAACCATAAAAAGGTAAGTTCACCCTGCAAAGTACTGGGCGTACCAATAACCATACCGACAATAGGACCGTTGACTTTAGTCGTAATCTTACCATCTTGACCAGTATAGATTGGGGCGTTCAGAAGATAGTCTACAGTAGTATCAAACATATCGGTACTAAACATACCTCTGAACAAATGAAGAGTAATAAGACCAGTGGCTGCTACAGAACTATCGCCAGGCATATCAGGCACCATATACTGATAACTACAAATTAGTTCGAAGCCATCGTATTCGCCATTACTATTCTTATGATTGAGCTGAGTGCCAGCTGGAATAACGACAGTACCATGTTGGGCGTTAATCTTAACTGGAAGATCGCCAGCGAACGATTCCGGAATGATATTTGTCTCTCTCAATATGCCCTGAACAGGGACAGGGCTAACATAGCCACCATAGCCTGTCTGTACTCCTGGACTAGGAATAATAACCGTATCATCAATTACGGGGCGTCTAAAAGCGCTAGTGTTAATATCGTCGATGATACCAAATGGTGGAATAGAAACACCATCACTTACAGTAACCATTGTAACACCACCAATATCGATTAGGCCACCAATCATTCCAGGTTCGAATACGGCTGAAGGATCGACTGGCAATGTACCAAACGGCATACCACTAGTCATAAGTAACGTTAAACTCATATCAACTTTCCAATGTTAGTCTGTCGTTAAGGTGTTGTATTTTATCGTCAACTAACTGTTGTGGTCGTAACACTCTCATTAGAGTATTATAAATTGGATGATCTGGAGTAATCAGGCGTACGTCTCGGATATTAGTCAGCTCTAGTGCGTGAGCGACTACTATTCCTGCTTGATCAGCATAATTAGCTTTCCTCAAACGCAAAGCTAAAGCGAGTAGTTGGTTTACAGTATCCATACTATATATTCTGTGTATAATCACTAGCAAAACAAAAAAGGGGCACCGAAGTGCCCCTTTTCGTTACATTCATTCAAGAATGTTTAGCGATGACCAGTAGTGCTCCAGTTGAGACTACTTAGCTGTGTCTGAAGCTCAGTCACACGCTGCGATCTCTCCTTAGCCATCACTTGGTGACGAGGATCAGTATCAACCTTCTCACCTTGCTCGACTGTATTCGCTGAAGCTGTTCTTAGAACGCCACTAGCAGTAGCTTCCTTAGTGTCAGCTTGAACTACCGTACCCTTTGAAGAGTTGGCAACAGCCTTGTCGAAGCTTTCGAATGCCTTATCGTCCATCTCTAACAGGAGGTTAACTTGAGTCTCAACTGCGTCCTGAGTGGCAGCAATCTGACTCAACTTAGCCTGACGTAGTGCTGTACGATATGCACGATGGACCTTGCCCTTGAATGCATCGATAGAAGCCTTTGAACTCTTGCTATCGTAGTCCTTAGTTAGATCCTTAGCGAATGCCTTACACGCAGGATCTAGATCAAACAACTCATTGTAGTAAGCCTTAGTCTCCTTATCAGCAGCTGCTGTTGCAACTGCTGGGACTACACCTGGCTTAGCTGGAAGAGTCGCAGTCTTGGCTGGCTGTGCAGCTGCCGTTGCCTGTGGAGTAGCAGGGGATGGAGTTGCAACTGGCTTACCATCTGGGCCTGTCTGATTCACAGTCACACCAGGAGCAACTACTTGAGTAGCCTTCTGGTGGAACGCTTGAACCTTCAAGCGACGTGCTTCCTGAGAAGCAGTCAACTTACCAGTTGGGCTCTTCATTGCGACCTTCTCATTCGCATCGTGCTGAGCGGTTTGTGTCTTGACTTCATGTCCTGGTACTGCAGTAGTGTTACCCTTAGGGTGAGCATCCTTCTCCATCATACCGTCATTGGTCAAGCCGTATAACTTATCAGCAAGAGCTAGACGAGCAGCCTTGCGAGCAGCCAGATTTGCACGAATCGACTTGGGAAGCAGATGTGCATGCTTAGTTACGAACTTCTTCGTATTAGCAATTACAATCTTGGCATCCTTAACAGCACTGCTGATGAGCTTGTTGATCTGTTTCTTGAGATTTGCAGCAGCAGCCATTCCAGCCTCATCGCCAGCAGCCTTAGCTTCGTCTCCCTTCGCGCCAGCAGAGCCAAGGGCCTGATCGAGCTCAGCAAGCTCGTCCCCAGAATCAACATGATCGCTACCAACCTCTTCGCCTTCCTTAGAGGCTTCCTCGTCAAGACCACCTTCGCCACTCTCGTTGCCTACAATCGCAGCCAACTGATCACCAAGATCAGCCATTTGACTAGCGACATCTTGTAAGGCTTGCTTAGCATCAGCTGGGATACCACTACCGGCTTCCTTGTCTTCGCCATCGGGTTCGACATTGATATTAACATCAACATCCCCCTTTTCCTCACCCTCGGGTGCAGGAGCTTTTGCAGCATCAACTGGAGCAGCACCTGCAGGAGTACTTAAATCGACATCAGCACCAGGAGCCATCTGAGCCTTAACAGTCTTCTTGTCTGCTACGGCTGCGGCTTTCTTTTCGTCCTTATCTCCCTTGTCGTCCTTCTTATCATCGGCCTTCTTGTCACCGGCATCCTTCTTATCGTCGGCTTTCTTCTCATCCTTCTTGTCTCCGCCTTCTTTCTTGGCATCGATCTTATCTTGGATGAACGCAGGAAGTTCGCCAGCCTTTACTGTTTTAGCAGTAGAAGCGGCATCTGCCTTCTTATCATCTTCTTTCTTATCGTCCTTCTTATCTGCTTCCTTGGCCTTAGCTGCATCCTTATCGTCTGCAACCTTGCTCAAGTCTTCCTTCATAGCGCATGAAGCCTTGACTGACATGATTTGAGCCTTAACTTCTGGTAGGCCAAGCTTACGAATAGCTGCCATCAGGTTAAGACCGAATTCCTTACTATGGACCCAATCTGCATTGGTAATAGCGGAATTATCTTCGTATGGCTTATTGAGGTCGTCACCGTAGAAATCGCTTGCACTTGCTGCAAGCAACTCAATGCCGTCCTTAGTAGCAACAACCCACTTGGAATCAGCCTTATTAGCCGCCTTGACAAGCTTAGCTCTCAGGGAAGCGCGCTGTAGGCGAGTCTTAATCGCCTCATCGCTTTCACTTCCGGCGCCAGGATGCATTCCATCCTTACCACCTTCCATACCCTTGCCGATCATCTGCTTGTCTTGAGTATCACGAACCTTAGTATAGTTCTGATGGAACTCGGGCTTATTTTGCTCAGTGGTGTTGAGCTCGCCCTGGCCCTGATCCATTAGATACGCTTCGCGCAACAGAGCTTCACGCTTCTGCTTACGCTCATCTAGCTGAGTGCGAAGTAAGCGAGTCTTAATCGCCTCATCACTCTCGCTACCTGCGCCAGGGTGCATTCCATCCTTACCACCTTCCATACCCTTGCCGACCATCTGCTTATCCTGCGTGTCGCGCACTTTGGTATAGTTTTGGTGAAACTCTGGCTTATTTTGCTCAGTAGTATTAAGTTCACCCTGACCCTCATCGGTTAGGTATGCCTTAATTTCTTTGTTCTGAGTGCTCATTGTAGCTCCTTTAATCTCGAAAATTTGATTTTGTAAGTCAGCCATCTTTGCAGTTAGGCTAAGTAAACTTGCTTGAACGTCTTGGGCAGAGGGTGTTGTGACATTCTGTGGATCGTCAGAAAGATCAATACCTAATGATATCAACTTCGGATCGTCATACGAATCGGCTGATGCCAATGCATGTAAAGCAGTTTTGATCTTATCTAAATCAGCTTGTGCAGCTGTTAAATCTGATTTTGCAGTATGCGTTTTCAAGTTAGCAGAACGCGAATCTGCCAACTTAGTTAGGCTTGCAATCACCTGACGAATCTTTGCTTTTGGATCTGCTCCAGTAGCAACCACACTAATTTCGATAAAGTTTAATCCAAAATTGGCCTCGTACACTGGACGACCATTATAAAAACCACCCTTAGCAGTTTTAACGTGAACACAATAATCTTTTTCGACACGAGCCTTATTATGGCACTCTGAACAAACTGACCATTGAACTTGAGTACCCATCGAAACATCATTACTATACCCAGCTTCGATTTGTCTTGCTAACTCTGGATAAGCAATCTTATCGCATGCCACCAACAGATCGACACCCTTAGTCTTGGGATCCCATGTTGCATCTAAAATAATACCACGAATCTTTTCTGCATCATCGGATGCATGATTTACGAATAAACCACGACCGATAAATGAATGATAAGCTTGGATGTCACGCCCATCCTTCTTGCCAATTACTTTAAGTAACTCAGCTTCAGGGAATGCATCACCGTTCTGATTAATGTAAGGAAGACGGCCTGACGCGGACTTCCAAACACCACTGTCAAGATCGATTGCGCCATCCCCGACCAATTCGCCAGTCTTAGGATCTAAATTAGCAGCCTCCATCGAATGGATGGCTCGACAAACAAAATAAATGAACTCATCAGATCTAGGGGCAACTTTCTTAACACCAGCCACAATTTGTTGAAACTTAGCTAAATTCTCTACTGCTACTGCACTTGTTACGTATGTTGCCTCAACTACTCTTGGAGCCGTAACGAAAAGCTTAGCTGTACGATTCATTGTTGCTTCCTAACTAAGAGGGAACAAAAACATCACTATATTTTGTGATTACGGTTTTGAACTATTGCGGCTATCTGCAGTAGAGTCTCTTCGGCAATCTCAGTATGTTTCTGTAACCCCTGCTCATCAAACTTATTAGCAACTCGTGCTAATCCTTCGGCAATAGCGGTTAAGGGAATATCATGGATGGAACTTTCAATTATTGTATCTAATTCACTAGCGGCTACTGGATTCTTTTCATCTAATATGTTAGCCAAACTAATTAAAGCAGTTATATACTGTTTCTTTACGTGTGCTGCCGCTGCAAGTTCGCCTTGCTGATAATAATTAGCGATCGCTGCAATAGCCTCATTTTCACTAAAAAATACCTCTTCGATACCAACAGGATAAATAATGCCGACACCGATTTGTTGATCGCTTGCTCCAATACGTACTCGAGTTAATTTGATGTTACCTAATCTTTTGAGAATTTGATTATGAATCCAATTTTGCTCTATCTTCTCCTTGTCTGGACCTCCTCTTTCAGTAAAATGCTTATATGGGGCTCCAGTATTCGGATCAATATTAGGGAGAGGTGTGGTCCAGAAAATATTACGAATTGCTTTAGTCATAGAAGCAATAGCGTGTAAACGAGCTTCTTTTTCGGAAACTCCGGCGCCGATATCTTTTTGGGGATTAAAAAACTTAGGCAGGTATGTTGTCGGGACAAGTGGTTTACTACGAGTGATCCAACCTGGCATGGGCGAGCCCTCTGCCCCACCAGACTGCTCATAGCGTTCTTTATCCAATGAATAATCACGAACTTGATCTAAACGATCTGGATGCGCTTCGGAGAAATACTCCGGAGCTTTTTGTAGAACTTTGGCGGTTTCGGCCTTATCTTGAGGATCTGAACTAGAGGCAATATTCTCAGTATCACGAATGTAATCGCCATCGTCAATTTCGCCAGCTTCATATAAAGGTAAGAATTGTTCTGCCGTAAACTTGCTACCAGAGTATTTACCCTTCTTAATATAGTAAAACTCTTTCTTTTTCTCTGGAGGCGTAGCTTGTAGAAGTTGATCCTTTAACCAAGCACCCCATCTATCTTCACCACCTGCTAGTTCGAGCGGTGGATTCTTAATTGCCTGATTGGTAATATAATACATCTTATACCAAAAAGGATAACCATGCTTCTTAAGCTGAGCTTGCTCATCGGGCTCGAAAGCTTGTAAATCAGTTTCTGTAGCAATGCCCACAACAACTATACAGCCAGCTTGATAACGCATATTGCGAAAATGCTGCTGCCCACTCGACATGAACTCACGAGCTTCTTCGTCAGATGGGCCTTTTGGAATTGGCATAACTTACCTAAGTAAATGCACTAAATAATACGAGTACTAGATGATACCCTGCGCTATACCGCACATCATCAATATGAATTACCGTACCCCAAGCTGTCTTAAAAAACGTCCCAACCTTAGGGCAATCGGGAGTTGGCCATACAAAATCTGAACGACCAGTAGCAGTGAGATGCTCCTTAATCAGTTCTGTACGATTCCCAAAGTCGATTGTTGGTAACTCGTCTAAACGTTCACTCCGCAAATCGTTACTAAACTTACTTAGGGCAGCACTATATGAAGCCAACTGTTCTGGTGTTTTAACTTCACTCTGTTCGCTACCATCGCATGGGATAAGCCGACCAGCTTGAATACGTTTAAACATCAGGTCACCGGAAAATGCATGTCGGCAATTTGGCTAATCGTTTGACCGAAAATATTCTCAAATACATTAATTATGATCTTAAATTCATCTGCGATAGCCTCTAAAGTCTCATCATCCTTAAATAACGACTGTAAGCGGCTCAATAATTGCTTAAAAGGTTGTAAAAGTAAATCACGCTCCATAATTACTCTAGTCCGAGTTACATCCTTCGAAGACCAGTTTTGCAACTTTTGTTGAATGATATTAATACGAGCAAGACGCTTTTTTAAGTTTTCAAGGTTAAAAGCGGGAGTTTTGTCTTCCATTTTAGCCTTTATGACTAAACTCGCATGGTCGAGAGCCCCAACTAAAGTATCGATAAATGGAGCTAAATAATCAATCTTGGGCAGAAGCGTTAGTAGCATCTTATATAAAGCATTATATTCGATAGCAATTAATCGTTGTTCTTCTTCTTTATTATATGGCCTATCATAACTGTACTCGAAATCTACTTTTAGATCAGCTGCTAATCTAATTGCACGATCAACATTATTCGCTAGATCAGTATGACCTAGACGATCAAATTCGTCTGCTAATTGTACTAACTTATTAATATTATCCACCTGGACCTCCTACTTCAGGTGCGGGAGGAGCTCCTGCACCACCACCTTCACCACCTGGAGCGCCACCCTCTGGGCCCCCTTCGCCTCCACCGCCTAGATCACCCAGATCACCCAGATCGCCTAAACCACCTCCCCCACCCNNCCGCCCCCACCGCCGAGAAGATCGCCCATACCACCCATACCGTCTTGTTCGCCAGGGACTTGGGCAGCAGCGGGGGCTTCTTTTTCGGGATGCTTATCGATAATCGGCTTGCTAGGATCGAGAGAACGCAACTCAGACAGTGAATACTTCGCAAGGGCTTGAGCTTCTTGAAGTTCAACTGCGGCCTCAATGCGCTCCTTACGCTTCTGAATTGCAATCTCGTCCGAATCGAGATCAAGCAGATTAAGAAGGACTTGAGCGGAAACTTTACCAGTTCCTGGCCCACCATCACCCAGAAGACCACTAATGGTACTAAGATAGCTCTCAACATCACGTAGATTCATCTTGTTCCAAACGACCTTTGGGACGATAAGACGACGACGTCCATTCTCCCACTTATAAAAATCTTGAATCTTTGCAATTGGCTCTAATACTTTTCTGTACATCCACTGCTCAATCGTATTACGAAATCTCTCATAACGAGAGCGCAACACCTCTAATGAAACTGTGGCCGAAGCATATGATGCTCCTTGCCCACTTAAAATCTCTTCCGGCACCATTAAACCAATAAATATATTCTTATTAACCATTTCCCACATTCTAGATGTATCTAATACTGCCCCACCAGCTCCAATACGTTCAATACTAACGGCACCATGTGTAACTAGCTTGAAGTCAAGATCGTATGTTGCTTCTTCGACTGCACGCCGCATATCACTAATATCGGAATCGTCCGGGCGCCAAGTACCGGTGGGGTCACCCAACTTAACGTGAGTGATCGGATTGACCATATCATCGGCTTGTACAAATTCAGCTTCGCGAAGCTTATCGTACAACATCAAATCTTTGTAGACGCATGTAATAATAGAAGTACCACGCACATCATAATCTGCGGACAAACACTTTAGATGCGATACGTTGAAGTTATTAAGAGGAAGATCCATTCCCTTTTTAATTAACGTAATCAAATCGGGGGGCAACTGCTTACGAAGCTCAGCATCCATCGCAGTTGCAGAATTAACAACTCTTTTCAATTGTTCATCAGGAATCAAAGTAATAATGGGATCTTTAGCTAGAGGCGAAACTTGCACTCTTATATAATCAGAATTATGAATAAACCCATGATCCCAGATACCATTGTTCGCATCCAACTCTAAATTCGGGAAAGTTTCGCCAAGTTTCCAATATTCTAGAGAAATTGCATGAAGCAGATTTGGCATATTAAGATGATCAAACTGATCTTCAAAGAAATGCTTAACTTTAGGATCCTCACACGACAATTGAAATTTACTAATTGGGTATGTAGCGTGGAGGTTTATGGCATTTCTGACTAAGGGATTTGTATTGAAGAAATGGCGTGACCAAGCGTTTAAAGTCCTTAGGTCTCTAGGTAACTGTAGGTTACTATTCTCGTATAATGGCGAATACACCTTAGGTGCACTACGAACAACCTGAACCGACGCCATAGTTGAACGAGCAGCGGCACCACCACCAACAGGAGGGGCTGGAGTACGTGAGCCAGCTCTTTTATCCAAAGCTGCACGAGCTTCTGAGGAAACTACGGGGGGGATAGCGACAGCTTTGCCGAGAGCATTGACAGAGACAGCTCCTCTACGATTTGGAATCGGCGGATTATTAGAAGTCATTCTACATCCTGTATGATATCGCAAATTGTAGAGGCCTGTTTACGTAATCCTTTTTTAGCCAGATTACTAGCGAGTGTCAAAAGCCGATGGGACATTTGCTTACCATAAATGTTAACCATACTCTCGTTCAACTCTTTCTCGACAGCTTTAATCCGTTCCTCTAGAGTTGTTGCTTTCTCGTAAGGCGTGATTTGCTCTTCAGCTGGCTTTGCTTGTTCAATTGCCTCAGCTTGCTCAGGCTTCATCTCTGCAGAGTCTGTGGCGATTCCATCTGGACCACCTGTGCCACCGGGCAATTTAACTTGATCACCCTGACCTCCGCCATGAGGACCATTAAAAAACGAATCTAACGATAAAGCACTCTCTGGCGCTATTTGGAAAAAAGGATCTTGCATAATTATCCTGTTATCTTCTCAGGTTAGCGACTTTATCAATAGTGACCGTTTCAGGTTGAGGGAAGAACGCCTCAAACTTTTTACGGAGACTTTCATTAGATAGATCACTACCATGTAGCGCATTATCGTGGATTGCGATGTAAGGTATCGGCAAATTATTGTATACAATCTCTTTAGCTTCGATCTTTTCATTATATTTCTGAGACAATACACCTTGACCAGCCCCGGAATCAGCAATTGCTCCATATACTTCTACAATCCCAATCGTACTACCTGTGGCGTCCAACAATAGGATATCAGGAAGAAAATGTTTGTAACCTGCTTCTAATACTGCTGGTTCCGTTACTGGGATACGATCACTTCTAGTTGTTGGGCGATATTTAATATTGTTGAGGTCAAGAAAACGTTTAACTCTCAATTCACCCATTGAGCTTTTTGATTTACCATCTTCATTATACCAGGACTGATAATCAGGCACGGCTTCCATTACCAACTCGCCCCATGTGTATCCCATTCTCTCGATACTCTTACGAAGTGCGTCGAGATTACGAGAGACGCCAATTAAAGGCTTATAAACTTCGGCGTGATTCGTGAAAAAACTTTTAGTTAGTGGTAAGCCTGCGGCATGTGCGCGCTTAAACAGCATTATGATTTCGTCTTTAGTCCAAGGATTATTAATCTTCTCGTTATGTCTATAGTAATGGTACGCATCTTGTAAATTAGGGAACGGCTTGCTTCTGTCGATGTTAAGGTCTTTATCTCTACCAAAACCTACTTCAAAAAGTGCTTCAGCAGCGGCATGATCAAAACTATCGAAGAATACTTCGAAGCCACGTGTAATAGCTTTAGGCAAACTATGATTAGCGATCTGATATTCTAACTTAGCAGGAAGCTGCTTACGAGCAACTGGCTTTTGCGATACATACAATTGCTTCAGCGTGTTAATGATCTTGTCGCGATTCCAACTCTCATACTTGTATTCGGCCAAATCCTCATCTTCATATAACGCCTCAAGCTTTTGCTTGATACCACTATATGGATGCGGAAGGAATTGTACTAGTTTTCTATAAATTGCATTATGTGGAATATCGATATTCCGCGCTTTCAAATACACTTCTTTGAGAATCGCTAATTCACGATCTGTCCATTTTGCTGCATCAACAGATATAAAACTTTTGATCTGCATTAATACATTCTCTGTCTACGATGGATTTTACCCATGGCTTTTCTCATTAGGCCTTGCCCCGCCAATTGTGGGCGGCACATATTATGGTGTCCGGCATTCTTGCGAACAGCTTGAGCTCCTGCAACAGTAAAACCATTAGTGCGTACAAAACGTCTCCCCACATAGGCATATAGTAATGCCATTAGTCCGTCTACAGGCTGTGACTGGCGTTTCTTCTTGAAGCGTTTACGAATCATGCCTGCGATATCTACTGCGTGAATCTCCATACCACAAATATGTTCGAACAACCATTCGATTTGTTCAGGGTCACCAGCTGGGAAAATAAACTCATACTGTTGCATGAAAGCAATCATTTCTTCTAATGCATGATGCTTATCGATTGTAACCATCTGACTATCTTCGTTATATGCATAGCCACGCTTCAAATTAGTACCAGCTGTATATACAGCCTTAACACTATCGCCAAACTTCTCACGTAACTTTTCGATCTTATCTGCGCCATAACCATGGTCAGCAAAAATCTCTACACAATTATACTTACGAGCCAATCCTTCAATACGCTTGACAACAGCGTCGGCAGAAGTTTGTTCTACTAACTCAGCATATTCTAACTTGTACTTCCCTTCAAATGTTTCGGATAGAATAACGACCGCGGTATAAGATCCCTGACCAGAATCTTCTTCACCTGAGACACGACCACCCCAGTCTACTCCCATAATCGTTTTAACGCCGTCGACTGAAAAAGAGAACTTTAAATGTTTGGAATCTGGCTTAGTTGTCGTCCAGTTCATCACTTTACCGATTGTTAACTCGTCAATGCTACCGGAATAGAACTCGCCAAACACCTCGTTTGCATTTGTACGCTGATTGTTATCTACTAACTTACGATCGATAGCTTCTCTATTAATAGTAGGAACTAACAACTGATCGATATGATAGCCTCTCATCCGAAATGTATTCTCAGGCTTTAATGGAATCCACTGACCATGAGCAACTCCTTGCCTCTTATCGAACACCTTCTTACATGATAAACACTTGACCATGAATCCTTCATGAAAATTATCGAGTGTTAGTTTCTGAAGGAAGCCACAATGTAAGCACTTTAAATGATAGTAACGCATGTCACTAAGAAGCCACTTTTCATGAAATTCCGAACCAGCCTCCTTCGGAGTTCCGAAATACAACTCTAAACCAGTACCGGATGGTCCAAATGTGGAGTGCGATAAAGACTCCTTAGTTACCGCTACTGCATCTCTACACCAGTCCTGGAACTCATCGTAAAGAAGGAAATCAATCTGCATACCACGCAATCTATCGCCATCTGTGCCCGCACCTTCGATATATAGTGTATTCTGATCCTTGAAATCTTTTTGGGTCTGATTCCACATTGCGGCTAAAGCGTTATTATCTGTTACGATTTTGCCGTTAACAATTTTAGTACGAGCTTGTTTCCGCTCTAAATAATGATTAACTGATTCCTGTACCATTGAATCAAAAGCTTTAACTGAATATCTAGCAGCTGTTTTGATTAAAGGGAAAGCGTGTAGACCAGTGGTATGATCATACATCCCTGAGGCCATAATATATTGGCTAATAGCAGTCGCAGTGGTCGACATTTCGACCTGACGACCTTTTACCACAATAACTGGAACACCAGTAGGTCTAGTCGCTTGGAAAACTATATAACGGTATAGTTCGTGAAGATAATCACGACCGCAATTACGCAGTTCGTATTTCTTACCTTTAATGGTCAGGTTTTGTTCAACGAAATCAATCGGATCGATACTTTTTAATTCACTAGCTAAATCAGAAATGAAATCCATCATAGACCTCTGAAAACGCTAGAGTCTATCAATAGATAAGCCTAGAGAACCCTATAGAACGTAGGGTGCTCTAGGCTTACACACTCGCAATTAATTAGGCGGGTGTGTGCTCTTTGATTGCTGTGTCGATGATTGCATCGAGCTCAGCAACGAATGGGAGCAATTGAGGGTCGCCCTTACTCTCCCATGCTTCAGCGGTACGAACTAGTTGGACGAGCGTATATGCTACACGACCAGTAGGAGCCTTCTTGGCTACATCAAGGATGTCCTTTGCGACTTCCTTGAGATCGTGGAACTTTGTGCAGTCAGGCACATGACCGTTGCCAGCCTGCCAATTAATGCTCTCAAGAGCACCAGGAGCTGACTTAGGATCAGGATTCTTGTTTTCAGTGCCAGCAGTAACGGCCTTCTCAGCACTAGCTACGACTGTCTTAGGAGCAGCTGCAGCCATAGTGGTCTTGGCGTACTCACTGCCAACGAAATCGTCCCATACTTGTGATCTAGTCATAAAGACTCCTTGCGGTTAGCTTAAAGTAGTTTTATCACTACTTTGATCGTTTAGCGATGAATGGCTTAACGTTATTCAATTTAGCAGCTACTAATTGTGGCTCTTGTACAGCCTGTTCATCTAATAGCGGAAGAGGTTCATCTAGTAGTGGAAGAGGTTCGTCTTGAGGCATTTCTGCTTGAGGAGTAATAGGGGATGGCGTCGCCATAGAGGCTTCATTAGCAGGAGTTAACAATATCTGCTCAGCAGCCCGAATATAAGCTGCTAAACCAACGGCATACTCGTGCAAACCCTTATTCGACATGTCGATCAGATTGTTGGCAATCTTAGTTGCTTCTTCGTCGGTCATCTCTTCATCTGGAGACTTCTCAGCAAGTGTTGCGATTAGCTTCTTCATAGAAGGATACTGATTACCTTCTAAATCGAAGAACAATTGCTCGTCTACATTCGCCAGACTAGTATCCGCAGAAATTTTACGCAAAAGACGACTCATAGCCTCTAACGTATATGTTGGGTTAGCCTCTAAACCAGCCTTCTGAATCTGGCTTTTAATTAATGCTGAAATACTCGGATCTAATGGGTATGCAAATCCAAAGTTAGCATCTTGCTGTAAAGGATTATATTGCAGAGTCTCTTGTGTCTGTTCAGCTTGTGGAGTCTGGAAAATCAGTTTCTCCATTGTAATAGGCTCATCATTCTGGTAGAATAAGGGAGGGGCAGCTAATGCTCCCTGAGCACTATCCTTCGCACCTTCAAAATTAAATGCTAACGTCTCTTTGACATACTTACGCAAATCGTCTAAAAACTGAGCGCTTTTAAGAAGCGCTAGACCAGTTAATGCTCTAGCTTTATCACCACTATCGACATCAGACTTAGTTGCTAACTTCTCGATTTGCTTCATCTTCTCTGAACGCTGTTGAGGGGATAATGCTTTCCAATTATCTTGGAAACCTTTAGGCATTGTTACACTAGCTGTGGCAGACGAAGGCCAATCGATTGGTGCACCTCCGCTAATCGATGGTACTTGCTTAAACTCAATTGGGAATGTGCGAGGTGCATAGAAAGGATTCGATTCACCTTTGAACTGAATTGCAATATCTTGGTCGTTCTGTTTTGTATAAGCAACAGCTTTAGGGTCTATCGATGGTATAAACCCTTTTTTCCACATTTCTGGATCGAACGAACTAGTGGGCATTGTACCAAAATGATCTAGCAAACTTTTCTCAGTTCTTTCTTGACGCATTTGAGCAAGGAATGCACTGGTCAAAATAGTACGGGTTGATTCTAAAGCTTCTTCCGAATTAGATATTGACGGGATAAAGAATTTAGTAAGAGTTGCTAGATTACGTTTTACAGTTTCTACACGAGCCTCTGCAGCTGCTTGAACTTCTGCGTTACCACTCTCCGTTGCTTGCCGTCTAGCTATTTCCGCTTGATTGTATGCAATAACTTGTTCTTTATACAACGCAACGTGTTTTAAAATAGCGGCATTCTTAATAGTAGCTAGATACTCAGCGATAACTAAACGCTTATCTGCTTGTGCTGCGAGCCAAACTGGCTTATTATTCTCGCCAACCTTTGTAAGTGGACCAAAAACATCCTCCTGTTGAATAAAACTAACGAAATCACGCATATTGGAGACAGAAGGCGCACCAAATTTTTTACTGAACATTGTTTGCAATTGTATCTTTTTGAAGTGTAGGAGAGGTTTGAGCCTGAGCTGTTTTAACAGTTCATCCGCAGCTTGCTTCTGTTTTTGGTATTCTGGATTGCTTTCACCATCAAATACTTGAACTTGCTTTTCTTTTATCTCTTCTTTTCCAGTTTCGGGATTTACTTCCTTAACTGGCTTAGGATAGTGTGCATCTTCAACTACTGAAGATGTATATTTGTTAACCTCTTCATTGTTGTCCCAATCTAATTCTAAATAACGATAATCTTCAATCCCCTTACCAAAGACTGGATTAGGAATATTTTCTGCACGAGGCTTACTATTAGTCGGAGCATTCCATAAGTATGGGAATGGATCTTGAGGTACAACAAACATCGCAAGTTGCTTAAGAGTTCTTTCACTCGTATCACCGGGATCCTGACGAACGGACTTACCAGTTACTCTCGTACTCTTCTTTAATGCCTCGATGTAATCCTTTAACAACTCCATACGAGCATCAGGGGAAACGAGAGCTAAAAACTCTACACCCTTAATGTTGCTACCGTCTTCTAAACGAGGATCGTATGCACTTAGTTTGCCACAGATATAACTAACAGCACTAGCAATATCTTCCGATGAACTAACAGCTTCAATCTCTTTATAGTGTTGCCTTAATGCTTGAATCCAAGCTTGCTGTAAAGGAATTAACTCACCTTGCTTATCATGACTATAGCGATATAACTTACAGACTACAGCTGTGTTATATTCATAATTGTTACCGAAGTGCTTAGTAACCTGCCAATAAGGAACCGAACCAAAGGCAACAGCTACTTTTGCACGGCGATCAGCTAATGATAACGGAGTTTTCTCAGACTCAGCCACTCCACGTAAATTCAACTTCTCAATGTGTGGGATCAGCTGACGTAAATGATTACGATGAATGTCTCGCAACTGCTTTAACAGCAATTGAATCTCTTCTTGCTTTTTAACAATATCGGCTTCACTAGCGCCACTCACAAAACGACGAATATTACTCATATTAGGTGTGTGTAATATCAATTCATTAACTTTGAGGTCATTTTGTAGACTTCAGTGGAGCGCTTTCTGCTACATATGCTATATCAAAGAACTGTCCTAAGAATGCGTACAAAGCGTTTGCATCACACACATTAAATGCATTCGAATTCGCTAGACTCATAGCAAAATCCGCTGGCAAACGAAGAGTCTTCGAACCAATTTGATCCTGCGGTACTTTGATACGCTTTAAGCGCTTATCTTGATCCTCAACATAAATATTCTCACCTTCATGTAGTACTGATTCGAGTTTGAAATTGATCGAACCGCCTTGACCCTTAAACAAACGAGAGAGCATCGCTTCTACGAAACCACCACCACCTTGTTCGTCTGGATTGGTACCGTTAATCTCTTCCTTATACCGAGCGGTTAGTTGCTTAACTGCCTCCTCATCGTTATCGCGAATTGCTTCAATCAAATAGTTCTCACACTGAGTGATTGTCTTGAGCACATCAGAATCTTTTAACTCGGTTTTGATTGACGACTCGCGATCCTCAATAGCCTTAATTAACTTATCGACCTCACGTAGAAATAAACGGACACTCCAAGGTGCAGTCCCTGGGCTTACAATAATATCGCGAATATGCTTCAACTCAACAATGTCGATCCGTTCAGGATCAAGCGTATTCGCGAGTGCTTGCATTTGTTGCTTGATCGTTTGCTTACTCTTAGCCTCTTCACCAGGCTTACTTAAACCTCTACTCTCCTCTGTACCCGCACTCATTGTGTCGGCAGGAGACGAAGGAAGCTTGGCAGCTAATGCTTGGGCACGACCTTGCAAATCGCGCGTGAATGTGGGCAACTGAGTCTCATACTCACCTAACTTAGTAGTATTAACCTCGTTAAACTTAGTAGGCTGTACGCTAAGTACCTTATAAAAGATCGTGTTATCGGGATCCGTAGGCTTATTCTTTGCGAATGTCGCACCCAAAGCACGACCTACATCGTATGCCTCTTTGTAGTACTTTCTATAACGCGCTACTAATAAGTCTTTAGCTTCTTGCTCAGCTAGTTGTAAATCCTTGTTCTCTGCGATTAGAGCACGAATCGATGATGGGGTATTGCTGTGGCCTAATACTTGATTGATAAAGTTAGTGCAATTTTTAGCGACTTGATTGGCATGCTCTTCATAAACTCGCGCCTCTTCTGCGTGAATTTGCTTATCACTAAGCTTAGGATTCTTAAATCTTAATTGTTCTATACTCTTTCTTTGATCATCTAAAACATCCTTATATCCTAGATAGCCAGGTGGTTGTAGGATATTATTTAGAATCTCAATGCGAGTTCTACCCATAAGAGAAATGTCGTTCTCATCAACAGTCTTTGCTTTTGAAGTCTTAATTGTAGATAACAGGAATTTATAGAAGTTATCGTATGCAGCTTGAATTGCACTTACTTTAATGCCTGAGTCGGCGTCCTCTTTAGTAACGATTTTAGTAGAAGCAATATCCAACATTTGTTGGCGAAGCTGTAACATTTCTCGCTTTTTAATTTGCTTCTTTGAAGGACCGCCGTCGCTTCGCTCATTGAAATTCACCTTAATACGAACTGTAGAACCCTTAATCCACTTCCAACTATCCTGCATTGTTTGCTGATTTACAGTATGTAAGTGTTGTAAACGATCGCGAGTACTATTCTCGATGTCGTATAAGCCATCTGTATTGAATAGCGGATTACGCGACTCGTGTGTAGAAAATGAAGGATTCGAAGCAGCATTCTTTACGCTTTGTAAACCAGTCTCAATTAGATTGGCAACTTGACGCTTAGCATCGTTTTCGAGATAATCATTAAATAAAGCTATCGCATATTCACTGTGCGATCCTGCATTCTCGAACAAACGATACTTAGGGGAATCAGGGGCACCATAAGTATCATACAGTGCTTGCAATGCTTTACGCTTCAACGAAATTAGCGTTGCATTCGAAACTTCTTCGACAGCTTCAGGAGCAGCTCCTACTGCTTGCTGATACGCATCGTACAATTTTGAGAATGGTAGCTTAAATAACGTTTTTGAAACTCCAGACAAATCAGACTTATGTGGGAACATCGTACTAATGATAGTATCAGTCGTATTAGACTGATAACGCTTAAACAATGCTCCTAACTCACTCATCGGAGCATTTGGATCCAACGCACTGTACAAAACAGGAAGCAACTGATGAGTATCTTGGAATGTTGCTTGAGAAGCATCATGACGCACGCCTTCTTTATTCTTAATGCGAGCAACGACTTTCTCCCATGCACTTATCTGGCCTTCATCGCTTGCACTATGAATAATCTTTGCGCCTTCAGCTGTGTAGCCAACTAATACAGCTGTATTAGAGCCAGATATTGGAGTACCAATAATTTCTCTGTGGGCACGCTCGCGAGTACGCTTTGCATCCGAGACGTTTACATATGCTGAGCGATCAGCATAATCGAAATCTTGAATTAACTGCGTGAGCCACTTCGAACAAACTGTTCTTAGCTGATTCTGCCATACACGGAACGGCTGAGGTCTATCTTTCGATTGAACTGCTGGGTGTAAAAGCTTCTCTTTGGGATCTTGCGACTCGATAGGACCAGCACCATATACTTCACTAAGAGCTTCTGGATCTGGCTGTTCTAAGCTCGGATCACTAGCGAATACGCTAGTAAATGCCTGATAACTATTTGAATCACCTTGCTTAGCAAAAGTTAATAGTGGCAACTCTTCATCTGTTACAGGAGTATCTAAACCAAGCTGTTCACGTGAAAATGCTCCGCTACCTTTAGATAACTTATCGAGAATCTCATTCAACTTAAAATACGATTGCTTAGCCTGCTCTTCACCCATTCCGGTTAGGAATGAATTAGCAATTTGTCTACGTTTACCAGAGCCAGTAGTTTCGCAAGCACTCTTGAGTGCTTCGTGAAGGTCAATAGGCGAGAATCGATGAGCACAATCCTTACAATAAGGACGAGCGCCTACTACAACATAGAATCCATCTGTCTGATTGGCCAAATAATTATGAACGCTATGGAGCTTTAACTTATTGTAGTCTGTGTCGCCAAATAAAGCATTAACGAATCCTTGATGGTGTTCATCTAATCCTGTTGAACTTGTATCGTTGGGATCAACATCGCCCTTCTTCACATCGGAAGGAGCCTTCTTTGTAAATGTTACCTTATAAGGATGAGCATGCTCAAGAGGGCAAATAAGTTCAATAACCTTATTACTAAATCCGAGATTCGATGTGGAATCAAGATTAGCTTTTTGTTGCTTAATCGATTCCTTCAGAATATAGCTCAATAGCGATAGCGCATCGATTTTCTTGCCAGAAGCTTCAGGGTCATCATAACGATTGGGATCAACCTTAGGATCGGCGGCAGCCGCAGATTGTCTAATAAGAGTCCGTATTACTTTAAGTGTGCGAGCTAAAGCCTTAGTATCGCTTGAAGCATTCTTCTTTGGATTGAGAGCGTTCGCAAATATATCGTTAAAATAAGTTTCTAATGGCCTTGGCAATGGATTAGTACCCAGCTTCTTAGCGGTTAATGAAGCCTTAACTTTGAGGAACAATTGCTCGTAATTCCCTAATTGTAGCTTACGCTTAGTCAATGTTTTCTTAATTGCATTGTCTTTAACAGTCTTGCCATATTCGACACTAGCATCGTGTTGATTCTGACGATTCTTTTCTACCTTTTCACGTTGACTACGTGCTTTAGGCTCATCCCTATCTGAACGCTTCTTTTCGTCCTTATCATATGCTTCGCGCCTGCCCTTATAAATTCCACCCTTACGACCAACCATCGCTATATTAGGATCACCCATTAAACCTGGGATCTTACTGACACGTGCTTTGGAGCGCCCTTTAACAACTTTAGGGATGATATTGTAACGATCCTTATAACGGAACACTGACATCATCGCCTTACTAAAGATATCTCTAAACTCTGATGGAGTAAGATCAACTTCCTCTAATGTAAACGATAGCTCTTGCTCATTTTTACCTTCTACTTCGCTTGCATGCTCTGCAGCAACTTCATCGAATGCATCATAATTGTCAGGGAGTTGACAATCGATTCCATTAGTTTGTGCCTCTGTAACCTGATCTGCTACTTGCTCAACCGTTCCAGACCATACAACATAATTTCTGCCCGCTACAGGAACTTGTAGCACTGTACATTTAGAATCGAATGTAACATCTTTGGCAGGAGTGTATGAGGCGCCAATAGCTGCTATAACTGTATATGCGTCCGATACATTCTGAGGCGGAATCGACAAGATCGGATAGGCAAAACCTGTAATAATCCCATCAGCACCTAACTGCTGGATTCGCTTAACGATATCTTCTGCGGAAACGTGAAGCTTACCATCATCTGTCAATGGGAATGTATCACGAATTAATTGAATTCTACGTTCATCAACAGTATCTTCTTCTGGGATTTCGTCTTCGTCTTGTGCCAAATCTTTATCGATAGGCTCTTGGCGTAGTTGACGAATAAATACACGCTCTAGTACATTACGGGCAACTGCTTTAGGACCAACAAAACCTTCGAATTCAAATCCTTCAAGATTCGCTGTTAATCTCGCTTGACTAAGCAACATCTTAGGAGTGATCTTAGTCTTATGCGCTAAACTAGTGGCAACATTAGGTCTCTTGCGATTAAACAGCTTATTAGCTGTTTGTAATGCAATTCCTCTATCGTAAGTCTTTTGGTTATTGTCTAATGTTTGCTCTACTGCATCATACTTACTCTGAAGCTGTTTTGCTTCGGTCGACTCATGGCCATAAGGATTATCGGCTGCCGCGATTACTTTCTCAAGTTGCTGTACTAAATCTTGCAAATCCTCAGTATGCTTTCTAATATTGAAAGCTGTAGTCTTTAAAGCAGTCTCGAGATCATTATCAACACGATCAAATTCTGTATCAACCATCTCATCAAAATACTCTGCTAGTGTCGCATCATATGATTGTGCGGCAAATCCTTTTGTATGTAAAATGTTTTTAATGTGTTCAATCTGATCAGCATGCGAAGTATGCGACTGCGTGGAAGCGTTTATATTCAAGATATCTTGATAAATAATTGGGAGCAACAAATAAGGTGGTACTTTAATTGCTTTCGCTTCAACAAGTGGAAGCAAGAAATAAGGACCAAGATTATCTGGCGACTTATGTTTAGATGGGGTATAAGTATTCACTAACTTATCGCTAATTTGCTCTTGCAACTTCATTAGTCTATTGTTAAAATAAGCCTTCTGCTCAGTATCCTTAGTGGACGCAGCATTCTTTTGTAATGTGCGCAATTCAGACATCGACTCTAAGTAAAGCTTCTCAGCCAAATTGATAGCTGCTTCTCTACGAGACAAGAAAATCATCGATGCCTGATCGCCATGCTCTTTCAGTAGCTGCTTTTCAGTCATCCCAGTATCGAGCACTGTTTGAAACCGAATCAACTCTTCATCTGGCAAATAACCACGATACTTTGTCTTAGAGTACGGAGCAAATACATATTCGACACCATTAAGACACTTCTGATTCGAGAAACGCTTAATAACGTCGGTCTCACTCTTGAGCGCTTCATTATATACTTGTTGTAAACCGTCTTGACTTATGCGGTTAGGACCAGGGACAGTCTTAAGCAATTGTTTGTATGTTGAAATATCAGACTCGCTTAGATTACTCTGAGCGCATACTTCTTCCCATTGCTGCTTTTGATAGGGAGTTAACTGACCTGGAGGAATAGGGTTACCACTACGATCCGTTGGCAATAATCTATTACGCTTACGATCGAGAGCTCTATCGATCTCTTGCTCGTACTGTTCTGTAGGAGTCAGTATCTTAGGGCCGGCTTCAACCAACAATTTAAGAACTGCAGCACCTTGAGTTTGATACTCAACAGCCTGTAGGGCAACTGAAGTTTCTGCATACGACTTATGTAGCGCTTCGCTATACTGACGGGACTCTTCATTTTGCTCGCGAAGCTGCTTTTCAATAGCGTCTGTGGCTACAGCCTTAATCGCATTAGCAACAGTAGGAGCAAAACCAAACCGTTCACTCAATTCTGGCAAACCAGCTTTGAGATAGTTCTCTTGCTTATGGAGTTTCTGTTGAGCCATTTTCAAACTATACGCAAGCTTAGTCGCTTCCTGCTTTTGTTCAGGAGTTTGCTCATTCTCAGGTGGGAGATTGTCAATTCTCTTTTCGAAATCTGCAATCTCAACACGCAATCCCTCAATTTGCTTAGCAGCATTCAACGCAATATAACATACATCAGTTAGAGTACGTCTCTGTTGTAAATTCTCTATCTGTCCACTAAAAGCTTCGGCTTCTTTTGAAAGTTTTTGATGTGTTTCGCTGAAGTTCTCTGAAGTAGTAAACAACCTAACGAGACGCTTATAACGATCGCTAGTCATACCTCCATCATACGTATTATCGGTCGAGGAGATACCCTTTA
>QGNH01000574.1_pt1 | contig 43600 bp, 50 predicted proteins | sample 1735481 | NCBI WGS metagenome assembly QGNH01 (sample SAMN09239004, study PRJNA386568) | Viral metagenome, whole genome shotgun sequencing project. | reverse complement strand
CGATGGCGGCGAGAGCCGCATCGGTCTTCTGGATCGCCGAGAGCATCCGCTTGTTTGAGGCGAGCATCCGTATCCCGATGGCGAGCTGCCTGGGATCATGCGAGGTCAGCATGCTGGCGACCTGCTGGGCGATCCGCGGATCGATGACGTGGCGGCCGCGCGCCGCGCCGCAGATCAGTGCCGCGCTCACGATCGAGGTCGGATCGGGATTGCGGATCTCGCCGCCGGCCGCATCGGCACCGCCCGCAAGGCCGAGCTCGGCGAGCTCGCGCGCCCGGCTCGCGCCGCCCTGCGCGGCCGGCCGCGCCAGATCCAGGATGTCCTCGACATGCAGCATGGCCTGGAGCTCGCGCGCGCGCTGCGGGCCGAGCGCGACGGCAAGGCGCTCGCGCGCGGCGGGAGATTGGGCGATCTGATTGACGACCGAACGGCGATTGGGAACCTGGCGGAGTGTCTCGAGCAGGCTCGACACGAACCCATCCTGAAAGCGCTGCCTGTCGGCCGGCGACATGCGGGCGATCGCCCGGCGCGCCGCGTCAGTCGGCATCTTGCTGGCGACGAACGTTTGCCCGGCTTCAAATGTGTCCTTCGCGCCGAGGTCATGGTCCGCGTTCCGCCCTTTCGGCGAGCTGGTGGCTACGCTGGCGGGGACCGGCGCCGAGTCGAGCGTGTAGCCCGGCGGCAACGTCGAGAGCGCGCCGGGCGCCGACGCGGCATCGTGCATGTCGCCCGCAGGACGATCGGTCATCTGATCGGCTGCCTCGTGTTCGCGTCGACCCATCGTCCGCCCAGCCACATGATGCGATGGCCGTTCGGCCCGGTGGCGGTGGCGCCGTCCTGAAGATTCGGCGCAGCCCGCTGTTGCGGCGCTGATGCCGCCGGCAACTCGCCCGGCGGCTTCGCCGGCGTGTTCGCGAGCCGCTGCGCCGGCGGCGTCATCGGCGGCAGCCGCGGCGCGACGTTCGGGCGTGGCGGCACCAAGCCGCCTTGCTGGCCGTTCGCCGTCATCGGCTGTCCGGCCGGGTCGAAAGACTGCCCGGGGATTTCGTCGCCAGCCGCGTTAACGCCGGCCTGCGCGGGCGCGCGTTTCGCGGAGAGCATCGCCGGCGCCAACGCTTTGAGAATGTCCGGACGGAGCGCGGCGGCTTGCGCGGCGGCCGGGGCGACGCCGGCCTGGACCAGCGCGCGCATGGTCGCCTGCTGCTGCAGCAGCATCAGGCCCGTGTGGTCGGTGCGCCGACCGGTGGCAAGCCCGTTGATCGAATTGAGCAGTCCCGCAATCGGGTTGCCGCCGGTCGTGAGATTGGTCGCGCCGGCCGTCAATCGGTCCATGATGCCGGGGCCCGCGGCGGGCGACGCCTGCGCGGCTGCGGGCGCTTGCGGGCCACCCTGCCGGTTCGCCTGCATCCCACCGAACAGGCTGCCGATGCGGTCGCCGACGCCGCCGAGCAGCGACGCGATCGGGTCGGGCGCGCTGCCGTCGCGGCCGAAGCCGCTGTCCGACCTCTGCGCCAGCGTGGCGCGCGACTGACCGGGCTCACGCCCCGCCGATAGAGCGGTCGGCGCCGGCGGCTGGCCGACATTGTCCTGCCAACCCGTTCTGGGGCCGCCGGTGTCGGACATCCATGCAGGCAGGCCGCCGAGAATGCCGCCCTGCCCCGGCGATTGGGCGAAGAGTTGATCGAGCCATCCAGCCATATCAAGGAGCCTCGCCGCCCGAGGCCATCCCGCCGCCACCGCCGCCGAAGCCGCTGATGCCGCCGAGGCCGCCGCCGATACCACCGCCGCCGAACGCCTTGCCGAGATTGGCGAGCGCGTTCATCCAACCCCATGCCTGCTGCGCACCGCTCATCGTGCTGGTACCGGTCGCCGATCCCGATTGATTCTGCTGCCCGAACATCTGGGCCAGCGGCCCGAGAATACCGGCGAGCGCGGCGGCGTTCTGTTGCGGCAATTGCTCCTTGCCGAGCGCCGCGTTGAGCATCGTTTGCGGGCCGAGGTTCTGCACCCCGTACGCATTGGCGGCATTGCCGATGCCTCCGCCCTGGATGCCCGCGCGCGCCGCGTCGGCCCCGGACAGCCCGCTCGCTGTGCCACCGGCCGCGCTCTGGAGCGCGTTGATCGCGTTGAGCTGGTTCGTCTGCGCGTTCTGCAAGATCCCGGTCGAGCCCTGCGTGATGCCGCGACCGAGCGCCTGAAAGTTGTCCGGCGAGGCGAGCCGGCCAGCTGCGGCGAACATCGGATTGACCGAATTCATGACGTCGGTGCTGTTCGTCTGCAGCGCCTGCGCCAGCGCCGGGTTGCTGGTCGGATCCATCGCGTTTCCGGACGTGTACGGCGAGAGCGAACGCGCCGTATTGGCATAGCTGTTGTTGAGCATGCTGGTCGCGGCATCATAGTTCGCTCCGCCGTTGAGCATCGAGCCGGCCGCCCCCAGCGCGGCGGCGCCCAGCGGGTTGGGGTTACTGCCATTCGCATAAAGCTGATCGAACGCCGCGTTCGTCTGCGGCGTGCCGCTCATGTTGTCGATCGAAGGCTGCAGGCCGCTCAGGATGCCGCCGAGGGCGGCCCCGGCCGGCGCCCATGGCGTGAGCTGCGACTGTTGCGATGACTGTTGCGTGGTCTCGGACTTTCCGCCCATCTCAAAGCTCCTTGCGAATGACGATCTTGGCGAGCTTGTAGCCTGGCAGCCGCCGCAACCAGCCGGGCCGTCCGGCGATTTCCATGCGCCGGCAGCCTTCCACCCGCGCGTATGTCTCGAGCCCGGCGATCAAGCCGCCGAACTTCTTCCAGTCATGACCGCCGCACGCCACGATGGTGCAGAGGCGATGATCTTTCGCTTGCGTCACTTGCGTCACCGCGGCGGCGAGCACCGATCCGCTCTCGATGGCGAGCCACAGAAAAGCGTTGGCCGACAGGACATCGCGCTCGACATCCTCGAAGCGGCCGAGTCCGCCGCGCTCCATGGCGCGGCGAATTACATGCGCCACATGCGGCCAGATGTTCGGGACTTGCACCGGATCGACGCACGACAGCTCAACCGAGACAGACATAGCCGAACGTCCGATCGCCCTGGGCGTTGTTGGCATGCGTCAACGTGAACGAGCCGTTCGCGACCGCGCTCACATAGATGGTGCCGTTGCCGATCTCGGCGGCGGCGTGCGCGGTGAGCGGCGAGAGCAGCACCACGCTCCCTGCCCCGCAGTTGCGCGCCGTGACCGTCGTGGTGGTGGCGCCCATGTTGAGCGTGACGGCGCCGACCGCATTGGAGCGCCCCTGCGCCAGGTTGTTGATCGCCGCGTTGATCTTGCGCTGATCTTTCTCGTCGGCGGCGAGGACGAGCGCGCTCATCCGTCTACGCTCCTGACGGAGCTACGACGCGACAAGCCGCGCCGTAGCGAACGAAGTGAGCGAAGGCGGGTCATCGACCGCCCTCCGCATTCGGAAAGATCGGCGCCTGCGCAGCAGGAATCGCCAACGCGCCGGCCGGGATTGCTGCCGCACCGGCGAGACCAGCCAGCAGATTGGCGCTGTCGCGCCTTGCCGGATCAAACATGGCGAACGGCGAGCGAAGCTGATTGGCGTCGCGCACGATGACGATATTTTGCCCCTCGATACCGCCGGGCGTGGTATAATTGCGAAGCATCACGGCGTCATGCCCGCGATCAAAGGCGTCCCGCAATGTCTCGACCACCTGGGCGTGTGTTTCCCTTCCCGTCAAATCGAGTCGGGCCGGATTGTCGGTCCGGTGAAACAGCGGATAAATCTGTGGATTGGCTGGCCCACTTCGGCGGGCCGCAGCAAACTCGTTCGCCACCTCCGGATTCAATGCCGCCGAAACTCCAGGTGTGGCCAATCCATCCGCGCTGGTGGGAACGCTGCGGAAAGAGCTGAACGACTCTCCGCTAACATGATAGAGCGGCATGCTGGTGCGGAAGCCCATGTCGCGCGCCCGCGCCAGGCGCGCGGCCTCGTCCATCGGAAGCCTCGCAGGCGAGCGCAGCCCGCCGCCTGCCGAGCCCAGCGCCCCGCGCTCGGCGAACCCAGCACCTGCGCCGAGCATCCCGAGCGCAATCTGCGGAGCCAGATTGTCCCGCTTGCGCATTTACTCGCCGTAGGCGCGCGACGCCGCAGGATCGACGTCAAACCACGGGACCTCGCGGCCATTGCGCATGAACACGACATTGCCGGCGTCGTTGAAGGATGCGCCAGCGGGCAGTGACGGCGGCGGCGTGGTCATCATGCGCCCGGCGTCCGCCATGCCGTTCAGGATCGCCTCGGGCAGGGTGGGGCCGGTGCGCGCAAACCACTCGCGGTATTTGCCGAGCGAATCGGAGGCAGGCAGAAGGTCAAAGAAGCTCATCGGCTGCCCTCCGGTGCAATGTCGGGCTCGACGCCGAGCGCGAAGCTCCAGCTGGTGCCGGCCGGAATGCGGATGCGGCCACGCGCGTAGCGCGTCGATGCGCGCTGCGGACAGTTGCCGGTCGCATCCATGGCGTTCTCGCCGGTGAACGTTTCGGTGTCGGTCAGCCGTTCCCGCATGCCGACCGAGCCGAAAACCGATCCGGCGTCGGTGATCGGCTGGAAGCCGCGCACGAATACGCGCCGGCCCGGCTGCGCCTGCGCCGAGGTCGCGATCGTTGCCTCGAGATTTGTGCCGCGCAGAAAACCGAGCGCATGGCTGGCATTGAACGCGGCGATTTCCGGGGTGACCGAGGTCGCGAAGCTGTCGAGCGAGGGGCCGAGGAGATCGATCGACGACGAGATGCTGTCGAGGTTCTCCAGCGTGAGCCCGGGCTGCGACAGCGAGCCGAGATATTCCCCGGAGAGCGCGATCGGCGACCAGCGGTCGAGCGCGTAGTCGTAGCACAAGAGCTTGTCGAACAGCCCGGCCGCGCCGTTGCCGGACTTGTAGGCCCAGAACACGCGCGAATAGCGCGGGTCCGACGCCCCGAGCACGAGCTGCAGGTTGCCGGTGTCGACGTCGGCCTTGAAGGTACGGTCGACGCGCTCCTTGCCAATCGGCGCCGGATAGCCCGACGGCGACATGGTCATGAAGCCCTGCGCGGCGAGGAAGAAGATGCGATCGCCGGAGCGGATCAGCGAATAGGGCGCATAGAGCCCGCGATCGTCGGAAATGCGCTCGATCTGGAAGATGACCGGCGAGCCCGGCGCATAGACCAGCCGGCGGATCGCGGTGTCCTGGAAGATGTTGCCGTACTCGCCGCCGGCGACGCCGCGCACGATCCCGCCGTCGGGCAGATCCTGGAAGCTCGCGGAGCTCACCCCCGCCGTCCATCCGGTCGGATCGCCGAGCGCCGACCATTGCACGCGGTAGGGATTGTTGGGCAACCCCGACAGCACCACGAACGAGCCCACGACCGAGACATAGCGCGCCTGCGGGGGCGAGCCGGCGAGATCGGCGAACGCAGTCGACGAGGTGAGATCGAAATACTGCGGCGCCGTGTTCGCCTGCACGGCGATGACGAAGTTGATGTACTGGACGAACTGCCATTGATCGGTCGAGGACACCGACGAGTAGGAGCCGCCGGCCTTGCTGACGTCCGTCCAGGCCTGGCTGGTGTTGTTGAGCTGAAAAAGCTTGCTCGCGGTCGCGGCGAAGATCGCGACCGACCCGTCGGTCTTGATCGCCTTGAAGAAGCCGCGGCAGGTGCCGGGCAGTCCCGCGCTGTAGGCGGCGAACGCCGACGACGGCCCGTAGCCGTCCCCGCGCGGGAGCACGTTGTTGACCTGGTCGGTGAACGCCTGCGCGTAGTCGGAGACGTCGGGACGGTACTCGCCGAACGGGATCAGCGGCATGGCGCCCTCACGGTGTTGCGCCGATCAACCGGATGGCGGCGGGGCCGCGGGTCTTGGCGTCGAGTCGCTCGATCTCGTCAAAAATCGCGTCGCGCCGGCCGGCCCACAGCGCGAGGCTGTCGGGGTCCTTGACGAAACCGTGCGCCTCCGCGAGCGCGCCGAAGAGATAGATGTCCGGCCACGCCTGCAGCAGCCAGTTGGCCGGGGCGGCGTTCGACAGCGCCGGGATCTTCTGGAAGTAGTCGAACGTGAGCGCGCTGTTGTCGCTCGGCGCGACCGTGAGAGTGGATCCCTCGATGGTGAACAGCCGCGGGTTTCCGGCCGGCAGTGTCGGGTAGAGTGCATGCAGGTAGGACGGATGCACGTATTCGAGCTCGCGCGGCGTGCTGCCCGTCCAGGTCACGCGGCGCCACGCGAGATAGTCGGCCGGGATGGTCGCGACGCCGGCCGCCGGCGTGAGCGAGGCGGCCAGCTCCTGCGACCGGGTCCGCAGCCGCCGGTTCGCCACCGCTTCGAAGATGGCGATGAAGTCCGGAATGTTGGCCGCGAGATCGGCACGCGCGAGCCAGCTGGCGACGGCGGACTGCAGGTCGGAATAGGTTTGCAGGCTCATTTATCGGTCCTCAAATGCCGCCAATCCGGATCGTTGAGCTTCTTCCGCACGAACGCGCCCCACTCGTCCGACGACATGCCGAGCACGTTGACGCCGTCCTCGTTCATCCACCGCACCAGGATCACGTTGGGGATGCAGGCGATGTGGCGCCCCCAGTCGCTGCGCTGCGGCTGCGCCCGCAGCGCCTGGTTGCGCGCGAGGATCGGCTCGACGTCCTGCACGTGCTCGATGGTGAGCGAGGTGCCGTCCGGTGCGAGATGGATGCGCGCAGCAACGGCGCTCATCACCAGCTCGACAGGTCTTCGAGAGTGACGGCGAAGGTCTCGTTGGCGACCGGCGTGTAGGCGGCCTTCGCCTCGAGCAGCGCCCAGATCGACTTGCCGGCAAGCGCGAGGAACATTTCCGAGCCGGCCGTGGCCGAGCCGGTGCCGGCGCAGCCGTCCGTGAAGGCGAGCATCGAGGTGACGTCGATGTTGCCGAGCCAGTGCGCGGCCTGGTCGGTCGACCACGCGCCGCCGTCGCCGTTGGCCGGCGTCGGGATGGTGTCGTAGAGATGAATGCGGAAATTCGCGTTGGCCGGGCTGGTGCCCGACTTGAACAGGCGTGCGCGCGTGATGCGGGTCTTCCCGTTCGGGAAGGCGTTTCCCACGTCGATCCGGAGGGGAACGACCGAGCCGGCGGTGACCGAGCTCGCCACCAGCTGCCCGGCCGCATAGGCGGTCGTGTTGTTGGGCCGCGCGAAGCTGGCCGCCGTGTTGGTGATCTGGAGCGGCATGGGCTTACTTCCGGATCACGGCGTGGAAGGTGGCCGGGATCGTGGCGCCGGTCGCGCCCGACGGCGTGAAGGAGATGAAATCGCCCTCCTGCACGTCGCGCGCGACGCCCGCGACCGCGGGCGCGTCGCTCGCGCCGGAGCCCGCGACACCGACCGGGATGCTGAGCGCGCCGATGTTGGCGCCGCCGTTGATCGCGACCGCAATCGCGGCCGGCGCCGTCGTGATGGTGCCTTCGAGCACCGCGAACGTGCGCACGATGTGGCCCTTGACGGGCGCGACCGCCCAGGCGGCGACGGGCGTGGTGCCCACGCTCGCGGTCTTGGTGGTGACGACGATCTCGTTGAATGGCTCGTTGACGGGGAGCGTCATTGCGATAGGTCCTTTGTGCTGGAATGAAAAAGGGCGGCCCGCAGGCCGCCCCGTCGGTAAAGTCCGGTCGATCCGGTTACGACGTGGTGAGGTCGAACACCCCGCCCGAGGCCTTCTCGTTGCGCGCCTCAAGGGCGTACTCGGAGAGCACCTCCTTGCGCTCGCTGTCGCCGGTCTTGGCGAGCGGGATGGAGACCATCTTGCGCCCGTTGAGATAGGCGATGGCCCACATGTCCATTTGCAGGATCAGCACGTCGCGCGGCCGCGAGAAGCGGTTGGCGACCACCTTGAGGGTGCCGAAGTCGGACTCGTAGGCGTCGACCGAGGCGGTGATCTTCTTGGCCTTGGTCTCCTCGATCGGCGATGCCCGGCCCGTGAAGGTCGAGAACACCTGCTTGTTGAAGCCGCCGGTCATGATGGTGTCCGGCTTGCCGCCGTTGTTCCAGATGGTCTGGAGAACGGACTTGAGCTGCGTCTCGCTGAACACGCGCTGAGTGCCGTCGGTGCGCGTGCCGGTGCCGTCCGCCGCCGACGGATCGGCACCGGACGCGCCCTTCGAGGTCGCGGACTTGATCCACGACAGCACCGAGGCGGTGAGACGGGCGGTCGAGGTGTTGCCCGTGTTCTTCGCCTGGTTGGTGCCGGCGAGCACCGTTTCCATGTCGCGCTTGAGCTCGAGGCCCTTGAGCATCTCCTGATAGGCCATCTCGTTGTCGCGGCCGGCGTGCTCGACCGCCTGCTGGGTGCCGGACACCTGCGGCACCTTTCGGCTGATCTGGCAGATGTTGCCAAGCCGCACCGTCGGCGTGGTGGTGTCGGCGGTGGCGTCGTCGCCTTCGAGCTGGGCATTCGCGCCGTTCGCGGCGGCGAGCGCCTGGGTTTGCCATTCGTGATTGACCGCCGAGGCCTTGGCCTTGTCGATGCCGGTCATGAGCGGCGTATCGGTAGGATCGATTCGGTAGATCATATCCGACAGGTCTTCGCGATTGCCGATCGCGGAGTAAGTCGTGTAGGTATTGGCGGGAAGTGCCATTGTGGTCGGTCCTTGTATGTCTCCCGTCATTGCGAGGCGTACGAAGTACGCCGAAGCAATCTCGCGCTGTTGAGCGAGATTGCTTCGCTTCGCTCGCAATGACGCGGATGGATGGATTACCGCTGTCATTGCGAGGCGTGCGCAGCACGCCGAAGCAATCTCGTGCTGTTCTGCGAGATTGCTTCGCTTCGCTCGCAATGACGACGCGTGGATGGATGGATGGGTTTACCGGCGCGCCTGACGCTGGGCGGCGAGAAGCGCCGCGGCGTCCTTGAGCGTGCCGGACTGGTTGAGCTTGTCGCCGAGCGCTTTCACGCGTTCGTCGGCATCCGCCCCGCGCGGCCGTGCGGCGCCGGGGCGTTGAACCTGCGGAACAGGCCGGACGGCGGCGTCCTTGGTCGCCGCCTTGGCCTCGCGGAATCGCACGCCGTCGCGCAGCAGGAGCTGGATGCGATGGTCGCGGAAAGCGATGCTTTTCTTCCCGTGCCACAGATCGGCCAGCTCGCTCTCCTCGAAACCGAGATCCTTGAGCATCTCGGACGCGGTCGCGAAGCTTTTGGCCAGCGCGTCCTTGTCCTTGAGCTCAGGGGCCTTCTCGAAAAAGAGCGCGTCCTGCTGTTGCGCAAACGTGCTCCATCGGGTCGCGTGCTCGCTCGACTGGCGCTGCTCGGCGTCCTCGATCTGGCGCTGGACCGCAGCGATCTTCATTTGCTGCGCTTGCCAGACGTTGAACCGAGGCCAGTCCTCGCGTGCCAACCGCTCGACGTCGCCGATCGATTGGATGTCGGCGAACTCGCCCGCCTGCTGCTGATGCAGGGTTTGCAACAGCTGCGGAAGGGCCCGCTCGTAATGAGCGCGCGCCTGCTCCACCGCCTGCTGCTGGGCACCAAGGCCCTTGAGCTTCTCGGCGGCCTCCTGCTGACGGCGGAGGAAGTCGCCTTCGCGTGACCGCTCGCGATCGACAAGACGCGCCTGCGTCTCGCGAGGGAGGCCCTTGAACAGCTCCTTGTCCTCTTTCGTCCATGACCGCGGCGGCTCGATGGGAGGCTCGTTGGCCTGATCGCCTTCGCCTGCGGTCTCGCCGGGATCGGTCGTCGACCGAGCGGCGTCGTCCCCTTGCGGGGTCGATTCTGGGGTCTGCGTCGCGCCATCGCGCGCCTGCTCGTCGTCGCGGCGCTCGCGCGCGCCGTCCTTGTGGCGCGCGTCGATCAGCGACCGCGCGGCGTCGCGCGCCGTGATCGGGCCGTCGCCGCCGGCCGCGCGCTCGACGATCTCGCTGGGTGCTTGCGTCGCCTGGGTATTGGTGGCTTCGTCCATGTTGTCCTCGATGGTTCAAACGTCGCGGGAGCGCAGCTGCGCCAGATCGTTGAGCTCGCGTTGCGCGAGCTTGCCGCCCGCCACCACGCTGCCGAGATGGTCGCGGACCTTGCCGACGACCTGCACCGCCTGCCACAGCCGTTCGCGCGCATCAGTGTCGCGCGCGGCAGTCTCGCGCCAGGCCTTGATATAGCCTTCCTCCAGGTCGCGGAGGGATCCGTTCAAAAGCTCGTCGCCGAGCAGCGACTGGGCGCGCGCACCGCGCTCGGCCGCCCGGGTGAGTGCGATCTCGTCGGTCATGCTGGAGCCTTGGCCCGCAGCCGCTGCTTTTGCGCGCGCACCTGCTGCCTGAGCGTGCCGATCAGCGCCGCCGACTCCTCGTAAGGCACTTTTTCGAGCGCACGGCCGATCAGGTTGGCAGCGGCGATCGACAGATTGGTCAACGCGAGCGTCATGGTGGAAGCGTCCTCGTGCTGGCTCGGTTGGACGCACGCCCGGTGGGACGTGGCCCGGCGGGGGTAGTGGGCTCTTGGTCGCGGGCTCTTTTGAAAGTGGCAGCGAGAATTGCAACGGTAATAAGGTCTTTTTTTCACGCATTCACCGAATAATGCCGGGATCTCCGCAATGCTTACGCCGCGTCCGATAAAGGTCGGCTTGCCAGTACGCCGGCAAAGCGCAACACTTCACCACTTCAAGAGTCATCTGAAAACTCCCGGCTTCCATCAGTCGAAGGCGAACAAAAACAAATGATGACTTATTCTAGATCGCTTCATATTCGACATGGGTTCGTCGCCGGCTTCCTCTGCACTCTGCTCGCCACGCTATTCCTGCCGGTCACTGCCTCGGCGGGCGAATCGACGAAGAGTGACGGGGTACCTCCACCTTGGAGTCCTTTCGAACCGTTGCCGACCAAAAGCGCTCCGCATTGGACTTTCTCGGCCGAGGCCATCGTCTTGGGCCGTACAGGCGGTGCCAATCAAACGCTCGTCGCACGAGTGCCGGGTTTGGTACCCTTCCCCGATACAGCGACCGCCCCTGGCATCGAAGCGTTCAACAGCAACCAGTTTCAACAAGGTTTTTCCGCCGGACCGAGAATAAGCCTGAATTACCATGGCGATTCAGGCTACGGTGCGGAGCTGTCGTATTTCAACATCTTCGACCAGCGCGCCACCAAAACCATCGGTCCCGACAGCCCGGCAGACTGGCTGGTGATGAAGGCTCCGGGCAACTTCTGGCAAACTCAAGATTTCCCGTACCAGGGAATGGTATGGAAATCCGCCACGAATCTTTACAGCGCCGAGGCCAACGGGCGATTGACAGTCTCCAGCCGAGTGACCGTGCTGGCCGGAGTCCGCTGGTTCCAGCTGAATGACACTCTTCAGGGGACAGTGACCCCTGCAGATCTCACGGCACCGACCTGGAAGCAAACTTGCCCTGTTTGCAATATTTTTCAGATCACACCAGGGGGGCCAGCGGGAAACTACCCCCCCTTCTGGACCACAAGCACGACGAACAACCTTTATGGCGTCCAGATCGGCGCGGATGTCAAGATGCTGGACCTCGGTCGCTTTTCGCTCGGCGGACTGATGAAGATCGGACTCTTCGACAACCACGCCGAGCAGTCGACCGGGGTCAGCCTCGCGAAGGTGGTGTACCCATCGCAAGCTACGACCAACCACGCCGCCTTTGTCGGCGAAGCCGGCTTACAGCTGAAATATCAAGTCAACGAGGGGGTAGCGCTCAAGGTCGGCTTCGACGTGCTATGGTTCGACGGCGTTGCTTTGGCGCCTGGACAAATCCAGGAAACTTTTACGATTTTTTCGACTTCGTCGAGTGTGCGTGCCCTCGGCGTCAACTGCGGGTCAGGCGTGTTTTTTTACGGAACCACTGCCGGACTGGAATATTCGTTTTAGTAGCTCCGAACGGCGAATGGCGCGCATGCGCGCCCTCGCCCGCCTTCGCGGACATGACGGTTCAGCTCACGCTCCCTCCATACGTCGTTCAAGAGCGACTGGGCGCGCGCGCCGCGCTCGGCCGCCCGGTTGAGTGCGATCTCGTCAGCCATGCATCAACATCAGAAGCGCGATGGCTTCTTCCTCATCGTCGTCGATGGCGGGAGGCGCCGGCATCGGCGCGCGCAACGCATCGTGCAGCGCGCCCAGGCCTGCCCGCGCCTCCGTCGCATGCCTGGCGACCAGCGCATCGAGCAGCGCCGCACCCCGCGCTGCCGCCGCCTCGCGATCGAGCCGCCGGCGCTCGGCCGCCGCGCGCTCGGCGGTTTCTCGCGCCTCGCGTCGCTTGCGCCTCTGCTCCTTGCGCTCGCGCGCCGCTTCTGCCGCCTGGCGCTCCTGCTCGGCGAGCATCTCGCGCCAGCGACCGCGGCTGAACGTGCCGCCCGAGATCGACGAGCCGCCGCCGAGGAGGTCGTAGCTGAGATAGACGGGCGCCCCGGTGAGCGTGAACAGTCCGGCTGTCACCGCCTCGACGGGATCGAAGGCGATTGCCGGGGCGGCGAGCGCAAAGGCCCCGACGGCGCCGGCAAGATCGATCTCGAATGTCGCCGAACGACCCGCGAGCGCGAAGCTGCCCGCGCTGCCGGCGAGCTGCGCCTGCAGGTTCGCCGCATTGCCCGTGAGCGCAAAGCTCCCCGCCGATTGCGGCATTCCGATCTGGAATGCCGCCGCATTGCCGGTCAGCGCACAGGCGCCGAGCGACAGCAGCTCCTGCACCTGGAAGCTTGCCGCGACCCCGGTGAACGCGAACGCGCCGGCGGAGACCGCTTCCTGCAGCCCGAAGGTCGTCGCATTGTTGTTGACGAGGTTGCCGCCGAGCGCGAACACCCCGGTCGCGACCTGGAGAGTGGCCGTGGTCGCGGCGACTTCCGAAAATTGCCCGATCGCTACTCGCCCGACCGCGTCGAACGCGAGCATCTACGAGCCCACCCGCACATTCAGGCTCGTGCGGCCGCCCGGACTGGATGCCATTATGTACCAGGATGACGTGCTGCCGTTGGGAGCCGCCCCGACGAGAGTGGCGTAGTGGTAGCCTTCCGCGAGCCCCTCTTTGGACAACGAAACGGAGGCGCAAGCCTTAAAGTTCGCCGTTACGGGCTCATAGTTTGTTGTTGTCTCCTCCGCGGTAGCACTGTCGAACGCAATGCTTGTCTGGGTGCCGTCGCCAGCCGTGGCGTTGCTGACCCAGCTGCTGACCGCCGCGTTGACGACGTCGTCCGCCCAGCACAGAAACTCGCAGCGGATTTCCGAATTGACCTCCACGTATGTGGTGCTCGATGTGCTGCGCGTCGCCGTAAAGACATTGGTCAGGGCGACCGGTCGCCGGTTGAACCAGCCGCGGGTGAACCGCTGGGTTACGGCGTCCTGCCAGGCTGGCCCGGCAATCGGACGGGCCATGCCGACGAGCGTCCGGGTAGCGTCCCCGCTCTTGATCTCAACGCCGCTGGCGGAGTCGGTCGCGTGCGTCGTGGTCGACGCCTCCAGCGTCATGGTGCCGGACGACATGAACGCATAGATGTAATAGAGCGTGCCGGCCGTCAGGCCGGTGGCGGCCAGGGTCACGCCGCCCGACGGGACGACCTGGCTGTCTCCATTGATGATGAGGCGATTGCCGTTGTACGGCGCGAGCAGCAGATTGGACCCCGATTTCGCCAGCGTGCATTGACCGTGGCCCTGACCAAAATCCTGCACCCTGGCAACGATAAAAACCTCGGCGGCGCCCGACAGGCTGATCGCACTGTTGCTGTTCGTGGATGTGGTGACGTTGCGGGTGAGTGTCGTGCCCGACGACGTGTACGTCCCGGTCCCGACCTCGCTGTTGGCGCCATCCTTGATGCCATAGGCCACGACATCGCCGTTCGCCACGCCGGCGCCGGCGAACGACAGAAACCCGGAGACCGCGGACCCGAGCGTCATGGTGCCCGTGCCGGTGGTCGCCGTCGTCATGCGCGCCAGATTGTAGAGCTTGGCCATTTATGTGAGCTGCAGCACGCCGTTGGTGGCGTCGAACTGCACCTGGAAGGAATTGCCCGCCGTGACGGTGAGGTTGGCCTGGTAGTCATACCAGCCAATCAGGTTGCCGCTCGCCGCTGTCGAGTTGTAGAGCACGCAGTAGCGGAACGGGCCGAACGAGCCGCCGGAGGCGGTGAAGAGCGCGTTGCTGAGCTTGAGCGTGTAGGTCCCGCCCGATTGCGACGACGACACCAGCGCCGCCGCTGCGCCGCCCGCGCTGTAGCCGTTGCCGGCCGAGATCTCGGTGATGTCGGTCTTCACCGCGTTGGCGGCGACCGGGGCCGTATTGCTCAGCATGACCTTGAGCGTATCGGCGCCCAGATTGTGCACCTTGTTCGCCACGTCGGCGACGAAGGCGTTGAACTTGTTGAAGGTGGCCATCGATTAAGCTCCTTGCATCGGCTCGAGGTGCGACACGCGGCCGGCCGCATCGCGCACCACGCGCATCGGCCGCGGCGTGCTCTGCGGCGCCGGCTGGTGCATCTGGGCGATCGCGCCCAGGATGCCGTTGACGTCGACCGGCGGCCGCGGCTGGCCGTCCGGCCCGAGCTCGCCGGACTTCGTGGCGATCTCGACCGCCTTGGCGGTCATCTCCATGCGGTGACGCTCGGCCGCGAGGCCGTGGTTCATCAGCGCGAGCTGCTTCTCGTGCTCGAATCTCTGCAGGTCGAGCGCCATCTCGGCTTGCGTCTTCATCACCTGGTGCTCGCCGTCGGCCTTGGTCTTGGCGGCCGCGATGGCGAGCTGGCCCTGCTGCGCCTGCTGATCGGCTTGCGCCCTGAGCATCTCGGGGCTCGGCTGCGGTTGCGGCGGCGGGATCAGCGGCAGCCCGTTCGGGCCCTTGGCGTCGGGATCGGTGAAGAACGCATCCCCGTCCTTGTGACCGGCCGCCTTGCAAAAGAGCTGCGCCGCCGCATAGAGATTTTTCGGCTGCACCAGCTGCGTCAGGCCTCCCGCCAGCATCTGCTTCTGGATGTTCAGGATGCCCTGCGAGAGCGCCGCCTGCTCCTGCCGGCCGCCGGTCCCGAGCCCGACATGGATGGTCATGTCGTTGCGCGTCTTCCATTCGCGCGGGTTGACCGTCACCCACTGCTTGCGCAGCTGGACGGTCTCGCGCGCCTGGCCGTGCTTGCGGATGATCGCGTGAATCAGCGTGAACAGGTCCTTGATGCCGGTCTCGGCAAAGATCCTGGCAATGAGCCGGATGCGCGCCTGCGCGGCGGTGAAAATCTGATTGACCGCGGTGGCGCTCTGGTTCTGCAGCGCATCGGCATTGATTCCCTGCCCTTGCCGCGTCACCCCGGTGCGGATCTCCCGCGTCGCGTCCATGTATTCCATGACCGGGAACGCGGCGCCGGCGATGCTCGGAACAACCTGCCAGCTCAGGCCGCCGGGCTGCTTGGTGCGCACGATGCCGCCCGGGCGCGACACCAGAAGATCGTCGAGCGTGTCGGCGCTGGCGTGCGTCTCCGCCACCTCGACCCGCGGGTTGTTGGCCAGATAGGTGTTGTCGAGGATGCCGCGCAGCACCGCGGTCTTGATGCGCTGGATGTCCATCACCAGGTCGGCGATCGAGCGGCCGAAGAACCGGTGGGTGATGATCACCGGCGTCATGGCGGCGAACGGGATCGCGTCGAACGGCTCGATGTCGGGCTTGCCGTCCTTGAGCGCGAGCTCGCCCTGCCGGCCGAACGTCGTCACCTTGTAGAGGCAGGGCTTGCCGTCGCCCTCGTAGTCCATGCGCACGTAGTTCTCGGTCACTTCGATGCGCCTTGAAGCGGTGTTGAGGCTGTCGCCGCCGAGCTGGTGCTCCTGGACGGTGTCGCGCCCGACCTCCTCGGTGTTTGTTATTCCCGCGTAGCTCGGCAGCGCCTTCACCTGGGCTTCGTCGAACCCTTGCGCCAGCAGCTTGCCCTCGGTGCTCAGCACCTTGTGGAAGCAGTAGTCGCAATCGCGCAGCGAGCGGGCGTTGCGCGCGATGCCGAACTCTTCCGGCGGAACCGGCTCGATCCTGGCGTTGGCGGTTTTGCGCGCGCGCACGCATTCCACGTCGTGGAGCTGCGGCACGCCGGCCGGCGGCGCCTCGGTGCCGGCGGCGGACCGCTCGTGGTCGCCGTCACCCTCGCCTTCGCCGTCAGCTTCGCGGTCGCCTTCCCCGTCGACATCCCCTTCTTGCGCCTCGCCGGCGGACGGGATCATCGGGCGGGCCGTGTGCGCCGTGATCTCGATATCGGGATCGGCGAGCAACAGCGCGAACATGTCGTCGGTGAGGTCGTAATAGGTTTCGCGCTCCTCGAGGGTCTTTTCCTCCCACCACACCTTGACGACGCCGACCTTGGACAGGAGCGCGTCCTTGATGAACGAGTACAGGATCAGGAAGCCGGGATTGACCTGCATGAACACGTGGTTGACGTAGTCGGTCTCCTGCTCGGCCGCCGCCACGTCGCCCGGCCCGACCGGATTGAACCGGACCACGTCGTCGCTGCCGCAGAAGATCTCGATCAGCGACGGCATCAGGCCCTCGATGGTGTCGGCGACGTCGGTCGACACCGCGCGCGAGCGCCCCTCGGGCACCGGCATGTCGCGTGCCATGTCGCCGAGGTAGTAGTCCATGGCGTCGGCGCGCTCGGCGCTGAGCTTGGACGATCCGGTGAGCGCGGCGAGCGCGTCGGCGTATTCGGCCGCGAGCATCGCCTTGAGCTCGGACGCTGGCATTTTTGGCATGGATGGTCCGCTGCTGTGTGCCGCAGGACGCGCAGGCGTCGGCCGAGGCGCCTCGCGGCCGCCGTGCGCAATCCTGCTGGTCCGGTGAATGTGAGGTCAGAAACGCCGGGTGATCGTCACTGTGCTCGGGCCTGTCGGCCCTCGCATGAGCATCGCGTCATCCCGCGCATTCGACGGGATCGTTTGGACGCACCAAAGCGATTATGCAATTCATGCCATCGGCGATTTGCGAGAAAAGCGCAAGCATGATCGCGATGTATCAGACTTATTCACACCCAATCTCATGAGATTGAAGTCGCCGCGCATCCGGATCATTCGATGCGTTGTCTGCTGCGCAATGCCGTGACGAGGGCGGCAATCAATTGATCCGCACGTTCGTATGGCCGTCCCGCCTGAAAAACGGCTGGCAGACTTTCCGCACCGCGGCCTCGCTGTGCTCCTTGAGAAACAGAATATCCAGATGAACGTCGGCGGCGAAAATCGAGGCGAAGATCGTCCCGATGTCGTCTGCGACTTTCTGCTCGTCGCAGGTCGGCGTCCGAAGCGCGAGGATGACGTTGACGCCGGTCCCGTCGTGGAGATCGGCTTGGGCCAGATATGCCCTGCCGACGAGGCCGTCGTTCAAGAACGCCGCGGCGAGCTTCTCCTTCAGGCGTCGCTCGAACGGGCCCTCCTGCTCGCCCACAAAGCGGGGGACTCCGCGGGGCGCCTGGGCCATTTTCCAAACCTCGAATGCTTGCGCTCCGACCGGGACAAGGCAGGCCTTCCTCGGCCGCAGCGGCGCGCCGACGGTTCGGGACGACTCATACTTTCCGAATTCCCGACGGACGACATGGCCGTCCGCGGGATCGAATACCATCCAGTGGCAGCTGAAGCTCCAGGCATGCAGACCATCGGGCTCCATGTGCGACTCCATGAAGCAATCGTGCGTGTCCGGAAGCTCTCCGGTCCATAGCATCTTCCCGGAGCGGTCCACACAGAGCAAATTCTCGAAGCGCGGCTTCGGCGATGCCTGCGAATCGAGGAGGACGACACATCTGGCTCCATCAGCCGATGGAAAGGCCGCCGTCACTTTCTTGCCGTCGTACTCGCTCCAGTGGGCCGATCCATCGGAATCGAGGAAGACGGCAAACAACAGAGGCTGAATTGAAAAGAGGGCTTCCATCGTCGTCACTCGCTGCTTGCTCGGCGCCACATGAAATTACCAATGACGTCAATCTGCCAGGAACGATTGCCGCTACTTGACTAAGTTCGAACGAATGACGCGCCCATCCGCCGGATCAAGCGTCATATTGTGGGAGCTCCAAGTTCCGGCATGCAGGCCGCCCGACTCCATCCGCGCGTCCATGTCTCGATCATGCGTTTCCGGGAGCTCTGCCGTCCAGACGATCTTGCCGTCGTGGTCGACGCAGAACAAGTTCTCGAAGCGCGCTTTTTCCGAGGCGTCCGGGTGCAGAAGAACGACGCACCGGCTCCCACCCTCCAAGGGAAAAGCCGCCATCACCTTGTTCCCATCGTAATCGCTCCACGTGACCGATCCGTCGGCGTCGCGGAATACGGCGAACAGCTTCGCCTGCACTGAGAACACCACGCCCATCGTCAGTCCTCACTTGGCCCGCCGGGGCGTGCCTCAGGCAAGCCCGAGGCCGGCGCGCAATTCGACGTATTCGATTTCTGCAATGATGCGATCGGCGTCGCCCTCCTCTGCAAGCCGTGTGCCCCCGCCGTCACGCCCGCATTCCGGCGGTGCGCCTGGCCAGATCTTCGCCCAGTTGCCGCGCGAGCTCCGGATCGAGTGCGAAACCCACCTCGTTTCCCAACTCCTCGATCAGCGACAGCAAGATCTTTCCTCGCGCCATATCCTGATTGACCTTGACGTGCGTCACCGGCACCGCATGAATGGCCTGGAGCCCGTTCTGCTTCACCTGCGGCGTGTCGCGCCGCCCGACGATCTTGCGCACCGTCTCCGGCAGCATTCTCGCCAGGAAGATCAGGCTCGTCTCGGGAAGCACGAGCCCACTGCGGCTCCCGTCCGCACCGGTCCGCACGACGGCGAAATCCTTGCCGTGCGGCTCGACGTTGAGCGTCTCGTATTGCTCCGGCTGAGTGGACATGTGGCTGTCTCCTGATGATGCCGAACCTTCATCTGGCCGGCGCGAATTCGGTTCCGTGGATTCCTGCCGCCGGGATTGTCAGCTCCCTCCACGACAACATATCGCTCCTGCTGGATTTGGTGACGGCCTTCATTTGGCCGCCTCGAATTCTGTCCAGGAGAGCCCGCCGGCGGGGTGGTCATCTCCCACGATGACATATCGCTCATCCTGGATCGCCTTCACCACGTAAGCTCTACCCGGCACCACCCGCCAATCTCGGCGCTCGTAATCCCAACCTTTTTCGCTCGGCTTGTAGACGACGTGGTCGCCGACCTTGAACGGGCATATGTCGGATGGCGTGCTCGTCGATGCCGGCACGCTTTTGGCCGCTTCGAATTCTGTCCAAGACAGTCCGCCGCCGGCGGGGGCATCCCCCTCGAGGAGGACATATCGCTCATCCTGGATCGCGTTCACCACGTAAGCTCTGCCCGGCACCAGCCTTCGACCCAAAAGCTCGTAACCCCAGCCCTTTTCGCTCGGCTTGTAGACGACGCGATCGCCGACCTTGAACGGACATGTGTCGGATATCGCGCCCGTCGATGCCGGCATGCTTTTGGCGGCCTCGAACTCAGTCCAGTAGAGCCCGCCGCCGGGGTGGTCATACCCTTCAACGGCGACATATCGCTCCTTCTTGATCTCACCCACAACGTATGTCCTGCCAGGTACCAACAACCCACTGTCGTCGTAACCCCAGCCCCTTTCGCTCGGCTTGTAGACGACGTAGTCGCCGACCTTGAACGGACATATCTCGGATTTTGCGCTCATCGCTTGCTCGGTATCAGGCTTGGAGTTCCGACAGTTCCGGGGCCGGTGCCGAATATAAGCTTGAACTCAGGGCGACCGCCAGTTCGGCCAGGTGTTGGCGCCGTGACCGGATTGACGTGCACCCATGTCCCAGGTTCCGGGTTCACCGGATAGACTGCATCAGGAGGTTCAGGATTTGGCAATGCAAGCCAATCCTGTGCCTCGAGCCCCGCTAGCGATCCGTCATCGGTCGCAAAAGAGGGGGCCTTTAGCCCTCCCGCGAATTTCGGTTCGTCACGCGCATAACCATAGTGGAAGAACCTCTCGCCTGGCGCCGTATGGCGAAGGGTGCTGACCGCCCGGCTCGGCGGGATCGGAATGGCCGGATTGTCGCGCGGGTCGGTGAGCGGTGGCAGCCGCAATTGGGGCGGCCGCAGCAGCTCCGACAGCGGCAACGGCGGAATGAATGGCGGGGGCTGCAGGCTCCTCGCATCGATGGGGAGAGCCTCCCGGCCTCCGCCTGCCGGCCCGGTCAGTTGCGGCGGCGCGCGCTCGAACGCCGGACCTGGCGGACGCGGCCGCAGTGCCGGATCGAGCCACGGCGCGACCGGACGCGGACCGTCGAAGGCAAACGGCGGAAAAGCGGGCGGCGCGGGCAGCGCGAGCTGCGGCCGCGGCGGCGGAAGCGCGAGCATCTCCTGCGGAGCCGGCAGCGCGGGCAGCGGCAAGCTCGGCGGCCGCACCAGGTCCGATGCCGCGCTCGGGGGATGGATCGGAGGAGGCGGTACGCCCCTCGCATCGACACGAGGAACTCCCCCGCCCTCGCCGATGATCGGCTCGATGGGCGGAGGCAGCGCGCGCGTCAGCGGCGCCGGCGGCGCTCGCAATCCGCCACCGCGCGGGCCGAGGCCCATCATCAATGAATCAGCGGTCGCCTTCGCGTCTTCGTAGGTTTGTCCACCCGGCCTGTCGCCCCGCGCTTCCTCGGCTTGGCGAACTTTGCCCTCACCGTGAATCCTGACGGCGAGGTCCCGCATGGTCGTATCGAGCGCGTGCAGCGGGCGGCCGAGAAGCGAGCGCGAGGCTCCCGTGATGGGTGCTCCAAGGAACTGGGGAATGCCGAGCAGGCTGCGACCGAGTCGCTTCTGCGATTCCAAGTAGGCCGCAAGCGCGTCGCCGGGCGTCGCGGCCTTGGCCGAATTGACCAGGTCCGCCCTTCTCTCCGCCGAGAACGGGTTGAGGCCGGCGTTCATGTTGTGGAGCGCGTCGGCGCCCGCCTGATAGATTTCGTGTGGAATGTCGGTGACCGCGTGCCCCGCGTCGTCGAAGATCGTACGAACCAGCGCAGGCGGCAGTGGCCGCGTCGCCGCCGCCGCGCGTATGCGGTCGCCCTGCCGCGCGATGTGCTGATTGCCGACCGCGGCCGCGAGCGCGGGCGCCAGCGGCGCGTCCGAACTGCCGGCCGGCGCAGTCGACTGGTCGCGCGCGTCCACCGGCCAAGGCGACGCATTCGCTGCGGGGACCGGCCAAGGAGCGCTGGTCGCATCGTCCACGCCTGACGCCGGTGGTCCCGGCGCGTCAGCGGCCGCGGCTGGTTGCGCGGCGCGATACAAGGGCGCCGGGGCTTGGCGCATCGACGGCGACTGCGGGACGCTGGGCGGGCCGAACGCCCACATGGCGGCGTCGTACGTGCGCTTGGCGTCGTCGGCCATCCGCTGGTAACGCGCCGGGTCGCCGACGCCGGGATCGGGATTGGGTGCGAAAGGGGCCGAAAAGTCCGGGTGCGAAGGAGCGCCAAACGCGCGAGTTCCCGGCGACGCCAGGGGAGCGAAGTCGTATCCGGCCGGATTTGGCGGAACCGAAAGGGCCGATCCTCGAGCGCTGCTCCAATCCGTCGGCGACGGCGAGGCCTGCGTCGTGTCGACCGCCCACCGCGCCTGCATCGGATCGTAGCGCGGAACGAACGGCTGCGTCGGCCACGCGCCGGCCGGCAACAGATCCCAGTAGCTGGACATCGGATGCTCGCGGATCGTGATGGTGATCGGGGGATGCGCGCGAACGCGCCGCGCGCGGCGCTTCGCCAGGAAGGTCTCGGCTCGTGACGCTCAGACGATGCGCGATGGCGACCTGGCGCGGCTCGACGGCGTGGCGCGCGGACGTACCCTCAACGACGGACGATAGAACCGGCGGCCGTTGCCGGCGCTCGCGGGTGCATGCTCTGGCGTTTTAACGCAGCGGCTGAAAGATGTGCGGCCGGACCTTGAAAGGGGGCGAAGGTCCGGCCGCGGCGCGCTTGCGAGGGAGCGGGAGCGCGCAAAAACTCGACCCTGGAATTCATGCCATCGGCGATTTGCCGATAAACCTCAAGAATGATCCGGAGTCGTCCGACTTATTCACATCCCGGCGCCGTCCCGGTTCGCTCCAGGTCGCTGCCGCAGAAGATCTCGATCAGCGACGGCATCAGGCCCTCGATGGTGTCGGCGACGTCGGTCGACACCGCGCGCGAGCGCCCCTCGGGCACCGGCATGTCGCGCGCCATGTCACCGAGGTCGTAGTCCATGGCGTCGGCGCGCTCGGCGCTGAGCTTGGACGATCCGGTCAGGGCGGCGAGCGCGTCGGCGTATTCGGCCGCGAGCATCGCCTTGAGCTCGGACGCTGGCATTTTCGGCATGGGAGGTCCGGTGCTGTGTGGCGCAGGACGCGCAGGCGTCGGCCGGCGCGCCTCGCGGCCGCCGTGCGCAATCCTGCTGGTCCGGTGAATGTGACGTCAGAAACGCCGGGTGATCGTCACGTTGCCCGGGCCTTGCGGCCCTCGCATGAGCATCGCGTCATCCCGCGCGCTCGACGGGATCGTTTGGACGCACCAAAGCGATTATGCAATTCATGCCATCGCCGATTTGCGAGAAAAGCGCAAGCATGATCGGGATGTGTCAGACTTATTCACAGCGTCTCCCGGCGCCCCCCCGAATTGGACTGGCCACGCGACTCACTTGAGAGTGATTTTTGGCCACTCGCCTTTCTCCTCCGGCAGCAGCTCCCACGAGTCGGCAATGATCTCGAGAGAGTCGGCGTCCCGGAGGTAGATCATGTAGTGATGCTTTTGCTTCATTTCCCGCCACCAATACTCGCGCGAGCTCCCGTCGGTATCCGCGTAGATCTCCCGCAACCAATCCGAATTCTCGATCTCGACCAGCTTGTCGTAGGCAGCGCGGTGCCGCCGCGTGGAGCAGCTTTCGGCGCGCTTGCGTTGTGCCACCACGCCCTTGAATTCGATCGTGCCACGATACCACCCGTTGTCCCGAACATACTCGAAACGGACAAAGCGCCAGAACGACACGCCATCGTTGGGGGCGGTCGTCGACAGCGGAAGCTCGTAAAGCACCTTCATCGAGGTTTCTTCGGCCATAGTGGGTTCCCTGCTGCGAGCCAATCGGCTCTCTTCACCGCGACGGGTGTGCCTTTGCTTGTGAGACCGTTCTTTTCGAGCTGCTTGCTCAACGCGTCTTCAAACAGGTCTTCGCCGGTCTTGTTCACCGGTTTCCATTCCGACCGCGGGATGTCGGCCCGCCTGAGGACCTCTGATGACCGCGTATTCGCGATCAGGATGTTACCATCCCGCACAATATAGTGTATCGGGATGTCGCTCGGCTGGAGAGCATTCGAGTTCAGGTCCTTCACCAGGTCGTCGATAAAGCGTCCGGCGAACGGCCCGTTATCGCTGAACTTTTCGTCGAACCAGTTCTGCGCAAAATTCGCGTTATCGAGGATGCTCTTCGGCGCCGGCTGAGCCGAGCGCGCTGCGGCCGCCACTGCGCGCGGGGACGCGGCCTGATCCGCCGCGGCGGCGGGCCCGCCCTGGCCGCGGATCGGCTCAACGGGTCGCCGAGCGACCGGTTCGACCGGCGGATTTGGCGGACGCGGCGGAGGCTGGCCTTTGAAGCTCCCGATCGCACCGGCCGGCGCCCCGCCGGGAACGCGCCCCAAGCCGAGAAGGGCCAGAGCCGCCTGCGGTCCCCAATTGGCCCGCGCGATCAAGTCTTCCTCGAATGCACGACTGGCAACGGGGTCGACGTCGCGCCAGGGCACCATCTTGCCGTCGCGCTCGAGAAGGATTTGCCCGCTGTCGTCTATGAAAGAATCCGCCGGCCAATGAACAGGCTCACGCGCGGGAAGCGTGGCCCAATCGTACGTGCCCTTGATGATTTCGCCGGGCGTAAATCCCGGCGATCCCATCATATTCCATTTGAGATAGTTGTAGGCGGCGCTGCCGATTCGGCTAAGCAAGCCGGGAAGCGGGGCTGGTGCACCGCCTGCCGCCCGCGGTTGTTGCCCATCGTCTGCGAATGGCACTTGCTCCGCCTGCGGCCCCGTCGGGGACGCGGTCGCATCGCGATGCGCCGCAAAGACCGGCAGCGCCGTCGTCCGCCAGTTCCACGGGACTTGCAGGTCATGCGGCATCGGCGGCGCGTCCGCAGGGCCGGCCGGCGCAGTCACTGTGGGGAGCGACCAAGGCGCGCTTGTCGTGTCATCCACGCCCGGCACCGATGGTCCTGGCGCCCCGGTGGCCGCGGCTGGTTGCGCAGCGCGATACAAGGGCGCCGGGGCTTGGCGCATCGACGGCGTCTGGGGGACGTTGGGCGGGCCGAACGCCCACATGGCGGCGTCATACGTGCGCTTGGCCTCGTCGGCCATCCGCTGGTAACGCGCCGGGTCGGCGACGTCGGGCGCCGAATACGATTCAGGCGGCGACGTTTGCGCGCCCGCTCCATATTGAGAGGTCGGGTACGGCGAGAACACCGGCGCCCGCTCCCACGGCATCTGCAGATCCCGCCGCGGCGGCGACGCCGGTGTCGTGTCGACCGCCCAATGCGTCTGCATTGGATCGTACGGCGGAACGAACGGCTGCGTCGGCCACGCGCCGGCCGGCAGCAGATCCCAGTAGCTGGCCATTGGTTGCTCGCGAGTGTGTTCGTGGACGGGCGACGCGCGCGAACGCGCCGCGTGCGGCGCTTCGCGACGAAGGCCTCGGGTCGCGATGTTCAGACGATGCGCGGTGGCGACGCGGCTCGGAACGATGGCGCGGCACGCGGACGAAGGCTCAATGACGCACAATAAAACCGGCTGCTGCCGCAAGCGCCCGCGGGTCCATGCTCCGGCGTTGCAACACAACGACCGAGAGATGTGCGGCCGGACCTTGGGAGGGGACGGTCCGGCCGCGGCGCGCTTGCGAGGGAGCGGGAGCGCGCAAAAACACGGCCTTGGAATTCATGCCATCGGCGATTTGCCGATAAACCTCAAGAATGATCCGGATTCATCCGACCTATTCACATTCCGGCGTTGCCGGGGGTCGCTCCAGATCGCTGCCGCAGAAGATCTCAATCAGCGACGGCGTCAGCCCTTCGATGGTGTCGGCGACGTCGGTCGACACCGCACGCGAGCGCCCGTCCGGCGCCAGCACGTCGCGCGCCATGTCGCCGAGGTCGTAGTCCATCGCGTCGCCGCGCTCGGCACTGAGCTTGGACGATCCGGTCAGGGCGGCGAGCACGTTCTCTGAGAACTCATGGGCGGCCGCAGTCCGCTTGTCGCGCCAATTGGCCGGCGGCGGAGACGTCGTCGTTGCACGGACCGGCGCAGGCGGATGGTCGACATCGTCCACGCCGGACATCGGCACGTGCGGACGTGGCGCATCGACTGTTGCCGGCGCGGGGACTGGCGATGCCGAATTGATGCCGGAGATCGTTCGCGCGTTACCGCTCGTGTCGGATCTATTCCGCGTCCGGCGGCGGTTCCTCGATCGCCTCCGGCCCGCGGCCGTCGGTGTAGCCTTCGTCGCCGGGAGCCCGAATGGTGTCGACGATCATCTCGGCGACCCAAGGATGATCCTCGCCGCGCTGGACGATGCCCACGCCCTCGATGTCGCCCGTGGTGTAGACGAAGACGCGCGTGTCGGGGACCAGGACCTCCGGCGGAGTATGCTCGGGGTGGAGCACGACGTTCCACTCGCCTTCCACCTTGTGGAAATCGTTCAGGATGCGCACGAGCGGACGGCTTTCCTGGGTCATGACGTCTCCTCTGCCCGGCAATATATTCACTTTTTCGGTGGCTTCACATAGTTGGGATTGAGCATCCGGTTCTGTTGGAGAAGCTCGCTGAGCAACTTCGCCTCTTCGGGCGACAGCGTCGTCTCGCCCGGCTTCAGCAGGATGCTCGCGTGGAGCGGCCGGCCGCCAAGAGGCGTCGGGATCGTCGTATAGCCGATCCCAACCAGTTCCGGCGCCGTGCTGTATGTGAGCTGCTTGTGCCTCGTGATGTCTGCGCCGGCCGCAATCGGGCCGGGTTCAAGCATCCCGTTCGGGTCCATCGCTGCGGAGATGCCGTACTTGCCAGGATGGCCTTCTTCCAACAGCTCGGTCGCGTTTCTCTGCAGATCCACTGGTGCCGAGAGCCCGCCCCGCACGACATATTGCGGCGTCTGTGGCGGCGGCAGCGCCAGGCGTGGCTCCGGCGGCGGCAGCAGCGGCACATTCGACGGCGTCAGCCAGGGTGGCGTTGCTTGCGGCGCGGCCGGTGCGGGGCTGGCGAGATCAGCCGCGCCCGACGGCCGCTTGATGATCGCTCCTGCCTTGGTGGGAGGCAGGCCGTCGGTCATACCGATCGCGGTGTTGACGTCGTCGCGTTGGAGGAAGGCCGCGAGATTGTCCGCCCATTGCGGCATCGCGACGCCGCGGTTTTTCAACACGTCATGGAGACCGCCGTGCGCAAAGTCTCTCAGCGCATCCAGCACCGGCTTGGCGGGGTTCGGCTGCTCAGCCTCATGCACGAAACCGGGAAGCCGCTCCCATGGCTGCTGGCGCACCGGTGCGAATGAGCGCAGCGTCAGTGCGGCAGCCGGATCGCCACGTCCATCATCCGCGACGACGGTGCTCGGCGCCGCAACGCCCGACAGGACCGTCGGCCACCAGTCCCGGGGGAGCGGGATTCGCTGGTCCAGCGGCGGCGACGCCGGCTGGCGCGCCGCCGCCGTCGCGCGGGCGCGAGCGCCCTGCCGCGCGATGTTCGGATTGCCGGTCGCGGCGCCGAGCCCGGGCCATGGATCGCTGGCGGCAGGCGCGGGCGGCGGCAGGTTGCTTGCGTCGTCGACGCCGGACATCGGCGCGCGTGCCCGCGACACATCGGCGAGCGACGATGGATATTGTACGGCGATCGGCGGCGCATCCGCGGTCGTCGCGACCGCATTTTGGACCGTGTCGCCGAGGTATTGCGGCGGAGCGCGCAGCGCCGCGTCGCGCATCGCCGGGGCTTGCGGCACGCTGGGCGGGCCGAACGTCCGCATGACGAAGTCGTGCGCGCGCTTGGCGTCGTCCAGCCGCCGGTCGGACCAGGCCATGTCGCCGACACCGGGATCGCGCGGCGCGCCGCTTTGCGCCGCGACCGCCTGGCGCATCGCGCTGTCCCACGGCGACACGCTCGTCCCGGCATAGGGTGGCGCGTTGGCCGCAGCAGCCGGCGCCATCGGCCAGCCGACCGGCGATGCCGGGGGCGAATCCCAGCTCGGCAGCCCTGACTGCGACCAGGTCGATGGCCGCATCAGATCGAGCGGCGGAATGAATGGCTGCACCGGCCATAGGCTGGCCGGCATCAGATCCCAGATGGTCTGCATCGGGTGCTCGCGGATTGCGTTGACGGACGGGTGGACGCGCGCGAACGCGCCGCGCGCGGCGCTTCGCGACGAAGGCCTCAGCTCGCGACGGTCAGGCGATGGGCTGCGGGGACGCGGCTCGGCACGATGGCGCGGCACGCCGAGGAGCGCTCGACGACGGACAGCGCTTCATCACGCGCGTTCGCCGGGATCGTTTTGACGCACGAAAGCGATTGTGCAATTCATGCCATCGGCGATTTGCCGCAAAACCTCAAGTATGATCGTTCGGTATTCGACTTATTCACACCCATCCGCATAATCGGCGATGGATCGTGTCGAGGCCGGCGCGGAGGTTTTCGATCTCGCCCTGCACGCGCCCGACCAATGGCCATTCGGCGATTCCGCCGCGAGCATCGCCTTGAGCTCGGTCGCTGGCATTCTTGGCATGGGTGTTCCGGTGCTGCGTGCCGCAGGACGAGCATGCATCAGCCGACGCGCCTCGCGGCCACCGCGCCCAATCCTTCTGGTCCGGTGAATGTGAGGTCAGAAACGCCGGGTGATCGTCATTTTGCCCGGGCCTCACGGCCCTCGCATCAGCATCGCGTCATCCCGCGCGTTCGCCGGGATCGTTTGGACGCACCAAAGCGATTTTGCTATTCATGCCATCGGCGATTTGCGAGAAAACCGCAAGCATGATCGTGATGTGTCAGACTTATTCACAGCCGTCGGCGCAACGGGCGGTCGACCGCGTCGAGTAGAGTCATCCGCGGGCGCCTCGATAGCTTCTGACGCCCCCCACCTGGCTGATCAAAAGCCGACGCAGCCCCTCCCCACTCGTCGAGCAAAATGGCGTCACACAGTAAGGTCAATTGCGGCCCCCGCCGTTGCGCCGGTCACGTGGATTCGTCGGTCGTTTCACCGTCGTCACGAAGCTCGAGCTTCTGAAGAACGAGGGCTTTGAGCTCGCGCGCGATCTCGCGGGCAGACTGTGTCTCTTCGGGACTCGGGAACTTGCCGCGCTCGACCAAGGCCACTCCTCTCATGGAATCAAGCCACCCCCACTTCCTCTGAAATTCACGTCTCCACGTCATATCGGGAAGCTCGAGCGCCGACAAAAGCGTTTCGAGATCATTGATCATGTAATGCAGAGAAACTTTTCCGGCTTCGAACGCCTCCAGCCTCTCGAGCATCCGGCGATACTGCCTCTGGTCATAGTCGTGGCGCCATCGCGCCTGGTCATGGTCGCTGTCGAACATCGGTCGGCGCTCCTCTCATGGTTCACCGTATTTGATCGTTATGATGCGGCCGGTTACGGAATTGCGGACGATCGTAACGTCGTTGACCGAATCGTAAACATAAATCGTACCGGGCTCCCTCCCCGGCGATATGGTGCCTGTCCTGATGGCCTGATCCGCGACATTGGGCGGGATCCCTCTATTCTGCATCTGATCGAACGCGTGGGCTGAATACGGTACCTTATTGAATCGACCGGGCACGTTGCGAGGCGCCGCGTCGCCCGGTTCCTGCAACTGCCATCGCCTGCTGCCCATGAAGCTCGAGGCCGGCGGTCCGAGATCGGCAGCGCCAGCATTGAGCATCACGCGCATGGCGCGCAAGACACCCTCGCCGAGCGTGCCGCCGACGAAGCCTATCGAGATCGGCTATCAGCTCACTCAGGAAAAGCCTACCGATCTCGAATCCCTCCAGCCTCTCGAGCATCCGGCGATACAGCCTCTGGTCATGGTCGTGGCGCCACTGCGCCTGGTCAGGGTCGCTATTCGGCACCTCCAGGTCCTCCCTTTCGCGATCGGGTACGCATGACGGTGATCACGTTACCGGTAATCCAGTTGCGAACGACCACGAGACCATTGACCGGATCGTAGTGCGCGGCACTGATCGGCCACGCGAGTGGCGAGGTGCCGATTTAGCTAGACTTCTGATTGCAATGCGCGCTTGGTCATTCATCCATATCGGGAGCCGCACCATGAACAAGATTGCTTGCACGGTTGCGTTGATGATCGTCGTTGCGAGCGTGTCGCCGGCGCTTGCAACGGAATTCTGCCTTGATCGGAATTCGAAGCTGTACCGCTTCCTCGGCGAGGCATCGCACGTAGCCGCGATCGCCCATTCCCCGCCTGCCAAGGGATGGGCGCATATCGAGGCTGCCGCCGCAAGTGCCATGGTGAAAGCCGCCGCGAAAGACCATTTTCACGTCAAGGCATGCCCCGGGGTCGCTATGAGTCCGGAGCTGATCGAAGCCATCAGGCGAATGAAAATCGAGTTCGAGAACTGAACGTCATTTCCGATCGGCGGCCGGCGCGTCGGGATACCTCCGACCCGCTGCCCGGTCTTGCCCGTGTTGCGCTCCGGGAACGCTCGCGGCCCGCGTCCGCATCGCGGGCGACGGCATGTCGCGGTTGATGTCGCCGAGGTCGTCGTCGATCGCGCCGGCGCGCTCGGCGCCGGGCATTGCGGCCGAGACCGCTGCGAGTGCGTCGGCGTGCTCAGCCGCCAGCCGCGCCTGAAGCACGGCATTGCTTGGCTTGGACGTCACGCCGCCTCCCCCTTCGCGACGCACCGCCCGTCGATCTCGATCTCGACATCCCACGGCGCATTGAGGTGGCCGCGCACGAAGTCCGGCATGCGCGCCTTGTGGGCGGAGACATGCTGCTCGCAGGCCTCGCGCGAGCCGAACGCCTCGTGCTCGGTGAACTCGAGCGGCGAGACGTTGCCGTGCGCGATCACGATCGCCAGCCACATCGCCTGGAACATCATGCGACTCCTCTTGTTGGATGGTTGCTTGGTTGATCTTGCGCGAGAGTCGGCATCCGCCGCGAACATGCGTGCGACCGCGTCCCGGTCGTGCGGGCTCTTCACGCCGCGCGCATGTGCTGTTTCGACTTTAGCTTCAGTCCGGAGTTGCGGTGCGGCGCGCCGGCAGCGTTATTTTCCGCGCGCTCGACAATTCGCCATAGCGGCGCGCCACGACAGGATCGATGCTGCCCGGCGGCCACTGATCAAGGAAGTCGCGCTCGATCCGGATATCGAGATTTCCGCGCGTGAACTTCAGCTCCATGATCTGCTTCAGTGCGTCCTCGACGGCGCGATAGGCCTGGATACGCAAACCGATCCTGGCTTTGAATCCCAAGGCGAGCCTCCGAAAGGTGCCGGATCGAAACGCGACATCAACCGCCTGATCGATGATGCGCATCGCCTCCTCGGGATGGTCCTCCCAAAATAATTTTTGACCCGCCAATGTGATCAACGGCATCGGTTCGCTCGGGTCATCATTGAACTCATCGAGATAAACGGCGCTCGAGGCTGCGTAATCGCCGTTATCGCGATATTCATTGGCCAGGAAGTAACGCAACGCTTTTATCTTCATCGGGTGGGATTCGCGGCTGATCCTGCTCTTGAGAATCGGGATGATATCCGCACTGCCGTTCGCCTGGCGCCATTCGGCGTGCCAGCAGTGAATTTCCTCGATGGGATCCTTCGCGCGGATGGTCGCCGCGGCAGCCTCGTTACCCTGGGCAATGTGCTCATCCGCGAGAAAGATTTTCAAGATCCGCAATCTGACCGGATCGGATTCGCTTTCGATCCGGCCTTCGATCGCACGAATCAGATCGCCGCCGGAAACGGTCCGGCGCAGCTCATCCCGCCAACTTTCAAGCTCGTCGAAAGATTCCGGGTAGCTCATCGGTTTTGCTCATCGACCGAAGTTCCGGCACGTTTCTTCGTCCTTATCGCCCCTCACCCAACTCACCAGTTCCCGGGGAGCGGGTTACGGTGTCACACGTACGGCAGCGCGCAATCGCGTTCTGACTTCCTCATAGACAGCGACGGGAACGTCTTGTCCCACCTCGACACTTATCGCGACGCCATACATGACATCGGCATCCATTTCGCCAGCCGCCGCTTTGCACGATACGTTGAGCAGCAAGTTGCCATTGTCGGCGAATGGGACTGCCTTCTCCCCTTCCCATCGCCGATGAAACACAGTGCCGCGTGCGACGGCATTATGGGAAGGCTGTATCCGGGCGTTATTAACTCCGAGAGAGAATTTCTTGTCACCGCCTGGGGCACCTTCAAGCTTCGCCATGCGGTACATCCTATGACCAAAATTCACGGGGGTTAGCCATGCGATTGTCACGGTAACCGCTCGAAAACCACGGATGCCCTCAAGCGCGGTCGGGATCGGCACGCTGTATTGGTCTATCTCATCAGCTCGGATCGTTCCCCATCCAACAAGAGTGGCACGCTGTATAGTGCAATCCAGAATCCGTTCGATTTCAGGTCGACCATAGCCAAAGAGCCGTGTCAGCTCGTCCTTGATATGCTCGTGGTGCAATGACCCGCTCGGATCAACCAGCGGCCTCAAGATCGCAGTTGTCTCGTCGTCCCAGCGCGCTGCATGGACTAGAAGCGCCTTCAAGATAACGCCATGGAAATGGTCATCGATGGTCGGATAGACCGGGTCAGGCGGCACGTCCTCGATGGCCTCAAGAACTCTCATTGCGCTGTGCACGGCGAGCGCGGTCGCAACGCTCGTTCCGTTGTGGAGAGTTACAAAATTCGTCTCACCCGGCCTCCCAGGCGCCGCGGCCTTGATCCCAAAATACCGAACCGGACTCCCGACTGGTTTCACATCGATAGGTGCGTGCGTTCTGTTGGATCTCATCTGCTCCCGCCCGCCAGGAAACAGAAGCTCAGGTTTGACACCTCTGCGAAAGCCGAGACCAAGCGCTGAACTTGGGTTTGGTAAGTGACTGCTGGTGTAGGGCGCAATCGCCATAAGCGGTGTACCATTTGCCGCTGCGTTGTCGTCGTGACAAGCGCCAATCGTGAGGGAGTTGATAGCCTCGGACGGGGAGAACAACCGTCGAGTGGCGCGATGGGCGAGGACGCTGCGCAGCATTTCCGCTTGACGTTCCTCTGCCGTGGCGTTTTGAAAAGCGTCCCACGTGGCCGACTCCGGCAAAGGGACCGGGTCAGTGACGTTACCGGCGCTGACCAGGATGAGAAGACTGTATTTCCAGGCGAGGAAGTCAATCAACCGTGCCCATGGACTCATTGTACCGGCAAATCTACGCGTCGGATCGCCGAGCGAAAGATTAACGATCCGCACGGTTGGTGCACTCGCAGGGACGGCCTGCGTGTTCGGAGGAGCAGCCTCTTCGCCTTCCATCATCCGGATGAAAGCCTCCCACATGAGGTCAACCCCGAGGCGATCAGTAGGAAAGAACTCGTCGCGCTGACCAAAGCCAAGTTGCTGCGGGTACATCACCGGCCGAACGTAAAGTCGCTGCTTCACCGGCGGGTGCGGGTCGTTCAAATCTCCATGCAGGATCAGCGAAGCCATCGCCGTGCCGTGACGCCGTTCGCTGGCAAGACCGTATTTCGCTTCGAAATCATCTGGATCGTCGACCTCCAGGCGGCCAGCTAGGAACGCATGACCCTCCAGAGGTAGCCCGTCGAATAAAGCGGCGACAACCCGACCCGGTTCTGCTGCGGTTGGCGGACCTGCAAGCGCTTCCGGTTCCGTATCAGGTTCACCGGTCGGCTCTCCGACCACGGATTGCGGTCGAAGAATCATGATGTCGTCAAACTTGGCTAACCCGACTTCCGGATGCGCAACAAGGTCGTGGATGACCGCAGCCGGCACCTCGACCAAAGCCGCGTGGTAGCGAATTGCCGGAATCTCTGTTTCATCGAAAAGCGTGCCTCCGAGCCGCCGCAACTCGGTGTTGAACGCATCTTCGGCGATATGGCGCCGCGCTTCCTGTTCTCGATACCAGAACTCGACTTCAAAGCGAACCGGTTCGTCGCGTGCTGTAGCGAGACGATATCTCCAGTTGGCGATTGTCTCTTCGGTCAGGCGATCTTTCGGTCCCCAGGGACGAACGTCCGATAAATGTTCAAAGACGTTTTTCCATTGGCCCTTGCCATAGTCCAGAGGCTGCCTGGCCTTAAACAGTTCCCACAGACGAACCAGCTCTCGCAGCGCTTCAGTGTCGGGGATGGTGAAATAAAGACGGACCGGGACAGCAATGCCCGTTTTCCGTTCGCCGTCCTGCACTATGGCGAAATCGTCATCGGCGGCGACTTCGCCTTCTTCTTCGCCGAGCAATTCAAGCGTGGGAATGCTGCCCAATGCTCGATAAAAATCGGTGAGCGTTCCCTTCACTTCGAAGACAAGCGCGCGCTCCGGTACAATTGCACTGGGATCGTCTCGCAACTCCGCCAGTCGCGCAGGATCAGGCAGTACTTCGCTTAGTCGATCGAATTTTGGCCCCAGTCTTTCCGACTGTCGTCCGGCGGAGACACCGGGCACCCTCTCTCGAGGAGACCGCCCACGTCCGGGAACGACCTTAGTCGGTCTCGGCAGCGCCAGAAGCGGTCGTTCCGCCATTCTGAGCCTCCTTGTCGTTCAACCCGACTGGTTGGGCTCGGCCCTCCCAAAGGCGCAGCCGTCTTTCAATCACTGAATTTAATGGCTCCTCCCTCATCGACAGAATCCATCGCCGGCGCACATCGAGCGTAAACTGTTCGGCTTCCGCGTAGCTGATACGCCCGAGCCGCTTCACAATCGCGACAGCCGGGACGCGCGGCTTTTCCTCAAGCGACTCAAAGAATTTCTCAAAATAGCCTGTTAGCTCTTTAGCCGTTGGAGCTGGCAATCGAAGGCGAAGCTGGAAGCGGCGCCAAACCGCTCGGTCAAGAAGCTCAGCATGATTCGTTGCCGCTACCACGATTGTGTAGCTAGGAAGATCATCGATCTGCATAAGGAGTGAGGTCACCACTCGTTTTATCTCGCCGGTCTCATGGATATCCCCTCTCTCTTTTCCGACAGCATCGAACTCGTCGAAGAACAGAACACATGGCGTTGTGCGAGCGTAGTCAAACACGCGCTTTAGACGACCGGCGGTCTCGCCGAGAAAGCTACCGATCATCGCCTCGTAACGCACCACGAAGAATGACACCGCAAGAGCTTCGGCGACGGCCTCCGCAAGCGATGTCTTGCCGTTGCCGGGAGGGCCGACCAAGAGGACGCTATGGCGAGGGTCGAGACCGTTCGACCGCAGTAGGCTGGCCCGTTGCTGTTCTTCGACTAGCTCCTTGACGCTTTGACGGCACTCCTCGCTGAGAATCAAGTCCTCCAACCGTCGGCGTGGCGTGATCTCAGCTATGAACTCGCGGCCGCGCACGGTCTGTTCCGGGATTGCGGCAACAGCGTGCGTGCTACCGTTTACTTCCGTCGCCTGGGACAGTCGATTAGCGAGAATGTTGTGTTGCTTTGCGCGTTCTTCGGCGATGATTGCCTCAGCAGCACTGCGGACGCCGCGCTTGTCGCCACTGCTGCCCGCTTTGACTAGGGCCACGAGAAGATCACTCCTTGCCACCGGACCCTCCCGAGCCATTTCCGTTGAGTTTCTCAATCGCCGCCTCAAGCAACCAGTTATTTCGAGACACGGGGACTAGGCGGTGCTTCAAATCGAGATCAATTTTCTCAACAATATTTGCCGGAAGCCGAATTGTGACCGGCACTCGTTGTGTCCGTTCTTTGCGCTTCTTCACGGTAATCATCTCTCCACGATTCACAATGGAATCATAGTGACGTCACATTGGAAGGCAAGCGCAGCGCGCGCGAGCGGAGCAAGATTGCCCGGCGCCTCGCGTGGAGCGCGAATTTCTGCTGGCCATGCCGGGATTTACGAGCCTTCGCATGATTCGACACCAGCGCCTTGCTAGACAGTCTTCATCTGGCCAATTTCTTCCAATTTTGTGTGCCAGATCCGTAGGTTAGCCGCTTGCCAATGACGCCCTTCAATACTGCGAGACGCTTCCCCCGCGCGATCCCGATCGTCCGCCCACATCGCCCACAACATCACGCCACCCCGCTCGCCGGATAGTCGATCCTGCGCCCGAACCCCGCATCCGCCGCCACCGGCTCCGCGAACGTCAGCGCCACCGCGTCCCATTCGTCGGGCGACTTCACCCCCCTCGCCCGCATGTGCTCCTTCGACTCCAGCTTGAGCCGCGAGTGGCTATCGAACGTGTAGGTCGGGCCGCACGCGTCGGCCTGCAGGGCGTCGCTGTCGGGCAGCCGCGCGCCGGCCGGGTCCTCGAGCCATTCCTTCGACTTCATCCACATCTCGGCGCGGCGGTTGAGCGGGCCGCCCGAGGGCTTGCCGTGCTCGTCCAATGGCGGCGGCTCGAACGGCGCCGAGCCGAAGTTCACCGCGCGCACGGTCGCGCCGTAGCCCATTTCCATCAGGCGGTCGTAGACGCCGGCGCCGACGCCGCCGACGTCGACGAACACCCGTTTCGGCCGCTCGGCGTCGATCACGCTTTTTAGCCAGCCGGCCGCCTGCATGGTGTCGAGCTTCGACTTGCTCTCGACCTTCTCGACCCGGCGCCCGCGCCGCCACGCCATCGCGTGGCGATCGTCGCCCATCCAGGCCGGATCGAAGCCGATGACCAGCGGCCCGCTGCCCTGCCAGGTCGCCTTGCGGGCCTTTGCGACCAGCGCCGGCGCAATGTAGCTGTCGTGACCCGACTGCTGGAACGCCTCGGCGGCGGTCGCGGGATATTCCTGCCGAAACAGTCCGGCGTCCTTGAGCTCGACGATCTTGCCGCGCCGCCAGGCGATCTGCTCATCGTCGAGCCCGTAGAGATCGCGATACTCGCGCTCCTCCTCGGTGAGCGTGAAACCCTGCGGAACGGCTTTGCGATATTCGTCCTGCCAGAACCACGGCACGAAGATCGCGACAAAATCGTTGGCGCCGGTCTCGGCGTCGCGCCAGGTCTGATGGAAGAAATTGCCGAGCCCGTTGGCGGTCGACTCCAAGATCACCTCGGTGCCCGGCATGTCGGGGACCGCCTGCAGGATGCCGGCCGCGTGCGTCTCGGCATGCGGCCAGAACGCGACCTCGGAGCCGTGGAAGAGCTGGATGGTGGACGAGCGCCCGACGCCCTTGGTCCCCGCGGTGCCGACCTTGTAGCCGGAATCGAGCGCGTCGAAGTTGAGCTCCTTGGCATTCGCGGTGCCGGTCGCCGGGCGCTCGTCGTCCGGGCAGCGCGCGTGGAACCTGTCCACCATCTCGAACAGGTTTTGCGTCGCCGCGTCCTCGTGGGTGAGGATGAACACGCGGATGCCGTTGTGGTGCGTCGCGCGATGGTAGAACCGGCCGGCCACGTATGTCGAGCAGCCCTGCTGGCGGCCTTTGAGGATCAGCGCGCGCACCCGCCCGGTGACGGCGCGCTGGCGCTCGAGCTCGGCATGGATGTGGAGCTGCGCGCGGTTGAGCCGCAGCGGGACGACGAAACCGTCCTTGGCGCGGATCATCAGGCAGGCGGCCGCGTAGGCGCAAAAGTCAGCGCGCAGCTTCGCTTTCGTCGCCCGCCGCGCCTGCTCCGCCAGCGGGTGCAACAGCCCGGATTTCCAGTCCCGCGAGAGCGGCAAGTTGCGCAATGAGCTCGGCGAGCTCGGCGTCGGTGAGTTCATCGATCGGATCGACCTCGAGGTTAGGCTCTTTTGGCAGGAGCGAGGCGGCGATGCGCACGTACTCGCCCGGCTTCTCGGCGCGCAAGGCCGCGATGGCGGCCTTCCCCTGCTCGCACCAGTCGGCGTAGAGGTCCGCCAAAAAGGCCTCGGCGAGCTTGTCGCGCGCCTCCGGCGGGCGAGTGCCCGCGCGATTTCGCTTCAGGACGTGGACGGCTTTGGCTGCGCGCGTGCTCATTCCGGGATCTCCGTCGTGGCGGCCGGGCGTTTGAGCGCCGCGCGCAAAAACTCGACCTTGGAATTCATGCCATCGGCGATTTGCCGGGAAACCGCAAGAATGATCGGAATTTGTCAGAGTTATTCACATGGTGGTGTGGTCTTGCGTGCCCCCACAGGGCTGCCCTCGTCCTGAGGAGCGTCGCGAAGCGACGCGTCTCGAAGGACGGGCCACAGGCGAGCTCGCGGCCCATCCTTCGAGGCGCGGCTTCGCCGCGCACCTCAGGATGAGGTCTGTGCGTGTCGTGGCTGCGCAATCGTCGAGCCGGTAGGGCGCAATAAGCGAAGCGCATTGCGCCGTCCGGCCGATGTCTAGCCCGTTGAGAGCTGCTTCGCGATGGCGCAATAAACTGATTGCGCCCTACGGACTGCCGCGGGTTGCCGACACGAACGATTTGTGTCTGAATCGAGCAATCTTCGGGGGCGCCGTGGGCAACGCCAGTTTCTTGAAACCTGATGACGTCGCCTCGATCGCGTTCTGGAAAAGCGCGATGATCATCGGCCCGGTCGTCGCGCTGGCTTTGCCGCTGGCGGCGACATGGCTGCTGGGCGGATACGACCGCATCGATTGGTTCGGGCGCGTCACGTTTTTCCAATCGCTCGGAATTCTCAGCCCCATGTCGTTTCCGTTCGGCGCGTATTTCCATGCCTTCGGCCGATGGAATCGGGCCCGCGCGCATGCGAGTCGCGCGTGGCCGACGGTCCCCGGCGTGGTCGAGACGAGCAACGTCGAGGGGGCGTCGGGACAGGGCTGGATGCCGGCGTTTCACCGGCTGATGCTGAGCTATCGCTACACGGTCGAGGGCGTGAGCCATCAGGGCAACAGGATCCAGTTTGGTCCCTCGTACCTCATCGCAAGGGAGACGATCGAACGCCTCGCCCGGAAATATCCAGCCGGTGCGCAAGTCTCCGTTCATTACGACCCCAACGATGCTGGCACCTCGGTCATCGAGACGTCGGACGACATGGCGCTGCAATATCGGTGGCTGATCTGGTTGTTTTTTGCGATCCCGATCGTCTACGGCGTCCTGGCGACGATCGCCAACTGGCGATCATGATCGATCGTGCGGCGAATTGCGTCCTTCGAAACGCTCGCTCCTCAGGATGAGGTCTTCGAGACGCGCTGCCCCTCGTCCTGAGGAGGCGCGAAGCGCCATCTCGAAGGACGGGCCACAGGCGAGCTCGCGGCCCATCCTTCGAGACGCGGCTTCGCCGCGCACCTCAGGATGAGGTCTTCGAGACGCTCGCTTCGCTCGCTCCTCAGGATGAGGTCTGTGCGTGTCGTGGCTGCGCAATCGTCGAGCCGGTAGGGCGCAATAAGCGAAGCGCATTGCGCCGTCCGGCCGATGTCCAGCCCATCGCGAGCTGCTTCGAGACGGCGCAATAAAGCGATTGCGCCCTACGGCCATACTTCGTACCAGAAGCGGAGCGTGCGGTGTGCCAATCAAGACGGGAGACACGATGCGGGCAATTTTCCTTGTGGTCATCGGCTTTGCGGGTGCGGCGCTCGCGCAGTCCTACCAGCCCGGGACCGGCGGCTATGCGATGCAACAGGACCTGCCGTACCACTACGGCCGCTACAGCTGCGGCTCGCGCGAGGTGACGATCGACAGCTCATGGAAGATCAGCGAAATCATCTATGACGGCGCTCACGGCTGGGTGGAAAAACCTTTCCCCGGCGGGCCCTACTTTTTCGGCTTTCCCGCAAACCGGGGTGGTTCCGGCCACGTCCTTGTGACGTATCGCAACCAGGAGCAGAAGGACCTCGGCGGCGGCATCTACGGGCCTGCGGCTGTCGAGGACAGCCGTGACGACTGTCAGAAGCGGTAGGACGCAGGGCGCAATCAGCGACCCGCCTTCGCTTCCTTCGCAAGCTACGGACGGGCTCGAGTCCGCCGTAGCGGGGAGCGCGGAGGCGGACGCGCCTTGCGCCGTCCGGGCGATGTCGAGCCTATCGAGAGCCGCTTCGAGATGGCGCAATCAAGCGATTGCGCCCTACGGGCTTGCCGCGACGCTCGTTTCCAAGCCGGTCAACTCTTGGTATCGCACCCGGATTCCAGCGGCTTGCAGAAGCTCTGGCGGTCGGCACCCGCCGTCGCCTCGCATGCGATCCGGGCTTGCTTCACGGCCTCCTGCTTGGTGGCCGCGACCGCCCAGCCGAAGCCCGGCGTGCCGGCGTCGGGATCCATGTTGAGCGCGTAGCACTGCCGCGTGAAGGACATGGCGATCTTGCAGATCTTCGCCATTTTTGGCGCGTCCACATATGAACGGCACCTCTTGAGCGCCGGCGCCACCGCCGCCTCGCTGGTCGCATAGTTGACCGCGGTGCCGATCGCCACGCCGTCATCGGCGACGTTCCCCGACGTTCCGATCGCAATCGCGCCTTCGGCGCGCGCCCCCGACACCAGGATCGGGGCCGTAACGAAAAGCAGCGTGACGAATAAAATCGGTAATCTCGATCTGCGCATGGAGTCCTCCCGGTTCGCCACGACCATACGCGCTTTCGTGCGGCGCACAGCGCCTGATCGGGTCATACAGGAGAACCAAGACCTTGGTCCCGGGTGCGAAGTGTTGCGGCGAACCGCGATAACGCGTTGGTCGCGCGGCTTCTTCCGCCGCAATCCGGATCCCGCCGCAGGACCGAAGTCGCTCTGGCCGCCCGCCATCGTCATGTGCGAGCCTGACAGCACGCGCCGATGAATCGGCGATGCCGCGACGCGCGCCCCGAGTCGAGACGCGTGCGGCCTGAGCGTCATTCGACCGCAAGATGGATATCGGATCATGTGCATCGCACGACGGCTGCTCGCCCGCGCTCCCGGCATCGCGGTGCTGGCGTGTTGCGTCCTCATCCTGTGCGGACTGCAAGCCGGCACGGCGTCCGCCGCCAGCGCGATCCCGCCGGCTTCCGCCGCGATCACAAGCCCGACAACGCAGCCGGGCGTGGCGTACAAAGTCGTCGACCAGTGCTATCCCGCGACGGTGATGTGCCAGAGCGACGCCCAGTGCTGCAGTCGTAGCTGCAGCATGCGGTGGAAGGCGGAGGGAAAGAAATACAACAATCAAGCCAAGCGGTGCGAGTGAGCGGCCTGGTTGCTTGCGCGATATGACGGGCGATCGAGCCCGGTCGCCGAGAACCTTAACGATTCATGACCGCATTCGATAAGATTTGCCGAGCAATTCCGACCGGACTGTAACGCGAAAATGGTTCAACTGGCTGCGTCCAATCGGGTTTCTCGAGCCGCACGATGGCAATACCAGGCGAAGACGTCGACCAGCTGATGCGACTGATCAAGGTGGTGATCGTCGACGATCGGCACCCCATGCGCAAGGTCATCCGCGCGTTGCTGATGAGCATCGGGGTCCGGCAGATTTTTGAGGCCGGCGACGGGATCAGCGGTCTCGAAGCCATCGGCACCGTCGCGCCGCACATCGTGCTGCTGGATTGGGACATGCCGGGAATGAGCGGCGCCGAGTTCGTGCGGGCGGTTCGCTCGCCCGCGACCTTTCCGCAGCCGGACGTGCCCATCGTCATGCTGACGGGTCACGATGAACGTTCGTGCCTGCTCGAAGCGGAGCGCCTCGGCGTCCACGAATATCTCCTGAAGCCGGTGTCCGGACGGACGCTGCTCAATTGCATCGTGTCGGTCATGGCAAAGCCGCGCCCCTGCGTGCAGATCGGCGATTACTACGGTCCCGAGCCGCGCAAGCTGTCGACCTACAAGCCGGACGACACGCTGTTGGGCACCGTCGTGTCGGCGCCGCGATAGCCCGTCGGGCGCGATAAGCGAAGCGCATTGCGCCGTCCGACCGATCTCGAGCCCATTGTGAGCTTCGCGACGGCGCAATAAAGTGATTGCGCCCTACGGCCTCATCGCACCGCCGTCAGGAGGAGAATCACAGATGAAACGCGTTTTCGCCGCGGCCGCGATCCTCGCGCTGGCCTTTGATTGTGCCCAGGGCGCCGCGATGCTGTCGGAGCAGCAGGCCCGCGCCAAGGCCATCGGCATCCTCAAGGGCGATCCGTACGGCAAAACCGACGCCGCGGTCGCCAAGAACATCAGGGAGGCCCGGCTGGTGCAAAACGCGGACAGCAAGGCGTGCGGCGGCAAGACGACCGCGTGGGAGCTCCATGTCGTGGTGGTGACGGCCAACAAGGATCAGTTCAACAACGGCGTGATCGACGGCTATCTGGCGATCGATCCGCGCACCGGCAAGATGCTGTGCGCCAACCTGCCGCTGCTGGATTAGCGATCCGTTCGCAGCGTCGATGACGGCGGTGCACATGGCGTTGCCGCCGGCTCACGACGGCGCGGTGTCAGGATCGACCGGGATGCGAGCTCAGCTTGAAATTTGGGGACGATGGCGGGCAGCCTTCTGCCCGGCAAACCAAATAAGTGCTTCGGCCTCCGTATCACGAATCCACGCGGCCTTCTCATCAGTGTAGGTGTGTGAATCGTTGCGATGAAGGTCTCGCGCGCGGCGCTTTTCCTTCTCGTACGCGCTGGCCTTGTCCGGATGCGCGCGCAAATAGTCTCTGAAAGCGATATGACGCTCGACCTCTGATGAATCTGCGTTGAAAAAATGAAGCTGCATGACGCGAATGCCGCCCTCATCGGAAAGAGTGCAATAGCGCCTTACCGATATGCCAAGCTCGCCGTGCCAATCGTAGCCGAGCGCCTCGACGCACCCACGTTCTTGGTCAAGCCTGGCCAAGTCGGTTACGAGCGGCATCAGATCGATGATCGGCTTGGCGGCCAGCCCCGGCACCGATGTCGAGCCGATGTGATGGACAGTCACCAGGATTGAGCCGAGCGCACGTAAGCGTTCGGCATGGCGAGCTGCCATCCGGGGCCACTCGGGATCATACGACGCCAGGATGACTGGGATCGGAGGTGGCATGGCTGCATGCTACGAACAGGCTGTTAGACATTCAAATGGAGACTTTCCCGATGGGTCCGGCCGAATGCCGAGCACACGGCCTAAAGGTGTTTTGCCATATGCCATGAGAACATGCCGAGCGGGATGAGGTCCATCAGCATCGCCGCAGCCAGGAGCGCGCGCGTCACACGCCCGCGGAGGAGGAGGAATGTCGCTGCCTCAATCACGAGGAGGACGGGGCCGGCGACGATGCGCGGGATGGCGCCGAAGGCGATGAGCAGGCCGAGCAGCTGCCCGGCGGCCTCGGGCGGGTGCGACACCGGGGGGCCGCCCGCCATGTCGACGAGCGCCAGCCAGCTGGCCGGTCCCAGCGCGGCGATCACGAGCTCGGTCGCCAGCAGGGCGCGCGGCGCCTTCGCGACGAGCAGCGTCAGCACGAACCAGGTCGGCGCGAGGCTGAAAAAACCCGTGGCCAGCAGAAAAAGCACCATGTCGCCGAAAGCCACCATGCCGGGCGAGGTCTCGGCAATGTCGGCCGGCATGCGCAGTTCGTTGACGGCGACGGCAGCGAAGCCGCCGGCGACGGCGAGAGCGTAGCCCGCGGCGATCAAGGCCAGCTTCTTCGCCGTGGTCATGCGCCTGTCCCAGCCTCCGGTCGCACGCGCGCAACATCGATCGCGTGCGCCCACATCTTTCGTCGATGGCACCCGGATGAAGGTTCAAGCCGGGGTCTGCCATCCGGCGACGGCTGCCTGTCGCGGAGGTCCGCGCTCAGGGATGACCGGAACGCATTTGCTCCGTCAGAACACTACGGCTCATGATCCGTTGCGGTCGCAGCGTGGCCAACACAGCATGCTCGCGACGAGCGCGGGCATGTCATCGCACCGGCCGGTCCTAGGGTGCCAGAACGACAGCAGGAGCGTGGCGTTGCTTGGCAGCTTCACTTAAACGCGTCGCGCATTTCCAGGAAAAGCCCACGGTCATCGCCATCAAGATCCACCCCGCCACAATGGCAGTGAGGTTGCCCGCGATGACCAGGGTCAAGGCCACGCAGCTTAATCCGGCGCTGAACAGGCATTGGGCCCAGACGACGCGCCAGTGGACCAGCGGCAATCGCTTCGTTTGCAGCCAAGCCTTTTGCCGGTCTGCAATCCGCAGCGCCATCTTCCTGGCAGCCAAGATCGTGCAAAATGCGATGAGGAAAGCCAAATTCCACACCGTCGTCGCGTCGGCGCTCTCCGGGGTGGCGGAGTCCCGGTCGGGCATGGAGGACAGCAAAGCATCGTACGCCGTGTGCAGCACCACGGGGACGAGCCACGCCAGCAAAAACAGGTGCCGCCGACGCCAGCGGCCCTCGCCATGCCCGCGCAGCACGCTGCCGAAACGGACCCTTGCAATGTAGGCTCCGGCAATCGCGCCGAGCGCGCCATGAAACGGCACAGACAACATGCCGCGGAGCAACGCCATGCTTGCCCAGTCCGTATGGACCCTCACCAGATAAATAACATTTTCCAGCGCCGCGAATCCTAATCCGACGGCGGCGCCATACACGATGCCATCCATCGGCTCATCGAAATCGCGTGCTCGCAGCGCAATGGCGGCGATGATCAGGATCTTGACGGTTTCTTCCGGGATTGCGGCGAACAGCAGCGCGTCCTCGCCGGCATTGAGCCAGGGAATGTGGCTGATTGGAACCACCCGCTGCAGCCACGTTTCCAGGACATATGC
>QGNH01000573.1_pt1 | contig 43688 bp, 57 predicted proteins | sample 1735481 | NCBI WGS metagenome assembly QGNH01 (sample SAMN09239004, study PRJNA386568) | Viral metagenome, whole genome shotgun sequencing project. | reverse complement strand
AAGGTACGCAGAGACGACAGTGGATAGCTGACGCCCCTTCAGAATGACGGACCTGATGCGACCAGTCGTGGCTAGCTGGTCCACTATGTGCTTGAGAAACCGCACCTGAACGCGGTTGAGAACGAGCGGCTTGATTTCTCCGCTTTTGGTTCTTATCTTGCAGGCTTGTTGCGCATAGAACTGGAAGTCAGTGAGCAGACGCTTACGCGTCCGAAGGAGTTTCTCCTGCGTCACTGCCATCTTTTCCCGCCACTGCTGCAAGCCAATCTTCGGCTTTGTTGACTGAGATTTCCGACTTGCTGGCCGGCTTGGACTTCGTGAAGTCGAGCACGAGGCGCGCGGCTACGAGCGCCACCTTCTTGTCCCCAGGCGACCGCATGACTGCGATAGCAGCCTCAAGAGCCTCTTCAGCGCGTGGGTCAGTGCCGTCTACGACACCGGCTTGTTTCAGTTCACTCATGGTTTCCTTCGCGCTTTCTTTTGCAGCTTCAATCAGCGGGTAGGCTTCCGCCTTGCGCATTCCGTCTGGAACGCCCTGTCGGGCTTTGAAGCCCTTATTGAGCAGCCCTTGGGCTTTGCGCTTCTCCATCATCTTTGCGCGGTACACTGGGTCAGCCCAAAGAAGTTTCTGAGCAGCAGCCACAGCAGGATTTGTTCGCCTTGGGCGGGTGCGCGTAGCAGTGTAGCGCTGTGGGCGCGGAGAAGATTTGCGTTTCTTCTTCCGCGCCTTTGGCGTAGTGGTCTCTAGCGTTTCCATATCTTTGCGATTTCCGCGTCAGAGAAGTAATGGGCGAGCACACCAGCCGCCTGAGGCACGGTCTTCGCTAGCCAATCACGATGGGCGGCTGCTTCGGCGCGCGTCTGCGCCCCTTCAAACTGAGCGGAGATAGCGGACGAAGAAACGCCAGGAGTTCGAGCGGCAACGTCCTGGGAGGCGCGGCGGATATTCGTAATGTTCCGCGTTGTCGCCGTGACGAAGCCGTTCTCGTTATTGATCTTCACGCCGGCAGTCTTGGCGTCCGCGAGGAAAGACCGCGCGGCAACGTCAGGTGCTTTGTCAGCGTGCGGTGAGTACGGAATGGCGTACTCGTCGGGGCCATCGTGCCCTACGTTCACCTTTCCGTTTCCCTTGGAGACGGAAGTTACGTTCGGGGTCGGGACGGGCGCTACGGAGGCCACTGGTGCCTTCGTTGGGACAGCCGCAGACTTGGCAGCAGCCTTATCGGCCGTTGCCTGGATTGCTTCTGCTTCTGGGTCAGACTGGATTTGCTTTAAGGCTTTCGCGCTGCCTATGGCCGTCCTGATTTCCTTCGCCATTTGGGGCGACGGAATGTTCTGTGCGCCACCGACGAGTTGGTCAATGAGCGGAGACTTATTTATTTCAGACGCCGCGTCTTGTGTGCCTAGCGCAGCCGCCTTCATCTTCTGCGTGTTCATCCAACCTTTAACGATGTTGGAGACAGGCGCAGTCATTGACGACGGAAGCGCGAGCGGGTTGAGCAGAGCCGCCGCCTTAGCTTGGGGCAAAGGAGCTTGTGCCACAGAAGGAACCACGCTCGGAGGCGCAGCACCAAACGGTTGACCGGGGCCACCCAACGGAGCGTTGAGCGGATTGCCGGTAGTCCCAGGTGCGGCGGGAGCCGCAGGGGGGGGAGCGTTCGGTGTGAGCCGAACAGGCGTTGCGCCGCCGTCACCGAAGCCGCGCACAGCGCGACCAGCAGGGCTAGCCACACCAGTCATGCTATCTGACAGTCGGCCGAGGGCTGATAGCCCCGCCATGCCACCAAGCATTTCTGGGCTGTACGCAATTAAGTGTCCAGCACCGCCTTCAACGGCAGCACTGGCCATTGCTATACCGGCCGTCTTGAATATGTTCTCTTTAGTGAGCTTGGACGCTATAGCGGCACCAAGTCCACCTGAGAACTTTCCTTCGTTCATGGACCCAGTGCTAGCAACAATGTCTGCTGCGTGGGCCTGCTGCACGAGGTTGAGAACATTGGCAGCTTGCGGGTCGGCCCCAAGAGCAGTCTTCAACGTAGCGTAGTCTGCTCCAGTAGGCATTCCGCCAGACTTCACAGACTTGACAATGTTTGAGGCAGCGGCCGGAAGTGGCGCAGCTAGATTAGAGACAGCGGCGTCTAGCTCACTGTGTACGCCGTCCTGCGCTTTCGTAAATACGTCTTTACCAGTTTCCTGCGCGTCTGCGCGCCGTATAAAGCCAGCGTCTAGGTTGCGGCCGTCTGCGGCGTCAGACATTCGGTTGGCGAACGCGGACATAGCAGACCGGGGTAGAGCGCTGGCGGCGCTATACGCCTTTGAGTTAAGAACGTCACCAGCGGCGCGTGGGGCACCTAATGCGCCACCAGCCGCAAGACTACTTGCGCCTGCGTCAGCGAGTTCTGGGAAGCTGAACGCCGGGGCGTTTGGAACGCCAACACTCTGCCCGAGTTGGTGCGCAGCGTCAGAGGTCATACCACCGACCGCGTTTGCGCCCGCGTTGACTGTGAATTGTTTAGCCGCCGAAAGAGCGCCAGCTAATCCCGGTATAATTTTGCTGGAAGCTGCGGTTGGGAGAAAGCGCTGTAGAGCAGCGGCGGGTCCTAAGTTCGCAGCACCAGACACAGCGGCGCCGCGCGTGAGCGCGTCGGCGTTAGGCGCCTGACCGGGGGTGTTCCCCGGCTGATTGTTCATCGCCGTCTGGGCTTCGTTACCAGCGCTCTCAAGAGTACCGACGCCACCAGCGCCAAGTATCTGACCAGCAGTTCTAGCGCCAGCGCCGCCACCCAGTTTTCCAGCAATGCCACCACCAAGTCTGGCAGCAAGAATCTGCGCGGTGATGCCTGGAGCCATCTGCGCTAGCCGCGCAGGAATGTTGCCGGGGTGAAAGCCACTGTCGTCAACGATATTCGGTTGAACGAAGTTAGCGGGTGCAGTTGCTTTAGAGAACTGCGTAAGGGCGTCCCCAACGTAGCCAGGGCCTAAGTAGTCGTGCAGCGTTTTGCCAGTGTCACCAGCAAGACTAGAGAGGCCCTGTTGGGCGCTGGTGACAATGCCACTCGGCTGCTGCTGCTCGTGCCACTGTTGTGCGCCCTGCAATGCAGTCGCTTGGTCGGGAGCTTCAATATCAAGCTGCTTACCAGCAGGCGTTTCAATGGTGAACACAGGCATTGGAAGAAATCCCTTATTATTTAATTGCGGACGCCAAGTACCTTGAACGCAGGCGCAGCAGTACCGCCCTTAATGGCGTCTCCCTGATAAACAGGGTTCGCGTCGTTGTACGACTGAACGTCTTTGCTGAACTGTGGGCCGAGGACGCCGCGCGTCTGCATGTGTTGACGTGCAATGTCACGCGTTGCGATTACGCGCTGCGCGTTCTGAATGTTCTGAGCATAAATTTGCTGGTTGGTTGCAGCCGGCTTTTCGGTGTCGGCGCTTCCCATTTCACCAAACTTGATTTCAGGAGCAGCGGTGCGAATACCGGGCATTTGCCGCAAGTCGTTCTGCACCAGTTGGGTGTTAAGCTTGGCGAACTCGTGTTGCTTTGCAACGTCTATGCCGCCAATAGTTCCGCCTGTGTTATCTGCAGCGGTTTGCCGAAGTTGGTTCCAGAGACCAGGACCTTGTAGAACGGATGGGTCTTTTGAGAGGCTCATCGCATAGTTATTTTGGTCAATGTACGCTTGCGCTTTACCCGCAGCATCATCCAGCGCGTTCATCTTTTCGCTAGAAGTTTTCTGATCCAGCGCAAGGCGCTCTTGCATAGCCTTAGGTGTCTGCGCGAGTGCCGTAGCCGTATCAGGTGCGCCTGAGGCGCCGGGTTGACCACCGGCCACCATAGGCTGACCATCCTGACCAAACATCGTCACCGAACCGTTCTTGTGATTGAGGACGCCTTGGCGCCCATACGGGTCAGTGAACGTGCTGAAGTTCTGCCGGAAGAGTGGCATGTTGTTCGCGTTCATCAACGCAGCGCCACCACTCGGGTTACTGATTGACTGAAGTGCTGCGCCAGCGTTTGCAATGTTTCTTCCAACGCCGCCACCAGCGCCTATGCCAACTGTATTTCGCAGAAAGTCACCGATAGCACCTCCAGGCGTTTGACCGCCGAAGAGCGCGCTGGGACCACCAGCGACTTGCTGGCCGCTGAGAGCGCCTTGGTCAGGCTGCGGAGGATATTGAGGTCCGTCCATGTTAAGGGCTCCCTGGGTTGATTGACCGGACGGCCCTAGGGGACTGCCGGAAATTGCGTGAACGTAGGCGTTCGTCGAAGACGGAAGCGGCCGCCCGATTTTAAGGAAGTCGTTTACGCGCCCTGGGCCAGCGTTGTATGCGGCGAGCGCAAGCTGCGGGTGACCAAACGTGTCCATCTGCTGCTTAAGGTAGCGAGCACTGCCATCAAGGTTCTGCCCAATGTCATTAGGATTGACACCAAGGCTCTGAGCCGTTGCGGGCATGAGTTGCCCTAGGCCAATCTCACCGGACGTGCCTTTGCTGTTCGGGTTGAAGCCACTCTCTTGCTGAATAAGCCGCGTGAACAACGTAGGATCAACACCGTTGTTGTTGGCAGCGTCGTTGATCTGCTGCGCATATTGATTGAACGGCATTAGAACCTCTTGTTAACCTAGGAGTGAGCCAGCCGCGCCCAAGTAGCCACCAATCTGTGACAGCGTGCTCGGGGTTGTAGTCGTCTGGCTTTGGTTTGTGCCAGTCGTTTGACTGCCGTAGCTGCCACCAATGAGGCTCATAAAGTTCTGAAGAGCCGCATACGGATCATTCGTGTTCGTCGTGAACATTTGCTGCGCATTGGTAAGCGGAGCTTGTGCTGCGGTCTGCGCGCCTTGGGCGCCTGTGTTGGCGATGCCGTAGAGGCCTGATGCGTCATTGACGCTGCCTGTGTTAGCGGCGGTCCCGGAGTTAGCTGCTGACGTGCCACCGCTAAGTTGCGCCATGAGCGCGGTCAGAGCGTTGGTGTTGTTTGCTTGGCTGTTGGTCTGCGCGAGATTGAGGCCGTTGTTGTATGCGGAGCCTTCTAACTGCCCCGCAACGTTTGTGGCGTCTTGGGTAAGGCCTTGAGTGACAATGCCGTGTTGGATAGCATCACGAGAAGAATTGATATTTCCGCTGCCAGCCGCAGCGCTGTCGATACCAGGGTTGATCTGCTGGTTCGCCATGTTGATTGCAGGCTGCATCGCGGCTTGCGTCTGCGCAGCAATCGGCTGGTTGCCCGCGTACTGCAGCGCGGCGTTTATGTTTGACTGCGTCCCGCCTTGCGACTGAAAGTTCTGAAGACCGCTGATACCGCTAGCAACGCCTGAAGCGCCTGCAGCACTATTTGCAGCACCCGCTGCGGCAGAGCTAGCTGGTATCGAAGAGTTCCCAGAGCCGTAGTTCTGCTCTTGCTGATACGCGTTAAGCGCATCCTGATTGTAGGATGCCGTGTCTTGCGTAGGCGTTACGGCAGTACTCTGCGCAGTGTTTAGAGCGTTAGCCGCGCCGCTGAATGCCTGCGTCAGGTAGGGGGCTTGCACTGACCACGGGGCAGTCGTCCCGGTGCTTGACCCGGTGCTGCTCGTCTGTTGCGATGAGTTCATGTGTAGCCTTATTGTGTTCTTTAACGCTGGTTGCACCAGCAAAATGTACGAAGAGACGGCGAGAGCGTCCGTTCTCCAAAACTACGTCGATAAAAGGTTTGAAACCTAAGAGAGAAACAAACGCTTCCCACTTCTCAACGTCTTCAACGCCGCCCACGACATAGAGCGGGCACGTAACGTGTTTGCGGAATATCTTCCAGTTTCTTAGGATTTCTTTGAAGACACTGGGCTTCCACTCGTGGACTGTGAGGTGAAGGAAGACCATCTGATCTGTGCCGGCGTCACTTGCGCGGCTACGGCGAAACTCTTCGAGTGCGAAGAAATACTCAGGCTTGTCGTGGACCGTAACTTCTTCTTGAGGGACCCAGGCGTTCATCATGCAGTGTCGTAGACCACAGTGAACATCAGGTCTTGTCCGTTCGCCACCGGAAAACTCCCATCGTAGTTGTAGACACGCCCGCTGGTGGAACTGTCCCAAGCCGAAAGGCCACCTAATGTTTTTGAGGTCATTAAGTTAATTCCAGTCACAGGACCATAAGAGCCAGTAACGGCAGCAACTGGGAGAGTAAATTTAACGGCTCCAGAAGCAGAACCGATGTTCGTAAACGAAATCGTGTATCTAGCGACGACTAATTTGCCGTATTGCTGGTAGGCAGCAGACATTACGCTGACGGTTGTAAGGGTCCCTGCGAGCGCAGATATAGTAGGCGCAAACGTAATGAAGTCAGCGTTCAGTCCACTCGCCACAGAAGTCAGGATTTCGTCTAAGGACTTTGTGGCCTGCCCAATCTTACGAAACTCCGTAGTCAGGTAAGTGGACATTCCGCCGTCAACTGTAGGATACGCTGACGGAGTGTAGGTGGCGAGCTTAGAGGTATCTAAAGACATTTAGCGTTCTCCAAGTACGTCCATATCAAAGTCAAAGCCAGTAAGCTTGGCGTAGTGGTAATCGTTGTGGGTGACAATCATGGACAGGTAACGCCCGCTCACGTTGTAGTCGAGCTTGTAGAGAGACGATGCGTCCCACGTCTGTGGAGTGCTCATAACGACAGCGTCGTTGAAGTAATCGGCAGAGCCAAACGAGAACGTGATGGGCTGCGCACCAACCTCAAGTCGCCCTTGCGGGTAGATTGAGTTGAGGACCTTGTAGCCCTTCAAGTCCGCACCAACCTCGTCAAGGTCAATGCCGTCCCGGTAGAGCGCCCAGCCTTTGGTGGCGTTAGTGTCCACCGTGAAGGCCACGGCAGAGCCAGGACCTTGCAGATCGAACGCGTAGAGAGTTTCAGTGAGGTTGTACGTAGCGCTCACGTCACCAACCATCACGCAGACTTTCTTCGAGCTATCCGCTTGGTCAAGCCATGTTCCACCAACGGTCGCCCACACTGATGTCGTGGACGCCCAGGTCTGGACGGTGTTGACGCTCGCCATAGTGGCGCCAAAGATGAACGGGAGGTCGTCAAAGGACCAAGTGTTCGTTGGGACGTGGTAGGTCGCTTGTCGGTTACAACCGTTGGCGCCTATGTTGAAGGCGCAGTAGGAATCACCGGAGACGTAAGCGAAGTTGATTTCTTTCAGTCGAGCGTTGTAGTTCACGAAGCATCGGTTGGCTTGGGAGACGTTGAGCGCTGAAAATATGAACTCTCGTGTGCGCTCGTCACAAATAGAAATCGGGGTTGTCCCGTCGTGCTTCCAAATGTCTGTTGGTCCAAATACAAAGTGCTGCTTGTCTACTTCAACAGCGCAGTTTGCGTTGAGGGCGCCATAGCCCTTAAAGAGCTTGTGGTACGCCCAGATATTCGCAGAGCCGTCTAGCACCATCGTCCAGGTCTCATTGAGACCATAGACGATCATTATTTCCCCGAGGGCCTGGGCGTCCGTAATGGCGCCTTCCATTTCCCCGAGGACGTTTGACGTGGCGTTGTTGGTGCCAAGTGTGTAGTCCCAGGTCACAGGGACTGTATCAACCACCGCGAACTCAGACGTAATCACCATCGTCGGATAGGACACACCATTCTGAGTGATGCCAAAGGCGCACAGCGCACTGTTGGATGCTCGAAGAATGTTGCACGTCCACGGCGACGACACAGGCGCCCAGTTGGCGAGAACGTGCATAACAGTGTCCGAGACCTTGAAGGACCACGGCGCCCGGTCAGGGCGGTTCACGTAGAACACGTCACCAAGGTGGCATGAGGTGAACGAGGTTTCGGCGTTAGCGTTAAGGTAGACACCGGCAGTCCCAAGGCCACCTGCAGTGATAGAAAGGTCCGTCTCGACACCCGAGGTGATCGAAGTCACGCGGCCGTTCTGATAGCCGACGATGATAGCGTCAAAGCCGCTTGAGGGGCTGTTGGCGCTTAAGAACCTTGGGGACCCATAGGACAACGCAGGGTCCACTGAACGGAACACAGGCGCGCGAGTAATGTCGCCGTTTCTGAAACGGACGTTGACACCCATTGACCACGCACCAACAGGGAGATTGTAGGGGTCCATGTCAGTGACGACGCCGAGTTTCGCAATGCCACGGACTGGAATGATGGGCATGGAGTTCCTCTAATGAGACGTGAGAGTGCTTTCGGAAACGAGGTCCTCACCAAATCTGAAGAGGCACCACCCACAATCACTGTGGAGGAAATTAAAATGTTCTACTCTAATGTAACGTAGTGTTATCTTCAGAAGCTTTCGGAAGATGCACCTGAAGTGGCACCTACTTCTGTCTTTGAATTACAATCTTGGTTATTGTTGATTGTCTTCCAATGTACATGCTTAGGTTTCTTCACGTTCGCTTCGGGAAAGAAACTGTGAAGTTCTCTAAGGTTCTCTTTAGAGAGCTTAAGCCTCCCCCCCACCCCCTCACGGGTCCTGAAACTTTTGACCCTAACGCTAGGTCGCAATTCGGAGATTTTGTCCGGCGACACATTAGCGTTAGGAGTTTCAGGGCGTGGAAAGTGCGGTCAGTCTTCAGTAGACGCGGGGAGAAAACGTGGGTGCCCTTCACCCGTGTCTTTCCATACTCGCTGGTCCACTCCGACAATCGCCGGGTTCGTCCCAAGTACGCGTAGGTTCTCCCTAAGTGCTCTCGGGTTTGTCTTGAGGGCTCTTGGGTTTGTCCCGTTCGCTCTTGATCCCATGAGGTCCTTAAGTTTGGTTCTTCAATGAAGGTCGTAAGTTCGGTCAGTTCTAAATGTTGTCTTCCCACCCGTAGCACAAAACCGCTGCACCGGCTCCGGTGGCCGCCCAATAGATATTGGCGCTCTCAAGCAGGAACCAAGAGTTAAGGGACAGATACGTGTTGCTTGAGTGAGAGATAGTCGGTTGATTGGCAGAGTTGCCTCCACCATAGCTATTGTTTGGAGCTACTTGCAGATTTTGAACCGCATTGCCGTTCCACCCGTTGACAGCTACCAACCCTATACGAGTAGCCGTTGGGGGCGAAAACCGCGCAACTGAAACCGCTGCCCATGAGGGTGTTGTTAGTGAATACGTCCCCGCTGTTCCATTCGCCATGTTCGGCAGGGCTGTCGTTTGTGCCAGTCCAACAACATACTGAGCAATTCGGCCTAACTGCCACGTTCCATAAAGCGTCGCAGACGCGTGAATTGTTTGCACTGCGCCAAGATACGCGGACATTGTGTAGCCGCTAGGGAGCGCCGGGGCACTGAAGGACGTTGAGGCAGCAGCAGTAACCGTGCCGTCCGGCTTTGCGAAAGCCCAAATCGCGTACCAAGTGTCGATAGCGATGGAGCCTGCGTCGAGCGCAAGTACACCACCGTTGGTCCCAAGGTTCACTGTGCCACTTACGGCCTTCGTGAGGTAGTTGGTCCCGTCGCTCATAGTCACAGCGTCAACAGACACAGTCACTGTGGTGTTGGACGCAACTTTGATCGACTTATTTGTGTACGCGCCCTTCGGCGGGAACGCGGGAGCCGTAAGGTTGCCTGCGAAGACAACAAGGCCTGTGCCAATGCCGAGTTCGGCCGGCGCTGCGGGGGACCCTGTGCCGTTGCCAAGCAACTTGTTGGCGGCAACGTTCTGGATTTTGGCGTAGGTGACGTTGGCGTCAGCAATCTTGGCTGTCAGTACGTTGGCGTCAGCAATCAGCGCCGTAGTAACCGCAAGGGGCGCAATCTTTGCCGTGGTGACGTTGGCGTCAGCAATCGTCGCCGTTGTGACGTTCTGCAACGCAATATTTGCCGTGGTGACCGCGAGCGCCGCAATGTCCGCAGTGACCACCGGGAACCGGGCAGGTAGCGTTGTGTTGGCCGCCGTCACAGCCGCGTCGATATTCGCCTGGGTTGAGGCGAGCGCCACTGCTGTGAAGTTGGGGAAGGTCGCCAGAAGGGTCGCTTTAATCAGCCGCAAATGGTCGTCACCCTGCGACAGGCCGTCTGAGGCTGCCGGGTTGGTGCTGACTAGCGCAGAGATAAAGCCGGCGCTCTCAAGAGCCATAGGGACACCTTCGTCTAGGGGAATTTATAGAGCGCATCTGAGGCGCTTGTGGTAACGGTGGCTACCTACTGGCGGTAACCCATTGATATTGCTCAAAATGGTGTGCAAATGGAACTTTTAATGGCATACTTGGAACTTTATTGATTGTGAAAGTAGGCTGTGCAACTTATGGGACCCTAGGGCCAGAATGCCCCTCGCCAAGGGACCCTTCTCTGCACGCCAAGGTCTAACAACAACGGCGGGGTTTAGCCTGCCTTTTGAAGTCGGTCTCCCGGTCGGAAATCCCTTAAAACACTGCCTCGGAGGGACCCGTTGCCCGCGCGTTCTGCCCCGCGCGCCGCCTAAGCCATTGATCCGCTTGCGCTGTCAACGGTTGAGCAATCCGACAAGGGAGAAGCCCTCGAGCTATAGCCCCTATATCTATGCCTAATGCCCCTACATCTAGTGCCACTACATCTATGGGCTATTGCACTACATCTAGTACATATAGGAACAAGGCCTTTGCGCTTGCGCGGCGCTCACCTGACCATAGCGCCGGCTATCAGCGCCTTGCAGCCATGCGCCCGCCGTCCCTTAGAGCCCCTTAGAGCCCCTTAGAGCCCCTTGGAGCCCCTAACGCTTCCACGGGCTAAGTGAATAGAGGGTTACGACGATAAGACAAAAGTTATAATCTTGAGCGGCTTCGATAAGATAGAACTTATCGTCGCTCGGGTCCCCTCACCTTGATCCCCGCTCGAGCCAATGCTACCCCTCGAGTGACTATCACCATAGCGCATAGCTCAATCGATACCCATGCAAACAAAGATATTGCAATCATCGGGGGACAGTATACATAGAGTGACAGTTGAGCGATGCACACGAAAGAGCAAACGCCATGACAACGAAAACCCGCCTTAAACCTCTTCTATGGCTTAGTGACGCGCGCGGCGTTTATATCCCGCGAGACTTTGTCAACTCATTTGCTGATTGGGCTAACGTCAAGAATGTGAGCGACGAGGACAAGGCTATTCTTGAGGCCGGACCGGATCATGAATGGTATTGGGAAGCATGGGATGGTGTTTGCCGGGATTGCGTAGTCGAGGACAACTCAGGCAATCGGTACACAGTGTATCAGGATGGCGACTGCTGGCTTATCCCTGAAGGTATGCCTTGGGAGGATGACGCAGAATTCTTTGCGTGGCCCGATGAAACTGAGGGAGACTAACGCCATGTTCCGCTTTCACGCTACCGCACGATCTACCGGCGATGCTTTCCTGCCGATGATTGTCTGCCGCAACGCGCGCGGCCAATGCACGGGCTCCAAAGTCCCTCAAGGCCTCGATAGGCTCGCAATGTCCTATCCCACATTCGCCACCGCCCAGAGCATGGCCTATTCGTGCGCGCTCACTGCGGCGGATAAGTTTCGCGCAATGGGTCACAAAGTAATCGTTGCCTAACACTAGGCAATCTGCAACAGTCACCTGGAAAGGACTAACACCATGCCGCGCACTATCACGAGTACCGTTTACACGTTTGACGAATTGAGTGACCGCGCAAAGGACAAGGCGCGCGCATGGTTCCGTGAAGGTGACAGCGACGCGGACACGTCATGCACTTATGAAGACGCGGCGCAATGCGCTGAGATACTCGGCATTGATTTGCGAACGCGCGCTGCAAAGCTTTATGGTGGTGGCACGCGTATGGATCCCTGCATCTACTATTCCGGCTTCAGTAGCCAAGGGGACGGCGCGTGCTTTGAAGGTTCCTATTCGTACGCCAAGGGCGCCAGCAAAGCTATTCGCGCGCACGCTGGAACCGATACCGAATTGCATCGCATTGCCGACGCCTTGCAAGAGCTACAGCGCAAACACTTTTATGGCTTAGAGGCGCGCATGGCGCACAGCGGTCACTACTATCACTCCGGCTGCATGACCGTTGACGTAACAGAAGACCGAACAGGCAACGACGCTCCAGAAGAGGCGCGCGAAGAGCTAACCCAACTCATGCGCGACTTTGCCGACTGGATTTATAAGCAGTTGGAAAGCGAATACGATTGGCGCAATGCCGACGCGCAGGTGGATGAAAGCATTCTAGCTAATGAGTGCACCTTCGACGCTGAAGGGCGCCGCGAAGGCTAACGCCATAGCTTTGTCTTAACCCTACGCCATTGGAGACTATCACCATGAAGACCTTCAAGGACCTAACGCCCTCCCAGCAATCCGCCGCACTCGGCAAGTGCCGCGAAAACCTCTTAGAGGCCATTATGGAGGGTGCGCTGCGCTTCAATGACGTATTGAACCATGACGACCTGCAAGCGCGCATTGATAAGGCCGGCGCGGATTGTGAACGCTTGCGGACCCCTTGGTTCATCGGGGAGGCAATCCCGGCCTCGTAGCGCAAGCAAAAGCTTGTGGCTGGAAAGTTTAACACTACCTTACACCCTAAGGAACTGGCACCATGAATACCAATATAGACTTAGGCAGCAACCTTCGCCGCGTGGACACGCTAGCGATTGATCTGGGCAATGACTTTCATAGGCGTACCGCCCACATGAAAACCAACCCGTTCACGTGGTCACCCGGCCCCGCTGTACCGCGCCACGCTAGCGAACAATCCGCCCTCGAATGGCAACGCCTGATTGACACGGGCGACGTGTGGACTTTGCCGCGCTGGTTCGGTCGCACGGCGGCGGCGCTAATTGCCGCGGGTATCTGCAACCCACCTATTGAGGAAACGCCATGCCCTTCTTCTATTTAGCAATGCGTCAGGCCGCGTTCTGGCGTCACGCTGTACTCGTCAACCTGTTCGTTCCCGAGGATTATAGGGAACATGAACACGCCCGGCACGTTGCCTTCGTGCGGCTGGTCTATGGCTTCTAATGTAGTCAACACGCAACCGTAACCTGGAAAGGAACTATAACCATGAACGCCAAATGTCCGTGCTGTGGTGGCGCCGTCGCGCCCACCGACTTCATAGTTGATCTGAATACCAACACGGTGACATTCCGGGGCCAACGGCGGAAGGCACGCAGGGCGGTCATTGATGTGCTTTACGCCATGCACGCAAAGGGCGTTGGGACTGCGCGCTATACCGAGTTGATCCATTCGATGTACGGCGTTTGCGAACCTGAAGGCGCTTTCAACTGTCTGCGCCAAGCTATCTGGCGGGCGCGCAAGCTGGCGGATGATATGGGCTTTCAAATTCAGGTGGTAGAGAAAGTTGGCTACCGCCTAGCACTTCGGAGGGCGCACGCATGAAACGTATCCTTGTAGCCATTGTCGCCGTCGGCCTACTGACTGGCGCAGCAGAGGCGCGCCACGTTCCCTGGTGCGGGATTTATGCCCGGTCGCACCTAGTCAACTCTGATCCAGGTGCGCGCTTCAATCTGGCGTGCAACTGGCGTCACTACGGTAGCGCGACGTACGCGCATGAAGGCGCTCTGGTCGTGTGGTGCAACGGGCGCCATCGCCATGTCGGCAAGATAACAGGACCCTGCAACGGTTCGGTTTGCATAGTCACAAGCGGAAACGACGGCGGCGCCGTGCGCACACGTGCGCGCAGCGTGGCCAGCGCCAGCTTCAGAATGTAGGAGCGCCTAATGCACATGCTTTTGGAAATCATAGCCATTTGGCTGGCGTTCTCGTTTGCGCTATCAGTCATAACGATCTGTTATGTAACTGGGAGGTGACATGGAATACGTAACGATCTACCTTGACCATCCCAACATCGGCTGTGGCTTCCGCCGTGCTTTGGTGGCCTCTTGCGGTCCCAAATGGGTACGCCTGTTCTACCCTGCTGGCCTGCAGTCGGTGACGTTACCGCGCGGGACCTGGGACACGGCAAAGGCGGTGCCCGTGCTGGAGTACGACAAGGCGGCGCTGGCTGGTCTGATTGAAAAGCAGATCAAAGGCGCTGAAGCCGGCGACCGCTTTGCTGGTGGTGAGACGGCTAAAGATTGTCTTCGCTACCTACACAGTTGACAACGGTGGCGGAAGGGATATTGGTAACCACAAACCGGAGAGAATGTATGCAAAGCACAGGTGCCGTAATAGTAACCTCTTGGCTAGCATTCAGTGTTCTGTTTGTTCTATGGCGTATCGTCGTGACCTTGAAACGCTCAACAGAAAGGGCAACCTATGGGCAACTATCACGGACAACATCAGCATCACGCGCGGAGTTACCACCGGGGTTTACACCATATTCCGGCCCACATGCACACACTCGTGGAAAACTACATAGACCACGGCGTCGACGGCGGGTACTTTCTAAATCTCATAATGGATAATGACTTCGTCCATGCGTACATCCACGCGGACTGGGAGAACCACACTCACCTTATTGGGTGGATACGGTTCCTCTATCTTTTCGCGCCGGCTGACTGTTGGGGGGACCCCCGTACCGTCAATCTGTGGCGGCTGCACAGGGGGCTAGAGGGTATCCATCCCCCGGCTAAAATCCAGAGAGTGGCGCAGATGGTCACAAGAAGTACCTAGATAATAAAGATTGCGAGCTACGCTTATCGTGCTACTACACAAAAGGCGAGGTTCACCAACAATAAACGAAGGATGAATAATGCCGTTCAACATTGTGAGAGCTTTGAACTTCAATCTAGTGGAACCTATGGTTCTATTCCAACGCGTAATGCTCACAAAGGACATTGATCTTTTACCGCACACTACACTTTGTGCCGGCGAAACTGGAGAAATAGTAGCGCTTGAAAGTGACCAAGGCGGCGTGTGGCAAATAGAAGTGCTGCTTGACACGTTTCATCACGGCCTACTGTCTTGGGGAAACGAAGCCCTCTTAGCGTTTCCTGAGTTATCGAGCGTTATAGTCGTTATGGAGGGGCAAGCGGTAATGTTTACTTGAGGCAGGAACCAATCTGGGACTTGTGCGTTCTTTAGCTACACTTGAGGTAACAGTGACTCGACTCACGGAGAACAAATGGCTATGACAGATACTTTCACGCTGCCGGGAGTTAACGCCCGATGGGGAGGTGCTGCTGTGGCTACAAAGGGTCTACCTGACGCTGAACAGAAATCCGTGCGTAATCTGCTATCGGCCCTGGAGCCCTTCCGAGACCTACGGGCTACAATGCCCCTGCAATACGTCACGGCCTTCTTGCTCGTCTGCCACGAAGAGGGCCTAGGCGTCGGTGACTACGCCGAACGCGCTGGCGTGTCTGTCTCGGTCATGTCGCGCCACTTGCTCGACATAGGCGACCGCAACCGGCACATGGAAGAAGGCTTTGGGCTCGTCACCTACCGGGCGAACCCGATGGAGCTACGGAAACACGAGTACATGCTGACGGACAAAGGACGCGCGTGGGCCCACAAGATACTCAGGCAATGGGAGAGGTGACATGGAAATCCTCACAGGCATCCTTGGCTTGCTAGCCATAGCAATCCTGTTTCACGTTGTCATTGAACACACTTGGTTATTCATAGCGGGCTGCGTAGTGGCCTACGTGATCTACGCGTACCACGCAGAGCCGCTTGTGGGCGGCACGTTCGTAGCCGCTTACGCGGTGTTCATTGGGCTGGCGCCGTTCATCCTGCTGTGGGTTGTTGCTGGCGCAATTATCAGCGTGTTCGGGAACAAGGGAGGAAAGGGCAATGGCAATTTATCCTGAACGCCGAAACGGAAAGCTCACTGGCAAGTGGATTGCCGAGGTCACAGCTTCTGGTGACCGTCGCCGCAAGCGCTTTGACACCAAACGCGACGGTGAGCACTGGGCCGATTTCATCAAGCTCACGGGCGCCCCGCCTGTAGAGGCTGGCGTTGTCGTCGGGCCAACGTTTGGCAGCGTCAAGGCCGAGGCTCTGGAGCATCACGCCGGCTGGCAGGCTGACCGTGACCCGTCGCTCGGGCAGCGCCTGGACTATGCCGAGGCCTGCCTGGGCAAGGACACGCTCATTGCTGACGTGCGCGCCACGGACCTCGACCGCCTCGTGGGGTCCCTTAAGAACCGCCCCGGCATCAAGAGCAATGGCAAGCTGTCGGCTGGCACGATAAACCGTTACCTTGCGGCCGCGTCCGCCGTCCTGACGTTCGCCAAGAAGCGGGCGTACATCGTGGGAGTTCCATCAGTGCCCTGGCAGAAGGAAGCGGGCCACCGTATTCACTGGCTGCCGGAAGCGGCAGAGGACGCCGTAGTGGCCGCGCTGCAGGCTGCTGGTCACCCTGAGGCTGCGCTCACCGTGCGCGTGCTGATTGCCACAGGGATGCGCTGGAGCGAGTTCGCCGGCCTGGAGCCAGCAATGGTGGAGGACACCTGGATCAAGCTCACGGCGACCAAGACGGACACACCCCGCGACGTTCCGATAGACGCTGACTTGGCTAGCGATTTGCGGCGAATGTTGACCCTAAACGCCGCACCTGGATACGACACATTCCGCCACTATTTTAAGGTCGCGCTGAAAACTGCGGGGCAATCTGACGATATTTCCATCCACAGTCTGCGCCACACGACGGCGACCCGGCTGGTGCATGGTGGCGTCAACCTCGCAGTTGTGAAGGATTTCATGGGGCATTCGTCGCTGAACACGACGCTGAAGTACACCCACGTCACCAAGGGGCTGCTCGCTGATGCAGCCAAAATTCTTTCCCCACGTGCGGGGCAAACTGTGCGCGCTGCCGCGGCGGCGTTCCTTCCAGGCCAGAAGGACGTGCAAGAACTCCCTGACTTTAACGCGCATCTTTTGGAGGGACAGGAAGACGACATTTCTGATTATCCCTAGTCGGATATTCGATCCGGTTAGGTGATAGTCACCCCTTGTATAACGACTGACCTCTGCATAAGGGGCGGTCGTTTTTTGCCCTTACCCTACACACCTCGCAATAGTCACTCCGTCTCTAACAATATCAACGGCTTACGGGCGGCCCTCTTCCGCCGTTACCTAAAGCCGCAAAAACAGGAGAGCCCCATAAGATGGAAACAGCAATCCTCAGCGAGCAGGCCACAGTTGACCGCTTTAATGCGGCGCAGGCCAGAATTGAGAGAGACTTTGGGTATGGGCAGGGCGCTGGCGCCTTGGCAATCGCTCAGGCCTGCGTGGATCGTCTAGCGGTCTACATTCAGGAACGGATAACCGCTTTGTCGGACCTTACAGAGACGGCACCCGAGAAGTCATTCTTGCGGGTAATCCGCAACCTTCCTATTGAAACCATAGCCGTGTCAGCGCTGGACAGCGCCCTAAACTCCGTAGCCGTGGGAAATGGCTTACTGAAGACACGCTTCAGTATAGGGCGCGCCATCAATGGAGAGGCGTGGGCGGCTTGTCTACTTGATGAAAAGCCTAAGCTCGCCAAGCGCATTGACCGCGCCGTGCGGCGGCGCCACGGTTCCCTGAAGTACCGCGCCCAGGCTGCGCGCAGTATCGCTTTCCGTGCCGGATTTATGAAGGCGAAGTGGTCACCAACTCAGTTGGCGCAGGCCGGCCAAGTCCTTCTTAATTGTCTGTTGGTGGCACTCCCAGACATATTTGAAGTAGGGATGGAGGATTGGTCAGACGGCTATCTGACCATCACACCGGGCGCCCAGAATCTCGCAGAGCAGGCCGTAGAGTTTGCCCTCCGTCGCAACCCAGTATTCCTGCCCTGCACTACGCCCCCCAAGCCGTGGACTGGATGGACGGCTGGCGGATACTGGGATGAACGCACGCGCTTGCGGACCTCTGTAGTTCGCTCGTTCCACAAGGAAACCGCAGGCGTCATTCGCGCAGCAATCAGGGACGGCTCGATGCAGCCGCACCTTGACGCACTCAACGCGCTCCAGAATACGGCGTGGTCAATCAACACAAAGGTGCTCAATGTTCTCCAGTGGGCCTACGATAACAGTATTCCTGTGCCAGGGCTGCCTCCAAAGGAAGACTGCGCGCTTCCCGCAAAGCCCCGCGCCTGGGACGACATGGACGACGCTATGCGCCGACTGTGGAAATACCGTACTGGACAAGTCAAAGAACGAAACCGCAGTTACACCAGCGAGCGCGTGCTTTTCGCGTCTGATACTTGCACGGCTCAACGCCTTGCGGACGCAGGCCGCTTTTGGACCCCCCTCAACTGCGATTGGCGAGGCCGTGTATATGGCATCTGTCACTTCAATTTCCAAAGAGACGACCGCGTAAGAGCGCTCTTCCTGTTTGCCGACGGGCAACCGATTGGCGAAGAGGGCTTGAGGTGGCTGAAAATTCACGTCGCTAACTGCGGCGACTTCAACAAGATTTCAAAGCGTTCACTGGAGGAACGTGAAGTATGGACGGACGTAAATATAGCGGAGATAAACGCGTGTACGGCGGACCCGCGTGGAACCGTCAAGTGGTGGGCGTCAGCCGACAAGCCGTTCCTCTTCCTCGCTGCTATTATGGAACTGTCGGATGCTCTACGTGGGGGGCCTTCTTGGATCACACGGCTGCCTGTGTCCTTCGACGGAAGCTGCTCCGGTCTCCAACACCTAGCGGCGATGACACGGGACGCGAATACCGCGAACTTAGTGAACCTGACGCCGTCACCGCTTCCGCAGGACGTGTATCAGACGGTAGCATCAGCCGTTACGGCCCGTGTTGCCCTGGATGTGGAGAGTGGCGTCCCGAATGCGTCTGCGGCGATTGAGTTCGGAATTGACCGCAAGATGGTCAAGCGGAACGTGATGACCTACAGCTACTCTTCAAAGAAGTTCGGCATGGCGAAGCAGCTTCAAGAAGACCTCATGCGCCCCTTAGCCTTCGACGTACTCTCAGGAAAACTCGATGAACACCCTTTTGGCGCTGACGATGGACGCCCTGCGGCTAAGTATCTGGCTTGCCATATTTATGATGCTATCGAACAACTGGTGACCTTGCCAGCGCAGGCGATGGTCATGTTGCAGAAGTGCGCAAGAGCATTGGCACATGAAGGCAAGCCGCTGACATGGACGACCCCGCTTGGGCTTCCGTGGATAAACCGATACCACGCCCCCGTTCTTAAGCGCGTGGGCTTGTGGCTACGAGACACCCGCATTCGTACCGTTGTCGCTGAAGGCAGCGAGAAGGCAATCGACAAAGACAAAGCGGCGAACGGCGTGGCTCCGAACTTCGTCCACGCGCTTGACGCGGCGCACTTGTTGATGGTGACGAACGCTTGCGTTTCGGAAAACATTACACAACTCGCAACGGTTCACGATAGCTTCGGGTGTCTTGCACCACAGGCTACGCGGTTCAATCAGATCATAAGAGAGCAGTTCGTAAAGCTCTATGCAGACCACGACGTTCTTGCGGAGGTCACAGCACAGGCGAGCCATGACCTAACCGTACACAACAGGAATAGATTGCCAGAAGCGTTACAATACGGAACGCTGAACATAAGGGAGGTACTCTGTGCGCCGTTCGCCTTTGCCTAAACCCGGAACACTCCGAGAGGACGGTTACCAATACTGCGGGCAAGGAAAGCTGCGCAGCGGACGCCTGTATGAGTTGTGGCGCTCTCCAGCGTACATGGCTAAGGCGCGGTTTTGTGCGAACATGCAGAGCGCCCGCATAGCAGCTAAAGAAAAGGGACTGCCGTTTAATCTTACGGCGGCGTACTTGCAAAGTATCTTTCCTGCGGACGGTCTTTGTCCAATTTTACGTACCCCTATGGTTCGGGGTAGCAAGCATCAAGGTAACAACTCACCTTCTCTTGACCGACGCGTCCCCGAACTCGGCTACGTCATCGGCAACGTCGGCTTCGTCTCCAACCGCATCAATCAACTCAAGGGCTCCTGCACGCTTGCAGAGCTTGAGCGGCTTGTTGCCCACATCAAAGGACAATCAACATGACGCGTAACGAAGAACGTGCCCGCGCCTACTACTGGCTGTGGGGTTGCTTGCCGCTCGACATGGCGGCGATGCTGGTCGAGGACGGCTACATCCTCGAAGAGCTTTATGCGCTCTGGGACAAAGAGTTCATCTGGCCTGGAGCCCACACATGACTGACACACGCCCCATCGGCGTGCACGCCGGCGACAACAAGTTCGGCCTCCAGCGCTGTCCTATGTGTGGACGCGGACCAAGCAACGCGCTGCACACCGCAAGCAACTTCATGTTCCGTGATGGCCGGTCGAGCATTGAGTATCGGGTTTCAGCGCTTTGCCAGGATTGTCAGGACGACGTGTTCGGAAACTTTGACATAGAGAAGAGGGACGAATGAACAAGCCAAACATCATCATCCGTATGGGCGCCGCTCACTGGGATGCGCGCGTGCGCGACAGCAAGGGCAACTTCATTAACTTCAACTTCAGACGTATGGAGAAGAAAGCCCGCAGCACGTTCCACCGTGAACTGATGAACGCCTTCCGCGCTTCGCGGGTTGTTGCGTAAACTCTACACAACAGGAAACACATGCTCAAATACTTAGGCGCGCTAGGCCTCGCCGCTTTTGCGGCTGGCGCCATACTCGCTTTAATCACAATACTGAACACGCCTCCCGCCTACGGAGGCACCTACAGTGACGCCACCGTCGTCAAAGTCAGCATTGGAGAAGGGCACGGCTCTGGCGTCTACATCGGCAACAACGAAATCCTCACTGCGGCGCACGTCGCAAAGGAAGGCGTAGCAGCCGGCTTCACAGTCAAGGACCTCAACGGCAACGAAGTACACGCCGTCGTCTTGTGGTTCAACGAAGTGGCGGACGTTGGGCTGCTCAAGCTCGACGCCCCGCTGAAGAACGCAGTGCCAGTTCCGCTGGCCTGCAAAACCCCCGACGTGAAGATCGGAGATTACGTCAAGACCATTGGTTACCCTCTAGCCCTCGACCGCATTCACACCTGGGGGCGTGCAGCTAGTGAAGTGCTTGCGCGTGACGGCGCACACGGTCCTGGTCAAGTTAACTTTATCGCGGACCTGACAACCGCCCCCGGCAACAGCGGTGGCCCACTCTTTGACATTGCCGGTAACCTAGCCGGCATCACAGTGGCTTCCGTCGTGTCATTATCTGCGGGGCCGTTTGGTGTCGTGACATCATTCACTATGCTCACCTACATCATCCCCAAGTCAGTCATTTGCCGGGAGCTTGCTACAGAGCTTGCTTCAAAGCACACCGCTCCGGTTAAGGCTGAACCAACAACTGAAGGAACACTATGAGCGCGAAAGATTTGCTGCAGAAGGCCGAAGCCCTCATTGCGGAAGCTATGGGCACCGAAACCGCTGCCACTCCGACGGCTCCGGCGCCAGTGACTGCTACTGCGCCGGTTACCACTCAGCCGTCGCTCACTGAGACCAACCTTGAGGCGGCGCGGATCGCCAAGGCCTCTGAGGCAAAACAGTAAGTCCATAAGCTAACCCTATACAACAGGAAACACATGGCGAAACAAGATAGTATTCCGTTCGTTACCCCGTGGTTCAAGGCACGTTATCCGAAGATTTCGGAGCCTGACACCAAGGGCAAATACGCTGACGGCAAGTTCAAGACAGACGCCGTCCTCGAGGACACCGACTACGTTGCGGTCGAGAAGACCCTGAACGCTGCTGCCAAGCAGTTCTGGCCGGACGCTGACATTGTCACCACACCGCTCAAGACGTTCTACAAAAACGCCGAGGACAAGAAGGCGAAGAAGAACGACGAGGGGCGTGGCTTCGTGCTCAAGTCGAAGTATCGCTCTGCGGTGTTCGACAGCAAGAAGAAGGCGCTCCCAGAGGGCGTCAAGATTGGCGGTGGATCAATCATTCGCGTTGCGTCCGCAATCTTCCCCTGGTCGAAGTCCGAGAAGGTCAAGGTCAAGGGCGCTGACGGCAAGTTCACCGTCGAAGAGAGCACTGCGTACGGCGTCAGCCTGCGGCTAGGCGACGTGCAGGTTCGCAAGCTCGTTGAGTTCCAGGCGCAAGGCGATGGCTCGGCGTTTGACGAAGACGAGGGCGGCTTTGAGTACGAAGGCAACACTGAGGCTGGTGACCAGTTTGACGCCGGCTCTGCGACTGATCTGTAATGGCCGAACCGCTTCTGATCCAGGCCCGTTATCGCAACGGTCTGGAGAAGCGGGTTGGTGAGCAACTGAGCAATGCGGGTGTCTCGTTTGATTACGAGCCCCGCACTGTCTCTATCTCAGTCCCGCAACGTAAGGCGACCTATCTCCCTGACTTTTGGGCCAAGGGCAGGCCCATCATCATTGAGACCAAGGGCTACTTCTACAACGGCGCCAAGGACCGGCAGAAGCTAATCCTCGTGAAAGAGCAACACCCCGAACTCGATATTCGGATTTTGTTCTCCGACGCCAACAAGAAAATCTACAAGAACTCTCCGACCACTTACGGAAAGTGGGCGACCGACCACGGCTTCACCTGGGCGGACAAGGGCATTGTGCCTGAGAGTTGGCTGAAGGAAATGAAGGAACACAAACGATGAATGCTCCCTGGGCATGGTCTGAAGGCCCGTCAATCGTAAAAGATATGTCTCTGAAGCCGCAGGCCAAGACAATCCTTCGGCACCTACGCAAGCACGGGCATATCTCCCCAATGCAGGCAATCGTTGTGTACGGCATCGCACGTCTTGCTCCCTGCATCTTCGACATTCGCAATGTCGGCTACCAAGTGGACACGCAGATCAAGCACGACGCGCAGGGACACAAGTACGCCAAGTACACGATGGCGAAGGTGAATTGAGTGGGGCTGCTGCTAGACCCGAAAGCGTTCAACTACCTAATCATGGGCTTGTACGCCCTGAACGCTTCACGGTGGGCTGTTCAAGGTAGCTATGCAGACGTTTGCTATTGGCTCTCAGCCTTTGCAATCACGGCAACCGTTACCTGGGGGTATCAGCATTGAGTTCCTACCTCACCGGCTTAGTTGGCCTGATCTATTGCGCCGTGGCGGCGACTGAATGGATTGCCGGCCGTCACGGCTTCTCACTCATGTTCGTTGGCTACGCGTTAGCGAACGTCGGCGTTATCTGGAGCATGAATGTCTGATGAAGCGCACGTTACCCGCAAAGGCCCGTGCCCGAAGTGTGGATCACACGACGCCAACGCCTTCTACAGCGACGGCGGTGAGCACTGCTTCAGCATGGGCTGTAGCCACCACGTCCACGGAGGAAGCGCTATGGAAATGGTCTCAAAACGAGAGCCCGACGTACAGGACTGGACGCCACTGGACGTGGACGTTCGCGCCGTACCTGGACGTGGACTGACCAAGGAAACTTGTGAAGCCTGGGGCTACGGCTGGACCGAAGTTGACGGCGCCCAGTGTCACGTAGCGTCCTACCGCGACGAGAAGGGAAAGCTAGTTGCACAGAAGATACGCGCCAAGGGCAAGCAGTTCTCCATCGTTGGCAACGGCAAGAACATGCCGCTGTACGGACAGTGGAAGTTCAACGCCGGCAAACACCTCGTCATCACTGAGGGCGAGCTTGACGCACTGTCAGTCTCGCAGGCGATGGACAACAAGTGGGCTGTGGTCTCGCTCCCGAACGGCGCTCAATCGGCAGAGAAGGCCATAACGAACGCGTACGAGTGGCTCGACAAGTTCGACCGCATCGTTCTCATGTTCGACATGGACGCGCCGGGACAGGAGGCGGCCGAGAAGGTCGCTGCGCTGCTCCCGGTCGGCAAAGCAGCGATTGCGGTGCTCACGGAGAAGGACGCAAACGCGGTCCTGATGGAGCATGGCCCTGCGCCGATTATCCGTTCGTTCTGGAACGCACCGACATGGAGGCCAGATGGCATCAAGCACGCGAAAGACATTCGAGAAGCCTTCCTCAATCCGCCGGAAGTCAGGGGCATCCCGTACCCGTGGCACGAATGGAACGAAGTTCTCGGCCAAATGCGCTTGGGAGCACTTGTTACGCTCACTGCCGGAACCGGAATTGGAAAATCTACTCTCCTGCGAGAGTTGCTCTATCACGCACTGATCACGCACGGTCAAGCCGTTGGCGCACTGTTTCTAGAAGAGAGCAACGTCGAGACGATGGAAGCCCTCGTCGGCATAGCGCTAGACAAGAACATTCTGATGGACCGTTCGCTGGCGTCAAAGGAAGACACTGCAGCGGCCTACGAGTTGCTCACTGAGAAGCCTTTGTATCTCTACGACCACTTCGGCTCAAACGAGGTGGACAACGTCTGCGAAAAGATACGCTACCTCGCCAAGGTCTGCGGCGTGCATTGGATATTTCTCGACCATATCTCCATCCTCGTCTCGGGGCTGGAGGGTGACGAGCGGCGAACGCTAGACATGGCGATGACGAAGCTGAACTCGCTGGCGAACGAACTCAACATCGGCCTGTTCTGCGTAGTGCATCTTAAGCGCCCTAGTGGTGACTTGGGGCACGAAGACGGCGCTGAAGTTCACCTGGGGCAACTCAGGGGCTCGCACAGCATCGCGCAGCTATCTCACGCGGTCATCGCTCTCAACAAGTCAAAGGATGATCCGCACGGCATGAACGTGGTGCCTGTGTGCATCAAGAACAGGAGAAATGGCGGGCGCAAGGGACCTATGGGGACACTGACGTACTCAAGGGACACTGGGCGGCTTTCGGACTGCGTGTTCTAAATGAAAGGAACCAACTGATGATTTGGGTACTGCTACTCTTTCCGTTTGTTGTGTTAGGCGTCTTGGGGCTTGTGCTAGTAGGCGCGCGCATCGCTTTTGGTAAGTGGTGAAGCGCCTCCTATTCGACCTCGAAGGCAACGGCCTTCTTCCCGAACTAACCAAACTCCACTGCATCGCCGTCACTGACGTTGACACAGGTCAGCCCGTGGGTTCCTGGGGGCCTAATGAAATCCCCCAGGCCCTAGAGACGATGGCGACGGCTGACAAGCTGATCGCCCACTACGGTCTTGGCTACGACTTTCCGGCGCTTGAGAAGCTCTATGACTTCCGGGTCCCCATTGAGAAACAGGTGGACACGGTTGTCATCAGCCGGCTCAAGCACCCGAACATCAAAGAGACCGATGGCAAGTGGAACGGCGTACGCATCGCTCGCGGCCAAGCGCCGATGGGTGCTGACTTTGGGAAGCACACGATTGCCGCTTGGGGCCTCCGACTTGGAGTACCGAAGCTTCACACCGACATTGAGGACTGGTCCGAATGGACGAAGGAAATGCAGGAGAGGTGCATTGGCGACGTTGCTACTGCGCTGAAGCTGTGGAAGTACCTGGACCCGGACAAATACAGTCAATCTGCTATCGAGCTAGAGCATCGTGTTGCTCGCCTGTGCCTGAAGATCACTGCATTCGGGTGGCCTTTCCATGCAGAGAAGGCCCACACGCTTCACACGACCTTGATTGACGAGAAGTTCAAGGTTGAGAAGGAACTGAAGCTTCAGTTTGGAAGCTGGTGGAAGAACCTAGGCGAGTGGACACCCAAGCGGCCCGACAAGAAGCGCGGGTACTGGGGGGAGACGACTGAAGTTGACGCCGTCATCAACGAAGAGATTGACGGCAAACTGACCACCCGCGTCGTCAAGCAGAAGGTCTTCAAGGGCTACCCCTGTACGAAGATTGAACGCATTGACTTCAACCCAGGCAGCCGTGACCACATTGAACTATGCCTGAAGCGGCTAGGCTGGAAGCCGAAAGAGCACACGCCAACTGGCAAAGCGCAGCTTGACGAAGAAATCATTGATGGCGTCGTTGCACAATTCCCACAGGCTATCGGGCTCTCCCGTTACCTGATGCTAGACAAGCGTCTCGGGATGCTGGCTGACGGCAAGGGTGCGTGGCTGAAGACCGTCAAAGACGACGGCAAGATGCACAACGACTACAATCCGATGGGCGCCATTACGTCGCGCGCTTCTCATTTCAATCCCAACATCGCTCAAGTGCCGGCTGCCTCTTCTGAGTACGGCCACGAATGCCGAGAACTGTTCTACGTCCCTCTGGGATGGGAAATGGTCGGCGGTGACATGAGTGGGCTGGAAGGTCGCTGCTTTGCGCACTATCTGGCGAAGCATGACGGCGGCGCCTACGGGGAGCAAGTCCTATCCGGTGACCCACATTGGGCCGTCGTCAAGGGCGTGGGCTTCCTCGACTGCGAACGCGACAAGGACAACCAGCTTCACACCGTAATCCGTGAAGCCGGCGCCAAGCGTCTATTCTACGCCATGCTCTACGGGGCTGGCGACGAGAAAGCCGGCCGCATCATCCTCGACGCCTGCAGGCTTGCCCGCAAGACCAACCCCGAGTGGGGCTTCGTCTACGAGCACTTCTTTGGCAAGGATGAAAGCCCTGGCCCTAAGCTCCTGAAGACCGTGGGGCCAAACGCCAAACGCGGCGTCGTCCAGGGGATCAAGGGCTTCGACAGACTGAAGGGTGACCTTCAGACCCTCGTAGCAATCGGATGGCTACCCGGCCTCGACAAGCGCCGCATCCCCATTCGTTCTGAACACGCCGCACTCAACACTCTGCTGCAAAGCGCCGGAGCAATCCTGTGCAAGCAGTGGATTTGCGACGCATACGACGCACTCATTGCAGATGGTCTGAAATGGGGTTGGGATGGAGATTTCGGATTTCTTGGATGGATACACGATGAATTACAGATTGCCTGCAGAAACGGATTGGGAGACAGAATTGGCGCAACACTTACCACAGCAGCGAGGAACGCAGGTGAACAGTTTAAGTTCCGCATTGCCCTCGACAGCGAGTACAAAATCGGGCGGACGTGGGCGGACACTCACTGACAACCCAGGGCTCGAACAGCAGCTAATCGCGCTTCTCGACTTCGCGTGGCAAGAGGGCTTCACAGTCCAGAGCCGCTACGCGCGAGCAGAGCATCCCGAACTGGTTGCTATGGCCGCAAGCCTCCAACTTATCACCACGCGGGTCAACAGGGACGTGTTCTCACGGACTTGGCAGATCACCGCAAAGGGCCACAGGTGGCTCAATGAAGCAAAGGAACTAGGATGAACACGGCTGAACTGAATATCACTGCGCTGGTGACGGCCGCTTCGGCGCTGCTAGGCACTGAGAAGGCGAACGTGCTGAGTGAGCTTTACACGCTACTCGATAACGCTGAGAAGATTGGGTTTGCTGACGGCGAGAAGAGCGTCGAGCGTGCCGCGCAGCGCGGGTATGAAGCTGCGTATAGTGACCGTCTGACTGACACACGGCACGAGGGCTACAAGAATGGCTACGCCGACGGCATGGAGAACTGTAGCGCGGAAAGTTACGACATTGGCTACGACGACGGCTTTGCTGACGGCGTAGCAGACGCTGAGACATACGGCAAGGATATGTACGACGCCGGCTACGAACAGCGTGGCGACGATATGGGTGAGTGCCCGATTGTTGACCAAGAGTGGGACGTTGACGGAGAAGGCTACCTGCGCCGCGCTGTCACCGCAATGATGGACTAATGGCCCGCTCGATACTCCTTATCGACGGGGATCAATACCTGTGGCGTGCCTGCGCGGCAACTGAACGTGACGTAAAGTGGGACGACGAAAACCACGTCTTGGCCTCTAACGAGGTTGAGGCGTGGGACACTGTTGCGGGGTCTCTGAAACTTATCAGTGACCACTTCAACAACAAGGACCTCGTTGTCACGCTGAGCGACTACAGCAAGCCGTGCTTTCGCTACTCGATTGACCCCACATACAAGGGCAACCGCAAAGAGACCCGCAAGCCTCTTTGTTTCTGGGACGTGCGCAAGCGTCTCGAAACCGAACACCAGTGCGTCATGTTCCCAGGCCTCGAAGCCGACGACGTGATGGGCATTCTGGCGACCAAGCCGGGACCGGACGACAAGATCATTGTCTCGCGTGACAAGGACATGAAGACCATTCCAGGGAAGCTCTGGAACGGTTTGGACTTCAGCTTCATCACTGAGGCCGAGGCAGACTACTACCACCTGTATCAGACACTCATTGGCGACGTTGCTGACGGCTACAAAGGCTGTCCAGGCATTGGGCCGAAGAAGGCTGAAGTGCTTCTTGGTGCCGTTGATACAAACACCGTTCTGAAAGGTGCGGAAGGAAACGAGCTTATCCGTCTGCGGTACTGGGCGATAATAGTGGCGACATACATTAAAGCCGGTCTCACCGAAGACGACGCGTTACGCCAAGCACGCCTCGCTCGCATACTGCGCTGGAGTGACTGGTGCTCCAAAACAAAAACGCCGATCCTATGGACGCCGTGAGTAGAAGGACGCTCTACTTTACGTGGGCGAACATGCACAAGCGGTGCCGAACGTCTGCTCATTACATCAGAAAGGGGATCACCGTTTGCCCTGAATGGGGCAGCTTTGAAAAGTTCGTAGAGGACATGGGGCCTAAACCGGCAGGACTGACACTTGACAGAGAAGAAAATACCAAAGGGTACAACGCAAAGAACTGCCGATGGACGGACTTGATAACACAAGCCAACAACACTGAGCGAAACGTGTTCATCACGTATGGTGAAGAAACCAAAACTCTAGCGCAATGGGGCCGCGCACGCGGGCTTACATACAATACTGTGGCACACCGCTTAAAGCGCGGTTGGTCAGTAGAAAGGCTGTTGAATACTCCGCCAATGAAAAACCAATATGAGGCCGTTTAATGGACGCCTACTACTGCCTAGAGGACAGAGGCACGTCCTGTCTGCCACGGGAATGCAAAGATGTACGGTGTGACGAGTGCCCGAATAGGGACAAGATAATCCCCAAGAAGCCGGCTGCGGAAGACGCAGGGTTCTTTGAGAGCATACGCGGTATTCTGCACACTGAAGCCCGCAGCCGTGGTGACCAAGTCGGCCACCCTTCGCACTACGCGCGCTGGAAGATGGAGCCAATCGAGTTCATCGCCATCAACGATCTGCCGTGGTGGCTGGCGAACGTCATCAAGTACACAATGCGCTTTGACGCCAAAGACGGTTTACAGGACTTGTATAAGGCCCGCAGCTATCTCGACATGAAGATACGGACACTGGAAGGACACCCGAGGTTCTGGGAGAAGCCAGTGGCTGAAGAAAGGAAACTGAATGTATCTTGAAGGTGCTGACGCAGATGACGTTGTAACTCAAACAACTTATTCCAGAAAAGGTTGGATAGGCGTTGATCTGGACGGCACGTTGGCTCATTACCACACATGGGGAAACCTTCTCGCATTTGGTGACCCCGTGATCCCGATGGTCGAGCGCGTGAAGCAATGGCTCCGTGAAGGCCACGAAGTCCGCATTATGACCGCCCGCGCGGCGCCGCCGTACTACCCGGCGACGTTGACGTTCACGGACGTGGAGAAGGCAATTCAAGATTGGACTGAGGAACACATTGGGCAGCGTTTGCCAGTGACATGCTCCAAGGACCTCAACATGATCGAGTTATGGGATGACCGCTGCGTACAGGTGGAGCCCAATACGGGTGAGCCGACGACGTACTGGGTCAGTCGCGTCTGACCACGATTGCTTACCGAGACGGGGTCTTGGCAAGCGACAGCAGACTTACACTGGGCGAAGAGATTTGTACCAACAAGTGTAAGAAGATTTGGCGACTATCTGACGGGGGGCTCTTCGGGGCCTCTGGCAACAACGAGAGCGGCTTGATTGTTCTCAAGGCGCTCCAGAAAGACATGCCTCTCCCCAAGCTGGAAGGCGAAATGTACGCCGTCCACATTCGCCCGAACGGACGCATCTATGTGTCTGAGGGCCGGCTGTGGGACCATTGGCCTGAGAAGTTCATTGCCTTTGGGAGCGGTGGCGCCGCTGCACGCGCTGCGCTGTTAAGCGGCGCAGACGCCGTGATGGCTGTGAAGGCCGGCATAGCGCTGGACGTTTACAGCGGGGGGCGTGTGCAGAAGCTGGAACTGAAAAGGAAACGCAAATGAGCATTAACCAACCGGGAGTGGTTGATCTGGCCGTATTCGAGCGCACGAATGAGCAGAAGATACTGGCGTGCCTGGAGCGTAGCGAGAAGCTGCTGGAGAAGCTGGCGGCCGCGCTTCCGGCGCGCAACTACGCAGGCAAGAAGTGAGAACGCTAGCCACATGTGAAGCAAAGAGCATCCTGAGGGTCCATACGTCCCTGGTGTATCAATGGGCCAATGCGAACCCTGAGGCAACCGTAGTGGACCCAAAGGTCCGTGGGGCGCTCTTGGACATGCTCTCACGAATGTTTGAGCTTGTGGAAGAACTCCCTGTGGGGAAGCCGAAGACAAATTGAAAAAAACCGATGCGCTCTGGAGAACCCAGGGTCGCATCGGTTTTTTTGGAGTTATACGCAGACGCGTATATTCGTGTTTTATACGCAGACGCGTATAACTTTGTTACAGCTTTGCGTCTACAGCCGCGTGAATGACAAGCTGTGCCGCTTCATCTGCAGCAGTCGCTACTAGTTCTTTAGCTTCAACTTTGTCAGCCCGAAGCTTTTCTAACGCCGTGATTTGGGCGATGACACACTTCTCTTCGGCTCTAAGCCTCGCCAGTTTCTTCTCACGCCGTCTCTGTATAAAGCGCACTCTCCAGTTCTGCACTGTCCGCGTTTCATACACTGAGAGCGCCCAGTAAATAGCGCCCAGGAACGCCGCGATACCTGCAGCAAGAGGTGGGAGCCACCCAAAGTACGCTGCGGCGACACTGCCTATAGCAGCGGAATGCCCTAACGGGGACAGTTCATCGGGTAACATTATTTACCCCTCTTAGGGCGCCATTTCGGGTCGTAGGGGCACAAAGCTACGCCGGCTGCATTGTTGCCGACGCTCTGCTCTATGGTTCCTGGGGTGTCCTTGTGGGACCAGCGCACAGGATTGAAGCTCTCACAGGCGACGTTAGTCCCTTGAGAACCTGTCCGGGTCGTGGCGCAGGCTCCAAGCGTGAGGCTTAGGGCCAACAAGGATAGGGTGAGAATTGAACTTCTTGTCAGCCGCCAAACGTGCGGCGTTAGCTTTATCGACCGCATTGGCGGCTTCCTTTTCAAGTTTTGCAGTGTATGCGCGGTGGTCATTGTAAGCACCCGCAGCGTAAATTCCGCCCACTAACGAGAGCGCCAGTGCGGCAACGCCGACGACACGCCCGATGGGGCTCAATAAAAATGAGAGAACTGCTAGCATTTCGTTAATCGTCTCTGTTGCACCAGTCGCGTTCATAGCGACGGCGGTTGATTAAGCCTTGGAGCACCTTGCCGTTGGCTCTTGTGTAGTTCATAAGCCCGTCGCAGGCTTCACGGACCCGATGGGCGTTGAGATTGTGGGCCACGGATGACTTGCACAGAGCGCCGCCGCCGACGTTGTATGTGAAGCTGATAATTGCTGCGCGCCTATGCGGGGGCATGGGGACGTGGACGCAGCGGTCTACTTGAGCCTCGTACTTGGGGAGGTCCTTGAGCAGCCGCGCCTTGCACTCTTCGGGGGAGAACCGCTGACCTATGCGTAGGTCTGGGTCGTCGTAGTTGGTTTGGCCTATGCAGGCCGTAATGACACCCGGAGGGTCTATGCGCTGATGCTTGGCTGTTAGGTCCATGCCTTCCCAGTTTACGAGAGCAATCACGGCTAGCGCAGCGGCGCCGAGTGCGCCCTTTTTCGTATTGGCAGCCATGTCAGTCCTTGGATTGTTTTGTGACGCGAGCAATCAAGATGGCGACGCTCATGCCTATGCAGAGCAGCGCAAACTGGACTGGGGGGACGTAGTCTTGGAACGCAGGCAACGCGACGTAGAGCCCAGAAAACGCAGCCCAGAAGAGTTGAAGACGGACGCTCCAGAGCAGGTGTAGACGCGCGTGGTCGTCTATGAGGCGGGAGAGGACCCAGGATTTCATGGCGGTTCTGCTGAGTTGGAGGGGGTCCCAGGGTGCCTGTGGAGTGTGATTAACGCACCCACGGGCTTCCCTGAGGCTCGATAGTTGTAGGTTGTGTAGGATTACGGCAACGAAGCCCCAACGGTCGCCAGGACGGACGTAATCGAACTGTCGATCTGCCCGGTTTGATTAGGAGGCGCATTAAGGCTCAACGTACCGTTACAGGCGTTGACGCGGGAAATTTCAGTTAATATCGAAGACGCTGAAATAACCGTGTAGTTTGCGTCATGGAAGCACGGCCCGCACCCACTAACGCCACCCTGATTTTTGGCTGCAATCGCCAGAAATTCTTCTGCGTACTGTGAGTTGCCAGACTGGATAGCATCAGACGATGTAGCATAAGCGCCTTCGGTGACTACGCTGAAGATTTCAAATTCTGCAACGTCTTGACTGGCGTAACTATGCGTGTGGTCGTCAACTATACAAAGACAAGTTGGCTGTATGCTCTGAACGAAGGCTCGCATGTCCCCCGCGCTTGACCAAGGACCATAAGTTCCGTACCCGGCGCTTCCGGTGTACGAGGGTGTCCCAAAACCCCAGTTGTTTGTGTCAAACCAAAATACGCCAATCGGGCCGTACTTCGTGAGCAGTTCTATAATTATGGCTTGGTTGTAGGCGCGATAGGCTGCCTGCGTGAACGTCCCACCGCTGATGTTGTGCTCAAAATTAAGGTCAGCGGTGGATATATAGAAACCTGGGATTATTCCAAGTGCCCTACACCAATTAACAAACTCCGCAACAATGTCAGGACTTCCATTGGCCGCGTACCAAGTACTCGAAGCAATCCCAAACGTAGTGTTTGACGAGGGGTAAGGCAGAAACCCCATTGCGTGCTTTATCGTCAAAATCGCGTATTTCATTTTCGCGGTTTTGTAGGTGCTAATCCACTGGCCGACGTTCAGGCTTGTTGGATTAAAGACATTTGGGCTCGTGGTGGGGTCGTATGCAGAGTAACCGTTCCCCGTAAAGGTGTTGATACCAAAATGGATGAACCCGCCAAACTTTTTGCTGACGTAATCAGCCGCCCCGCTGAATATCAACGGGGGATGACCAACAGAAAGAAGTCCTGCTGGCATCACACGTTCCAATAAGCATGTTGGTCAGCGTAATAGGCTGCAAGATACGAACCGAGATTAACGCCTGATGCTCCAAGGCCAACTTCTGCAATAGCGCCTTTCCAAAAGTTTGACCCTAAAATTTGTCCAATACTCCATTTACCAGTGCCGGTGCCCAAAGAGCCGATCGTCCCACCTGTTTGAACGTTGTCAATCTGGACAAGCTGAAGTCCAGACCCTGTTGTATCGTAATTGATTATCAATGAATGTGCGACACCATCGGTCGCTGCTGCGGATACTGCGGCGCCACCATAACCGAACATAGTGTTAGAATGTGTTCCGCCAGAGTTCGCTCCTATCTGGAGCAAGGTGCCATCGTCTGCGAATACGTCCTGTTGGGCGCCATTGTTGGTACTTTTTGCAACCGCTAAAGCCCCAAAAGGGTCAGAAATCGTACTACCAGAAGAATTAGAAAGGCACTGTGAAGTGCCATTAAAAATCATCACCGGCTTAGAGTTAATGCCGGTCATGTTTATCGTCGGCATATTTGCTACAGTGCCTTGGGTCAAATGTTTTGTGCTAACTTGATCGTAAATCTTGGCGACTGACGCAGTTCCGTGTGCGGTGATCCAAGATGAAAGCGTTGAGCTATCTAACGCACCAGTGGTCAACACGTTGATGGTAGCCGCGTTTGCGCCGCCACTGTCAACAATGTCTATAGCCGCAGCTGTTCTTAATGCATAAGCGTTACTGTACGCGCGAAGCGCCCAAAAGTTACCCAAAGCATGAACGTCGCCGGGGCCTGAGTAGCTGCTTCCGCCCCCACCTGCTGCGCCGAAGATGGCGGGGCTCTGAAACCTTCTCAGACGAATACTCATGTGAAGTTACCTACGCCAATAACGGAAACGCCCGTGCCAGTTGTGACTTTCCAGCCACCTACGCCACCAGAGCTAACGGCGCCCACCGGAACATAGAACGGAGCGAGGGTCGGAAGTGCGGTCGTGCCGCCACCAGCAAATATGGTTATGGCAGAGCCAGAACCGTCTGTGATCGAAACGACGCCAGCGGCGGCTGTCGCGGGGATAATCAGAACGCCGTCGAGATAGTCTCCCGAGGCTCCGGTAGCGCCAAACAGTGTAGCAGACGCGCTAGCCGCAACAGACTTGTACGTCATCGAGGCTGAAACAACCGGAGCCGAATTATTAGGGGTCGCACGACCGTTCGCGTTAACGCCTGCCGCTATATTAGTGTCAATCTTGCCGCCTGTTGAAGTGAGTAGATTGCCAGCGCCGTCCGCAAGACGAACAACGCCGATGACCTTCGTGGTCTCGGCGGCAAGGGTGGCAGCAGCTTGCACGGCGAACGTGCCGGCGTTGGTGACTGCGTGAGACGCTACAGTGAGCGTGCCCGCAAGCAGCTTAACGATACCGCGCAGGTACTGTTGAAACGTGCCCGCCGCGTCAGTGATGACGGCAGCACCTGTGGTGATACCGTGAGTGGCGTTTGCACCGTCAAGGAGCGTCTGGCCGAGGGTAGTGACATTGCCGGTCCCGCTGTCGGGGAGACCGTTAGTTAAATGGACAACTGGGTCCGACATTTGTTAAAATCCTAAAAAGAAGTAGGTTAATGTGTGGGGTGAGCCACCGCCTATGCCGATTGCTACTTGGATTTTTCCAAATTCAGCAAGCAACACAAGGTCTGTTAGTTGTTCAAACCCAAGCGGAGCGTAAGGTGCTGAGGTGTTCAAAGCGGTTTGTATCTTCAGAAATTCAGCCAGCAGAACTAAGTCTTGAATAGTCTCAAAGTCCGTTGGCGTGTACGGCGTTGAATTGTTTATGGCCGTAGCGATGTTCTGAAATTCAGTAAGAAGAACTTCGTCCGTTATGTGTTCAAAATCTGTGGTGGTGTAGGCCATTGAATTTTTAGAACCCTAAATAATAGAAGTAGCTGATAGGGGCAGCGGCCGCCGCCACAGTTATAGTGAAAGCCGGGCCGCAATTTACCGTATTGCCTACGTTGTCATGCAGCACAATTTGAATACCGGGATAGCTCCCGCCGCTGCTGTCAGTGCTGTCCGTGCCTAGGATGATGCCTGTGCCGGAACTCATAGTCATGCCGTGTGGTAGTGATCCTGTTACGGTGTAACTGTACGGCGACGTTCCTCCAGACGGTGACGGCGTTGCGCCTGTGTAGGCGGTGTTGTAGATCGCGTTTACGACGGGCGTATAGCTGCAAGCTAAGTCTGACGTAATCGGCCCGAGGCCGTTTGACGTAGCGCTGGCAGAGCCGGCTGAGTTTATTGCCGTGACTACGCAGGTAACCGTGGCGCCCACATCACCTGAGACAAGCGTGTAAGTGTTCGCGGTTGCGCCGGCGATGACAGAGCCGCTGTCCTTCCACTGATACGTGAAGCTCGTGGGCGTGTTGGCCCATGCCCCATTCGTCGTACTAAGGGCGTTGCCAACCACAACAGCCCCAGAGACTACTGGGGGAGTGCTGTTAGTAGGCGCCACAACGATAACGGCGCCACTAGTAATGGCTGCCGTAGCCGCGCTCGCAGCGCTCGCTGAGCCCTTAAGGTTAGTACCCGTGACCACGCAATCGAGCGTGTACCCTACGTCGCCGGAAACTGGCACGTAGGTAGACGCTGTGGCCCCACCGATGTTGCTGCCAGATTGCTGCCATTGATAGGTGAACGTCGGGTAGTACGTCCACGTACCGGGCGCGCACGTCAGCGTCTGCCCGACTTGTGCAGCGCCCGTGATAGTCGGGAGCGCTGTGTTAGCAGGAAGAACCGGAATGTCCCCGTCTGCCATAGGCAGAGCGTATGGGTAATTGGTGCTATTACCGAAGAAGAATGAAATTATGGAGGCCATTTAGTAGCACTCCCATTCCCGGTAATCACCGTAACCGTCTTCATCAGGAAACAGGAGACACGGCTGCATCACAGCGGTGTCAAGTTCGCCTTCGTCAGCCAGCATCTGAATGTCTGACAGGATTTGCTGATAGCGACCCTCGAACGTGGTCACGCGTTTGTCTGTGAACCATTCAGCCGCGCTTGTGAGCGCTGCGTACACAATGAGGTCCCAGGCAATCGTGGAGAGGGTGTTTGTGTCAGACCCGTTCACAAGCGGAGTGGCCTGCGCGTAGTAGTCGATGCGTATCTCGTCTCCAATGGCAGGCATAGGCCCGAGGACCCACACGACACCCTGCCGACAGAAGTTCTCTGGGCAATCAATGTAGAGAGCCAAGCGCATAGCCTTCGTAATGCTGCAGGGGAGGATGCTGCGGAGGCTTTCGATTGGAATGATCTGAATGAGTTCTAAGAGGTCGTTGGGGATCAACAGTCCGCCATTCGTGGCGTAGGTGCTGTCAATCGTCACCAACGCTGACTTCTCCAGCGCAGGGACGCGGAGTTCGCGCTGCACGCGCATGAGCGCTTGGTCAATGAAATCACTGACTAGCGCTGTGTTGGCGGTCAGGTCGCGCCGGTTCATTAGCCCGGTGAATTTCGCCTTGAGTTGGTCTAAAGTCATCGGGCTTTCCTGTTAAACTCGTTTGTTCGTGACGACGAAAGCGTCTAGGCCTTCAGCCTTAAGCTTCTTGACCGTCGTGCGAATGTCTTCTTTGGTGCAGTCGTAGTTATCCCGTTCCATCCACAGTTCATGGACAGAGACAGGAACAGCGGCAACGTGCATGAAGTTTCTTTCGCGCTGGTCAGCGCTGTCGGCCTTAATACCCCGCAGTTGGGAAAGGAAATCATCAGAAATATCCTGGCGCTTCTCAATAATCAGGCCGTCAGTTCGGTCTTCGTGAAATACAGCGTCAACGTCAGAAACGTACGGTTGCGGTTTCATGGTTCTCTTTGAAATGTGAACCCCGCGAGAGCCTTTTTAGGGGCCTTCGCGGGGCTCTGAAGTCTGAACACGTATACGAAGTAACGCGCAAGGCGAAACCTATACGCAGTGACGAGTTCAGCAGTATTAGAAGCCGGACGACACTGCTTCAATGATCTGGGCGCTCGCCTTAGCGTTCTTGTGCTTAAGCGAGAACTCACCAATAATCATCTGCTTCAGACTGTCACCAGTCTTCGCCAGCGTCTCACGGAACCACGGACGCAGGGTCACCTTCGACCACATAGACGGATCGTAGATGAGGGTTTCAGCCGCCTTGAGGAAGCGGTTCAACTGAACCTTCTGCTCACCGAACGGCGAGACATAAAGGTTGACCACGTTGGTGACCGTCTTGTCGGTGACGCCGAAGAAGCGCGTACGACCTGACGCAGCCGCGAAAGCAGCCACAACGAGGGAGTTAGCCGGCGTGACCTGGATCACGGTCGGGTCGGCGCCCGCAGTGTAAACGTACTGTAGAGCAGTCAACAGGTTCGCTTCTGTCGGAGCCGTCGAAGTGCCGCCAGTGTAAATGTTGTTTCCAGTATCCACCTGGGTCTGGAAGCCCGCCAACTGGCGAGCAGTTGCGTCGGCGCCAGACACTTTGGCCTGGGCAGTACCAACAAACGCGTTCTCAAGGTCACGCTTCAACTGTGCCGAAGACTTGGCAAGCTGATAAGCACTTTCACGAGCGCGGCCGTACGTCGAGGTAGCGTCGAGAGTGCCGGAAACCTTGACGGTCTCGGCAAAGATTTGCGTGGTGTTGGAGCGCATGACAGTCGGATTGACCGTAACGTCAGCGCCGTCGGCGCCTTCGAGCACGGGAGCCGCTGCGACCGCACGCAAGCTGTCTTCTTGCCACTGAAACACAGTCTGAGTGACCTTCTCGTTGCCAATCGCTGACTGGAACGGGGTCTTGGTCGGAGAGATATTCGAGATAATATCCGAAATATCTTCCCTGATACCTACGGTTTCGTAGGTCTGAAAGAGAGCCATTGTAGCCTTATGCCTTTTGTTCTGAAGTTGTTTTGGGTTTACTCGCCCACGTCGTCGTTGTCTTTCCAACGAGCCATGAACGCATCTGCTGCGCTGTCGGTGCTTCCGGTTTCCTTAAGGTTCTTCAAAGCCTTCTTGACCTTGTCAGAACTCTGGGTGACCTTAGCAGCGTCAGGTGACGTGGTGGTCTTAACGACCTTCGTCGGGGTCTTGTTCACCTTTGTGGTGACAACCTTCGACTGCCCACGCGTAAACAGCATAGCGTTGTAGAGCATCTTGATGGCGACAGGATCAACGAGTTGGTTGACAATGCGCGCGTCAAGACCTTGTGACACCGCGAAGCCGCGAATGTCATTGTAAAGAGCCTCAGTCCATCCCTCAATCCCACCCTTCTCGGCGGGGCCTGAAAGTGTCTTGAGAGCTTCTTTAGCTTGCGTAGCGAGCGTTTCGTTCTGCTTGGTCTGCGCAGCCTGCATGTGGCTGTTCAGATTTTGTTCAAGGAACTGCACGTCCTCATACGCCGACGCTGCGGCGTTACGGAGATTGGTATAGTCCTCTGCAGAAAGTTCTTTGGCAGCAAGCAGGAAGTCAACCTTGCTGAAGGGCTCAAAGCGGGCCTTAGCACGATCTAGAAGCGCACCTGTGGCCGCTACGTTCTTCTGCAATTCAGCGTCAGCAGCAGTGCGCTGCGTGGACGCTTCCATTGACTTCTGCGTCAAAGCCTTCTCTTGGCCGAAAAGGCGCTCAAGGTCCTTTACAGGAACCTCATGCACTTCGTCACCTACCTTCACCTTCACGTAAGCGCCTTCGTCGGCGTACTTGCGTGCGGCTAGAGCGGCGGCTTTCTCGGCCGCTGTTCCCTCAGTCTCGGCGTCGGCTGCTGGCTCTTCAGCGGCGGCTTCGTCCGTTTCCTTGGTCTCAGTGTCAGCTTTGTCTTCACCAGCGTTTGCCGGCGTCTTTTTGGCGTCTTCAGTATCCGATGGCGTTTCGGCGTCGGAGGGCATAAGGCGCTTTAGAAATTCAGTCTCACCCGTACTTTCAGTATGGGGAGCGTCGGAAATTTGTTCAGCGGCGTCTACGTGGATGGCCGTCATAATCAGTCTATTTCATCCTGTATTGGCGCGTCGTATTCGGATGGCGCCGGTTTATTTTTGGCAACGATGTGCGCTGCCTCTTCGACTATCGCGTTCATGTTCCCGAGGAAGTCCCGAAACCCCGAGAGAGAAGCGTAAATTCCTTCACGCTTCTTGCTCTCGTGGGCGTCGGTTCCTAGGAAATGAGTGACGGTCTGCAATTCGAATTGTCTAATGAGAGTGTTGAAATGAGGGTGTTCACGCAAAGAGACGCAGTAGTCCCCAAGCGAGATAATTTCGTCGTCAGTCATCTAGTATAGGGACCCCATCTGTGTTGGATCACTTGATGCTGGTGAAGAACCACCACCACCAAAACCCGAGAGAAGGTTCTTGATGAACGGCAGAATGTTGCCGGCCGGATTGCTTTGCTGCATGGCGGGCGTCTGCGGGGCGCCAATAGACGCGCCGTTACCACTCATTAGCTTCTGCAGAGCAGACCCAATGTTGGCGCCGTTAGGTATCCCACCAGCAGCGCCGGGGGCAACTGGTTGCCCAAAGTTCTGGGAGCCTGGGCCGTTGTAGAGATTAGGCGGCGGCGCAGTGGGGCCTGGAGCAGGTGGCGCGAGGCTCAAGGGAACCCCCGGTGCCTGCGGAGCCGGCGTGGCTGGACGCGGTGTTGGTAGCGGAACGCCAGCGGCTGCTGGCGCTGCGGCGGGTGCAGACATTGCCGTCTGCAGAGGCGACTGCGGAGGCGCGTTGCCAGCGGGCGCCATTCCCTGTGGCGCGGCTTGCTGCAGGAGCGATTGCCCCTTTGCAGCGGGGTTAGGGACCCACTGACCCGTTGCGGGGTCCTTGATGTACGGAGGGACTTCGCCAGCGTTGGCAGGTGTCGGTTGTAACACTTGCGCGGCGGTGAGGCCGGCAGTGAAGGGACCACCGAGTAGTGAACCGCCCGCTGACGCGCCATAGCGCGCGAGTAACCCAGGTATCTTGGATGCCGCTAAGCGCCCCCCGGCGATAAGACCGGGGAGCCCGACTGTATCACCAAGCATTGCCATGTAACCGGGAGGCGGCGTAGCGCCGTTTACGTCAGACATTATGTCTCCTTAGGCGCTTACGCTGCCGGTTTCAGTGGTGATGGGTGTCTTCTCAAGCATCGTGACTTCACGCTGCTCAACGTCGATCTTGTTCGCAATGTCATGGTCCTTGCGGTCCTCTGTGCGAATGGCAACTTGTACCTTCATGTGCGCTAGAAGCTGTGCAAGCTGCTCTTTGATCTGATCCATTTGAGCAGACGTTTGCTGCTTGGCCTGCGCGGTCTGCGCCATTAGCATTGCAGCGTTTGCTTCAGTCGTCTTCGCCTGAGTTTCCGCCAGCTTGATTGGGTCTTGAGGTGGGGGCGTTGTCGGTGGCGGTGAAATGTACTCACCGTAGTTTTGGAAACCACCGGAGCGCATGGCGTCCGTCACGAGCTTGTAACGGTTCTGCGGCTGGAACATTGGGGCAAGCGCGGGGTCGGCGGCAAGCTCTTTGTAGAGCGTTTGATACTTCGCCGTCTGTCTGTCGCGTTCGCCATAGCCAAGGTGAAGTGCAGCCGTACAAGTCGTACGGTCAACCCAGTCCTTGGTCTTCACTGGCACGAAGTTGCCAGCGACCTCAATGATCTTCTCTTTCTCTTTGTCCGCGTTGTCGAGGACAAGCTTGTAGACGCCGACGTAGAGGTCCACGAGGAACTTGGCGAAGTTACGAGCAATGATCTTCTGGCGCGTCTGCGAGAGAGTGACCAAGTTGTCCACGAGCGCAGAAGAGTTCTGCGTTGAAATGGCGTCCTTGTTCAGACCCTGTGAGAGCGACGAAATGCCCGTGCTCTCTTCTTTGGATTCCTTTAATAATCCAAGCGTTTGGAAAACGAACGGATTAAGCTGCGGCTGCTCCATCGCCTTGACGGCGTCTGGGCGTGTTAGATTTAGGATGCCACCGAGCCTGTTCTCCAGCATTTCCTTTGGATTTAAGAGACCGCCCTTCACAACTCCCCAACGTGGGTTTGTTGTAATGGCAGTGTGATCCAAGATGCCGCGCATCAGCACGGTACGCGCGTTCTGTGTCGGAATTACCCGCGCTGCGAAATTGTTCCCGTAAAAAAGGTACGGTATCGGCAGCGGCGTGAACGCGTAGAAATTTGAACTTTCAACTTCTTCTTTGGAGAGAAGAGTTGTATTGGCGTAACAAACCTTCCAGAGCTTGACGCCCTTTCCGTCCTTCATGTTCATACGGACGTAGGCCTCGTAGAACATCACCTTCTCAACGTCAGGCTGAATAGGACTATCCAGCGCCAGCGCCGTCTCAACTGGTGAGTTACGGGCGAGGACTTCAGGACCCATATCAAGGCCCTTGTCAGAATCATAATGTAGGTCTTCAAGCTTCTTCTTGTCGTACCCCATTTCAAGGAGTTCGGCTTTGGTCTTCAGAGTTCTGTGCGCACAGGCACCCGCCTTTTCGATAGAGGCGGCGCGCGGCTCAATCAAGAACTCTTCAGGCGGAACGGCCACCAAGGCAACGCCACTATCGTCAACGCTCCGCGTGAGCGTGCCAGTGAACGTCGGGTTTGATGGGTCAGGGCTCTGTGGGTCCGCATCAGCTTCTAGTTCTGTCACGTCCTTCTGAGAAGCAACTGACTGCACGTCCTGATAAGTTGCGCCGGGAGGAAGTTCTTCTTCAGTTTCAATTACGCGTTTTTCCCAGGAAGCTTTGACAATGCCGTTGCGGGCTGTCAGGCCGTCGTGGACAACGTCGCTAAAAATTCCGTAGCCGTCATTTTCTCGAAAAACGATGTAGTTGCAAAACTCGGTCGCAATGCGGGAGGGCTCAACGTCCTTAGGGCCGTTAGCTGTGAATGCTACCAAGTTATCTGGGTTCGCGGAGAAGGTCTCCAAAATTTGGGACTTCATACTCTCAACGCTGTCGTAAACGTCAGTGCTCACGTACGTTGACGAGCCGAGGTGCTGCCGCTTAGGCAGCGTTCCATTGTAATAATTAATTGTTCGCTGACGCTCACGGCTCAATCTTGAATCGTACCAGCCAACCGACTCTCGAACTTTTTGGTCAACGAGGACCATCACCTCTTCATCGCTGAGAGGCTTCCGTTTATCTTTTGTAGACATGAAGTCCTCTAATGAATTACGGCGTTGGCCGGGGGGTTTTGGAGATAGGAAATAGCGTTCGCTAAAATGCCAGTGTCATCACGCGCGTGCCCAAGCATCCAATTACAGTGTGTGCAAAGGAGGCCACGTACATTTCCAGCCATATGGTCGTGATCTACATTCCATTTATCATTTGGCGGAGTATCAGTTTTACAAATTGCGCAAGTAAATCCTTGAACCCGCAGAAGTTCGTTGTGCTGTTCGAGTGTTATCCCATATTTGTAATTCAAACGCCAAGACGCACCATTTTTTTCTTCCCACACGTCGTGCGCGGCCTGACATTTTTCTTTGTTTTTGGTGCGGTAGACACGAGACTGAGCGTTGAGTTTTTCTTTATTCGCTGCTCTGTATTTTTGGTTATAGAGGCGAGTTAGTTCTTTATTCTCGGCTTCAGTCCTAGGCGTTCTAGATAGCTTCGCTGTAATATTCGTCTCCAACTGAAATGGGGCACCAAGCTTCTCCAGCCACGTGCGCCGCAATCGCCAAACTCAGGACGCAATCGTCAAAGCAGCCGGATTCCCCCTGCATCTTGCCCGTTTCCGTAGACACAAAACTCAACAGTTCGGTCAGCGTTTGGTGGTCATAGATTTGGATTTCGCGGGAGCGTACGTAGCCGCGCAGCTTGTCTATGATGAGCGGCCTACTAGATATATTTGTCTGAAAACCTAGGTCGAGGGTCTCACGGTCTGCGAGCGCACCTTCCTTAAGGTCCATGAAGATGTTTGGGTAGTTCATGTCCTTGTGTAGCCGCACGCAAACGAGAAGGCCGTGGCCGTTTCGTTCTGGGGCGACCAGTGCGAGATTGTAATAGGTCCCCAACGCAAACAGAACGCGGGCGTATTCGTCAGGCGTAACCTGACCGCGCCATACGGCGACTTGTCGCTTGCTCTGATCGAGAACTTGAGCAACGCACCAGTCCCCCTTGTCAGGGTCCCGGATGCCCACGGCCACGTCCGCCCCCACGTAATACTGCGCCGTCTCTTCCCGTTTGTGATAAACAAGAAGTTCACCGCGCGAGTGCTCAACAAGTTTCCCTAACTCAACAGACATGCGCGTGATTGGCGCGTGCGCCTTGGCAAGCATGTCCTGCAGAACTTCTGTATTGAATACGGGTCTGCCGGACGTAATGAACGCCTCGTCGGCCGTACACGGGTACTCTTGCCTGAACAGTTCAAGACCGTTCAGCGCAATCTCGCGCCGTCTCCAATAAAGCTGCGCGTCGTCTAGACCGAACTGCGCAGCCAGTGCGACTTCCTCAGGTGCTTTTTCAAACACGGCTGGAGGCGTCTCACGATACTCATCACTTTCAAACCACGCGCTGAAGAACGGAACGTAGCCGTTCGTCCCCGTGACCGCGCCTTGCCACAGATCATAGAAGCCACCTGTGACGCCGTTGGCAGTGCTCTCAACGAAGCACATTGTTTTAGGTGCGTTCGGGAGAGACTTGATAAGTCCGTTGAAGTTTTCTCGGGCGAATACCGTAGGCCAGAAGGCGACCTCACTGAGGTGCATACACTGGAGCGTTTCACCACGAGCAATGTTCTCTGAGCCTGCGGTTGCCACCATGAGGCCGGTGTCAAGCGCGTCAAACACAATCTCACGCCGTGACGAGTATTTCGTCTTTGGCTTGAGAAGGTCCGGCATGGCGTCGTGAAAACGCTTGTACATGTCAAAGAGTGTCTGGGTCGAGTCCTTGACGTGCGCGATGACGATGCCCTTCTGGGCGGCGTGTTGTGAGAGCCACCAATAAAGGTA